>OLNY01000271.1_pt1 | contig 52732 bp, 46 predicted proteins | sample 1671981 | NCBI WGS metagenome assembly OLNY01 (sample SAMEA3136632, study PRJEB25190) | human gut metagenome | biome: human gut; feature: human-associated habitat; material: faeces | place: Austria | collected 2013
CGTATCCGCCAGATTGAAGCAAAGGCACTGCGCAAGATTCGCCACCCCGGCCGTTCCAAGAAACTGCGCGACTACTATACGGAATAACATTTGCGGCTCTGTCCACGAATTGGCGGCAGGGCCGTTTTTGGGAGGCGTTATGCTCGACGAAAGACTATCCCTCGCCGCGCAGCTGTACGAGCCGTGTGCGCTGGGCGCGGATATCGGCACAGATCACGCGCTGCTCCCCTGCTATCTGCTGACGCACAACATTTGCCAAGAGATGATTCTGGCAGATGTCAGCCCAAAGGCACTTCTCCACGCGGAAGAAAGCGTCCGCCGCCATCATTTGGAGAAGCGTGCGCATGTGCGGCTCGCCGACGGGCTGGATGCGCTGACCGAACCTTGCGGGTGTGTGTCAATGATGGGCATGGGCGGCGAAACCATCCGCACGGTGCTGCTTAGCGGCGCAGAGAAGCTCTGCGGAGCGGTACTGGTGCTGTCCTCGCATACGGAGCAGCCGCTCGTCCGCCGGACATTGCCTGAAATCGGCTACCACATCGTGCAGGAGAAACTCTGCCAAGCGGCGGGGCGCTTCTACATCTTCTGGCGTGCCGAACCGGGGCAGGCGGAAGGCTGGACGACGGAGGAAGTGCACTACGGGCGCTTGCTGTGGGTGCAGAATCCGCCGAAAATGCTGCTGGACTACTGCCGCTACCGCATCAAGGTGATGGCTGACCGCCTGACCGGGCTTGCATCCGCAACGGGTGATGTAAGCCGGATTCGCGGCGAAATTGCGGCGGAAATCGACTTTTATCAACGGAAAATCACGGAATTGGAGGGTGCATTATGCTGACGGTACAGCGGGTTTACGAGCTGATTGACGCGCTTGCGCCGTTTGACACGCAGGCGGATTTCGACAATTCCGGCTTGCTGGTGGGCAATCCACAGGCGGAGGTGACGGGCATCCACCTTGCGCTGGACGTGACCGACCGCGTGATTGACGATGCGCTGGCAGCGGGCGCGAACCTGATTGTGACGCATCATCCCCTGATGTTTTCCGCCCGGAAGCGCCTGACTGAGGCGGATTACGAGGGGCATCTGCTGATTCGGCTGATTGCAAACGGCTTATCGCTGATTGCCGCGCACACGAACCTCGACCAAGCGTCCGGCGGCATGAACGACACGCTGGCGGGACTGCTGGGGCTGGAGAGCATCGTCGGCGAGGGCTTCCTGCGCGTGGGAGATTTATCCGCACCGATGACTGCAGAAGCATTCGCGGATTTTGCCGCGCGGCAGTTGGGCGACACAGTGCGCGTGATGGGGCATCGGGAGGCCCTCATCCACCGCGTCGGTCTCTGCTCCGGCGGCGGGTGCGACGAGTGGGCGGATGCGCACGCCATGGGCGCGGATGCTTTCCTCACGGGCGAGGTGAAGCACCACATTGCGCTGGATGCATCCTACCACGGTGTGGTGCTGTTGGAGGCGGGACACTTTGCCACGGAAAATCCCGGTATTTTTGCGCTCATGAAGGCTTTACAAAACGCGCCGGATATAGTACAATGGAAAATGCACATTTCGCGCTCCGAACGCAGCGCGTATGAGTGACCGTCCGTGCCCTCCGGCACGCTGTTTATCAAGGAGGTACTTATGGACCAGCTTGCTATGTTATGGCAGTATCAAGTGGAAGACCGCAAGGCTGACAAACTCGAACAGGAGCTGAGCCGCAGTCCGCTGCGCCAGAAGATGAATACCTGCCGCACGCAGTTCAACGCCAAGCAGAAGCAGTACAAGCAGATGGAGGAACAGGTGGCGATTCTCTCTGACCGCAAGGATGCCATCCGCGATGCCATCACCCGCTGCGAAGAACAGCTGCGCCACCTGCAAAGCCGCTTCGAGCAGAATCCTCCGACCGAATTGGATGATACGAAAGCGCTGCTGAGCGAAGTGAACCGCTTTCTGGAGACGATTGGCAGCTATGAGCAGGAAATGAAGCGCATGGCAAAGGATGCCAACGATTACGATCAGAAGGAACGCAGCCTGCGCCGCGATGCCATTAAGCTGAAGGAAGAATTTGATAATCTCAAGAAGCAGTACGACAAGGAATCACCGGAAAAGGAAGCTGCCCTGAAGGCACAGAAGGCCATCGTCGCAAAGAAGGGCGAGGGCATTTCGCCGGAGCTGCTGGCACGCTATCACGAGATTAAGAAGCGCATCACGCCGCCGCTCGCTCGGCTGATTAACAACCAGTGCAGCGGTTGCAATATGTCGCTGCCGTCGGCAGTGCTGAGCCGCGTCACGTCCGCCAACGGCGAGATTGTGGAGTGCGAAAGCTGCGGGCGTCTGCTGATTCCCTGATTCTGCCGCATGTGAAAAAGACCACGCATGACCGATTTTCGGTGCGTGGTCTTTTTCGTATGTGCGATTTTACGGTACATCCTTGCAGACATGCACCCAGCCAAGCGCGCCGGAATAGCGCTCCAGTTCCGGCAGTGTCATCTCATACTATTTCCAAATGAGAATGCGCCAAGATGCGAAGCGAATTTTTCGCACTGGCTAACGCGAATGAAACGCAGCGTAGCAGCGCTACGCTAAGCGGAATGAGCGGACGCAAGCGCGGAAAAGGCGCGAGCAGATGGCGCAGGTGAATTTGGAAATAGTATCAATGGCGCTGTTGCTGCTGCCGCACGCGGGGAACACCGTCTCAAAGCGGCGCAGAGAATCATCCAGATAAACCTCAACGCCCTCGTTGACTGCGAACGGGCAGACGCCGCCGACGGCATGGCCAATTTTCTCCGGCACTTCCTCCGATGCGAGCATCTTCGCCTTCACGCCGAAGCGCTCCTTGAAGCGGTGATTGTCGATTTTGCCATCCCCCGCCGCGGCAATCAGAATCGGCTGCTCCTTGCCCTGAAACGAGAGCGTTTTCGCAATGCGCCCCGGCCCATAGCCCAGCGCCTGCGCCGCCAAAGCGACCGTTGCGCTGGATTCATCGAGTTCGCGGATGCGGTCGGCAATCCCCTGCGCGGCAAATGCTGCGCGTACCTTTTCGATTGACATGAATTGCGTAATTCCTTCCTGCCATTATGCATCCAGCGCCGCGTCCATCAGCTTTTGCAGCACCACCGGGTTCGCCTTGCCGCCGGAAAGCCCCATTGCCACGCCCATCAGCGCGTTTTTCAGCGTCAGCTTTCCCTTGCGGTAGCCCGCGACCATCTCCGGGTGCGTGTCGATGGCTTTGCGGACGTACTCTGTCAACACCGCTTCATCGCTGATTTGCATCAGTCCCATGCGGGTGACGTATTCCTCCGGGGCTTCGGGCGTGTTCCAGAGCGCGTCTATCGTCTTTTTCGCTGTGCCGACGCTGATAAGGCTCTGCTCCGTCATGTCCGCAATCTTCGCCAAGGCTGCCGGGTTCAGCGGGATTTTCGCATCCTCGCCATCCAGCAGGCGGAACACTTCGCTGATCATCAGGTTCGCCAGCATTTTGACCGCCGCGGTGGACTGCGCCGCCGTTTCAAAGTAGTCCGCCAGATATTTGCTGGAGACCAGCTGCTCCGCCGCGTACGCCGTCAGCCCGTAATCCGCCATGTACGCCGCCTTGCGCACATCCGGCAGCTGCGGCAGTTCCTTGCGCCACCCGGCAATGACTTCGTCGCTCAGCACAATGGGCGCTAAGTCCGGGTCGGGGAAATAGCGGTAGTCGTTGGCGTTCTCCTTGCGGCGCATGGAGGACGTTTTGCCCGTGGTCTGGTCGAAGCGGCGCGTCTCCTGCACAATCGCTTCGCCCTTCTTGACTGCCTCCACCTGCCGGCGGTATTCCTCCTCAATCGCGCGCTGAACGGACGTGAACGAGTTCAGGTTTTTCATTTCCGTGCGCGTGCCGAACGGTTCATCCTTTTTGTGGATGGATAAGTTCACGTCACAGCGGAGCGAACCCTCCTGCATCCGGCAGTCACTCACGCCCGTGTACTCGATGACCGCCTTCAGCTTGTGCAGGTACGCGACAGCCTCCTGCGGCGTGCGAATATCCGGCTCAGACACGATTTCAATCAGCGGAACGCCGCAGCGGTTGCAGTCGATGAGCGTCCCCTTCTCCGGGTCATGCACGAGCTTGCCCGCGTCCTCCTCGATGTGGATGCGCGTGATGCCAATGCGCTTCTCGCCCGCTTCCGTCTCCACCATCAAGTGCCCGCCGACGCACAGCGGCAGGTCGTACTGGCTGATTTGGTACGCTTTGGGCAAATCAGGATAGAAATAATTCTTTCTGTCCTGCTTGGAGTAACGCGCAATCGTGCAGCCCGTCGCCAGCCCCGCCAGCACCGCGTAATGCACCACCTGCCGATTGAGCACCGGCAGCGTGCCGGGAAAGCCCATACAGACCGGGCAGCACTGCGTGTTCGGCGCTGCGCCGAAGGTCGTCGGACAGGCGCAGAAGATTTTGGTCTTCGTTTTCAGCTCCACATGAACCTCCAAGCCGATGACCATTTCGTATCCGTCCATCATCTTCCAAGCCATTACAGCGTCGCCTCCTTGCAGATTTCGCCCAGCGCCTCTTCCAGCGCATAGCCGACTCGGTAGAGCAGCGGTTCGGAGAAGGTCGCGCCCATCAGCTGCACGCCGACGGGCAGCCCCGCGCGGTCAAGCCCGCAAGGCAGCGACAAGCCCGGAATGCCCGCGATATTCACCGGGACGGTATCAATATCGCCGAGGTACATTTCCAGCGGCGACATCGTCTTTTCGCCGATTTTGTAGGCAGTCGTCGGCGCGACGGGCGAAAGCAGGCAGTCAACGTCCTTCAGCACCGCGTTCAGTTCGCGGATGACGAGCGTGCGCACCTGCAGCGCCTTCTTGTAGTACGCATCGAAGTAGCCAGCGGACAGCGTGTAAGTGCCCAGCAGAATCCGCCGCTTGACCTCCGCGCCGAAGCCCTCGCTGCGGCTCTTCAGGTACAATTCCTCCAAATCCGCGTATTCTGCCGCGCGGTGCCCATAGCGAACACCGTCAAAACGCGCAAGGTTCGAGCTGGCTTCCGCCGAGGACAGGACGTAATACGCCGGAAGCGCGACTTTCAGCGACGGAATGCTGACTTCCTTCACCGTCGCGCCAAGGCGTTCGAGCGTCTTGGCAGCGTTCATGACGGCTTTTCGGACATCAGCGGACAAGCCCTCGCCGAACATTTCCTTCGGCAGACCGATGCGCAAGCCCTTCACGCCTGCTTTCATCTCACGGTTCATGGGCGTATAGCCGCGTTTGATGGAGGTCGTGTCGCGGCAATCGTAGCCGGCAATCGCGTCCAGCACAAGCGCGTTGTCCGCCACAGTCTTCGTCATCGGGCCGATTTGATCCAGCGACGAGGCAAACGCGACCAACCCATAGCGGCTGACCATGCCATACGTCGGCTTCATGCCAACAACGCCGCAGAACGCCGCAGGCTGGCGAATGGAGCCGCCGGTGTCGCTGCCGAGAGAAAAGGGGGCTTCATCCGCCGCGACGCACGCCGCCGAGCCGCCGGACGACCCGCCCGGCACGCGCGACAAATCACGCGGGTTATGCGTGGGGTGAAACGCGCTGTTTTCGGTGGAGGAGCCCATGGCAAATTCATCCAGATTTGTCTTGCCAAGCAGGACGCAGCCCGCCGCCTGCAATTTCTCCCAGACCGTGGCAGAGTACGGCGATACGAAATCCGCCAGCATTTTGGATGCGCAGGTGGTTTTGCCGCCCTTGACGCAGATGTTGTCCTTCACGGCGACGGGAATGCCGCAAAGCGGCGACACCTTTTCGCCCTGCTGCCGCTTCTTGTCGCATTCATCCGCCTGACGGAGCGCTTCTTCCTCGTTCAGGCTGATATACGCCTGCACCTTGCCCTCCACCTGATGGATGCGGTCGAGATACGCCTGTGTGACCTCGCGGGAGGTCAAATCGCCGCGCTGCATGGCATCGGACAGCGCCAGCAGCGTCATTCGGGTAATTTTCATGCCTGATTCCTCCCTTAATCGAATGTCTGCGGTACGTTCACGCAGTCTTCTGTGTGCGTCGGCGCGTTGGAGAGCAGCAAATCGCGGTCAAAGGGCGCTGCCGGAATGTCCTCGCGCAGCACGTTTTCCGTTGGAATGACGTGCGCCGTCTGCGGAACGTCGGTCGTGTCCACTTCCTGCAAGGCTTCGGCAAAGCCAAGAATTGTGTTCAGCTCCTCGCCCATTGTCACTTCTTCTTCTGCCGTCAGGGACAGCTTCGCCAGCTCCGCGACGGTCTTAATCGCCATCGTCGGACGCTTTTTCTGCGGATGCTTCTCTGCCTCCGCCGCCGTCGAAACGCCCAATTGCAGCACTTCCAGCTGCTCGGCATCGACAAAATCCGGCGCGCTCGTCATCAAATCGGATGCGTCGCGCACTTTCGGGAAGGCAATCACGTCGCGCAGGGAATCCGCGCCAAGCAGCTGCATCACAAGCCGGTCAAGCCCAAAAGCGAATCCCCCGTGCGGCGGCGTGCCATATTTGAAGGCGTCAATCATGAAGCCGAAGCGGGCGCGGGCGGTTTCCTCGGTGAAGCCCAAGGCGCGGAACATCAGCGCCTGCACGTCCGGGCGGTGGATACGAATCGAGCCGGAACCCAGCTCAATGCCGTTCAGCACCACGTCATACGCCTGTGAGCGCACCCGTGCGGGGTCGGTCATCAGGTAGGGCAAATCCTCCTCGTACGGCATGGTGAAGGGGTGGTGCATCGCCATATAGCGCTGCTCCTCGTCCGACCACTCGAATTCCGGAAAATCGGTGACAAAGCAGAAGCGGTAATCCTGCTTGTCGCGCAAGCCCAGCATATCACCGACTTCGAGGCGCAAGCCGCACAGCGTTCGACAGACGGTTTGGAACTTATCGGCGCAGAAGAGGATGAAATCACCATTTTGGGCATCCAGCGCGGTCAGCAGCGTCTGCCACTGCGCCTTGGTGAAGTACTTTTGCAAAATGGAGTTGACCTCGCCGCTGTCGTGAATGAGAATCCACGCCATGCCCTTCGCGCCGTAACCCAGCGCGTGGTCGGTCAGCGTTTCGATGGTTGTGCGGGTGAATTTCTCTGCGCAGCCCTTGCAATTGAGCGCGCGCACCTTGCCGCCCTCGTCCGCCACGCGCCGGAAAACGGAAAAGGAGCATTCCGCCGCCAAGTCCGTCACGTCGCGGATCTCCATGCCGAAGCGCAAGTCCGGCTTGTCGCAGCCGTAGCGATCCATGGACTCCTGCCATGTCAGGCGCGGGAAATCATAGCCGATTTCGCGTCCCATCACGTCACGGAAGATGCTCTTAAACAGCCGCTCCAAGTGCTGGAGGATATCCTCCTGCTCCACAAACGACATCTCCATGTCGACCTGCGTGAACTCCGGCTGGCGATCGGCGCGGAGATCCTCGTCGCGGAAGCAACGGGCAACCTGATAATACTTGTCCATGCCGCCAACCATCAGCATCTGCTTGAAAATCTGCGGCGACTGCGGCAGAGCGTAGAACTTGCCGGGATGCACGCGGCTGGGCACGAGATAATCGCGTGCGCCTTCTGGGGTGGATTTGCAGAGCATCGGCGTCTCGATGCAGGTGAAGCCGTCGCCGTTCAGGTACTTTTCCGCCGCCATCTGCACCTGATGCCGGAAGCGGAGTGCCTTCTGCAACTGCGGACGGCGCAAATCCAGATAGCGGTACTTGAGCCGCAGTTCCTCGCGCACCTTCGCATCCTCGTCCATCGAGTACGGCAGGGGCTGCGCTTCGCTGAGGACGACAAGGCGCTTTGCCAGCAGCTCCACCTCGCCCGTCGCCAGACGCGGGTTATACGTTTCTTCGTCGCGGTGACGGATTTCGCCCTCCACCTGAATCACGCTCTGCATATGCAGCGTTTCCGCATGGTGGAAGTCCTCCGGCGGCAGGTACTGCATATTGCAGACGACCTGCGCCACGCCCTCGCGATCCTTCACATCCAGAAAAATCACGCCGCCCATATCGCGCCGATTCTGCACCCAGCCGCACAGCGTCGCCGTCTGTCCCATATGCTCTTTGCGGATTGCGCCGCAGTAATGTGTCCGCTTCATGGTCATCCTCCTTGCTAATTTCATACTATTTCCGGATTCAGTAGCGCTGCTACGCTGCATTTCATTCGCGTTAGGCAGAAGAAAAAATTTGCGGCGCATCTTGGTGCATTTCCATCCGGAAATAGTATCAGATATAAAAAAACGCCTTTCAACCCCAACACATGGGGCGAAAGACTTCTCGCGGTACCACCCAATTTTCCCCGGCGCGCGCCGGAGCATCTCTGCCGCAACGGTCAAAAATGACGATTGCGCGAAGCTGTCACGGGCTTCCCCCGTCCGTGCCTACTAAACAAATGCTTTTCGCAGATGCTTTTCGGGCGGCGGCTCTGAGCTGTTTCTTCCCCGGTGTCCGCCTGCCGCACTCGCACCTGTTCGCGGCTCTCTGCAAAAGCGACTTCCCGGCTACTGCTGCTCTTCATAGCCTTGTGGAGACTTGCGTCTCTGTTGAATTGCGGTTATCATACCATCTTTTCCGGCGCTTGTCAAGCAAAAAACAGTGGGAAAACAATTGCCGGACACAAAAAAAGGGGCTGATGACCCCTGCAAACGCAGAAATCACCAGCCGGAAATGTTGATTATTCCACCGCCACGATGCGACCGTCGCCGTAGGGGTTGGCGTACTGTTCGCCCACCACGCCGCCAAGGGTGGTCGTGATGTAGGTAATCAGCACCTGATTGTCAACCATCATGTCCTCGCCCAGCACTTCGCAGCCGTCGAACATGGTGTAGCCGTCGCCATGGCCAAGCAGCATGTAATTGTGGGATGCCAGCGTGTAGGTCTTGTCCAGTTCAAGGGGCTGACCGCCGACCATCACGTTCTTGACGCGGTATTCGCCCGAAACGCGCGTGAACATGCCATTCTCGTCCTTTTCAGCAGAGGACGCGACGCCCGTGTGGATCTCGTAAGTCAGACCGGAGACCTGCAGGAAGCCGCCGTTTTCGCTCGGCACAGCGCGCGCGCCCCATTCCAGCGCGTCCAGCACCTGCTGACCCGTCACGCGGATGACGCACATGGTGTTGCCGAAGGGATGGACACTGTAAATGTCGTCAAGCGTGATGTCGCCCGCTTCAATCTGCTTGCGGATGCCGCCGCCGTTGACGAACGCAATGTCCGCGTTGGACAGCGCGCGGTACGCATCAGCGCACAGGTCACCCAGATTCGTTTCGGCGTTGCGGACGATGCGGACAGGAGTGCCTTCCGCCGTCACCGCGACGGGGTCATTGACGTAGAGCGGCACCTGAGAGGTCGCAACGACGGTTTGACGGATTTCGTCGAGCTTGGCGACCTGCGCCGCCACTGCGTCCGCCGCATCGCCCGTCAGGTTCAGCAGCTTCGGCGCGGCAATGTCCACCGTCCAAGTGTACAGGCCCGTCGTCAGCTTGCCATCCTTGGCAATGCGCAAATAGCCGACGGAGGACAGCTTCGTGCCGCAAGCCGCGCGCAGCACCGTCTTGCCCTCAGCATTCTTAACTTCGTTGCAAGCCATCGTTTCGTGCGCGTGGCCGTCAAGAAACGCATCAATACCCGTGGTATGCGTGATGACCTCGGTGCTCATGTAGGGCGAGCAGCTTTCCTCAATGCCCATATGCCCCATGGCAACGACGTACGCTGCGCCTTCCGCGCGCGCCGCATCCACCGCGGACTGCACCGCCGCGTAGAGCTTATCGCCCGTTTCATCCTGCATGAAGCCGTAGATGAAGTTGCCTTCCTCGTCTTGGAAGTAGACGGGCGTGGAGGAGGTAATCGTGTTCGGGGTAGTCATGCCGACAAAGGCGATTTTCACGCCGTCAAATTCCTTGATGACGTAAGGCGCGAAAACCAACTCATCGCGGCAGGTGAAGTTTGCGGAGATGTAGGGGAAATTCGCCTGCTTGGTCAGTTCGAGGAAGTTCTCCATGCCGTAATCAAATTCATGATTGCCGGGGATGGCGATGTCGTAGCCGACCGCGTTCATCAGCTCGATGATGGCGCTTCCCTTGGTCAGCGTGCCGATGGTTTCGCCCTGAATCGCGTCGCCATCATCGACAAGCACCACATGGTTGTCTGCCTGCAGGCTGTTGCGCATATTCGCCACACCCGCGTAGCCCCAACCCTGGTCAATGCCGCAGTGGACGTCACTGGTAAAGAGCACCACAACGTCCTTGGTCAGCGCGGGGGCTGTGTCTTCCGCGAAAGCAGCGCCGCACAGCAGCATGGCGAGCATCAGCAGAACCGCAAGAAACTTCTTCATTCGGTTTTCCTCCTAATCGTATTGTCCAGACAGACCTCCCTGTCTTTATCTCCATTATAACGCATGTGATGTGTTAAAATCAAGCAGTTATTCATCATTTTTGCGTAAAAACTTTGCGTTCTATCTGTCCGCTGCGCTCCATATGCTCTTTCTGCAAGCGCAGATGCGCCCGAAAGGAGGCTGTTCACCCTTGCGCAGACTCCTTTCGCTGCTGATTCTGCTGATTGTTCTGATTTTTCCGCTCTTTGCCGGGCGCGTGCGGAGCGCCTCCACCGTCTGCGCCATCCACGTTGATGTGGAGCAGAAGATGCTGACGCTGTTCTGCGGAAGTGAAATCGCCGCGCGATACCCGATTGCCACCGGCGCGCGGAATACGCCGACGCCGCTGGGCGTGTTCCGCATCAACCGGCGCTTTGCGGGCAAGATGGGCGGTTTCGGCACCTGCTTTCTGGGCTTGAACGTCCCGTGGGGCGACTATGGCATTCACGGCACGAACCGCCCGGAGTCCATCGGCACAAACGCCAGCCACGGGTGCATCCGAATGCGCGTCGCCGACGCGGAAGCCCTCTATGCGCGCGTACCCAACGGAACGGTCGTCGTCATTGAATGCGGCGCGTACGGCGAACTGGGCGGCAGTCTGCGGACGCTGAAAAATGGCGACCGCTCCAGCATGGTTCGCGCCGTGCAGCGGAAGCTCCGCGCGCTGGGCTTCTATTTCGGAACACCGGACGGCATTTTCGGCTCGGCGACGCAGCGCGCGGTGGATAAAGCGCGCGAAACATTCAACCTTTCAGCGAACGGGCTGGTAGATTGGGCGCTGTACCAGAAATTAGGGCTGACGCTGTTTGAATAGGAGGGATACCATGAATTGGGATGAAACACGCGATTTTCTCTCCCCCTGCTTTCCGGAGTGCATCCGGGATGAATTGGCGATGCTGCTGCCAGGCGAACTGCGCGAAATCCGCATCCGCGCCGAGCGCCCCGCCGTGTTCGTAACGGCGACGCGGACGGCGAAGCTCGACTGGATTCCCGGTCAAATGCAGGTGGAGGCGCTGACAGAGGCGCTTTCGGGACACAGCCTGTTCGCGCGCGCAGACGAAACCCGGCGCGGCTACCTGACGCTGCGCGGCGGCCACCGCATGGGGCTGTGCGGGCACATCACGCGCAAAAACGGGCAGAGCACGCTGCGGGACATTGCGTCCGTGTGCATCCGCATTGCGGGCGAATGGCGTGGCTGTGCCGATGGTCTCATCAGCCGCTTTCCCGCCCTGTTTCCGGGCAAAACGCCGTCGGTGCTCATCATCGGCGCGCCCGGCAGCGGCAAGACAACGCTCCTGCGCGACCTGACGCGGCAAATGGCGGATACGATGTCGGTTCAAGCGGCGCTGATTGACGAGCGCGGCGAGCTGGCGGCGTGCGTGGACGGTGTGCCGCAATTGGACGTGGGCGCATCCACCGACGTATTGGACGGGCTGCCGAAAACAGAAGGCGTGCCATGGTTAATCCGCTCAATGGCGCCAAACGTGATTGCTATGGACGAACTGTCCGGCGCGGAGGACGCGGCGTGCGTGATGGACGCGTGGGCGTGCGGTGCGTCGGTGCTGGCGACGGTGCACGGCACGGCGCTGGCGGAAACGGCGAATCGCCCGACATTATCGCCCCTGTTCTCCCGGCGGTGCTTTGACCTGTATGTGCTGCTTTCCAGCGAAGGCGGCGGGAAAATCACCGCGCTGCACGACCGCTGCGGCAGCCCGATTCCGCTGTCATGACGCGCCTGCTGTTTCCGATTTGCGCGGCGCTGCTGTCCACCTTGGCGGGGCTGCACCTGTCCACGCACCTGCGGCAGGAGGAGCAGCGGCTGGCGCGCTGGGGCGAAATCCTCCAGCACCTACACCTGCTGATGGCGTCGTGCGCATACTCGCTGCCGGAAGCGTTTCGCCTGTGCGCGGACGGGAATCATCCGCCGGATACGCTACTGCGTCAGCTTGCGGACGCGCTGGAACGTGCGCCGCTGTCCTCGCCGGGCGCGCTGACGGACAGGCTGTGTCCGGCAATCAGCGAAAAGGACATCATCAGCCGAATGATGCACCTGCTCAGCCGCGGCAGCCTCGAAAGCCGACTGCTCGCCGTGGAAAACGCGCGGCAGGAGGTGGCGCTGATGCACGAGAAAGCGGCACGCAAGGCGGACAAGGACGCGCGGCTGTATCAGACGCTGGGCTGGATTGGCGGGCTGTGCCTATTGCTTATCCTGATGTAAGGGGGAAAGTTCCATGCAGCTTGACCTGCTCTTTCAGATTGCCGGGGTCGGCATCCTCACGACGGTCGTGGCGTCGGTGCTGAACAGTTCCGGGCGCAGTGAGCTGGCGAATTTGGCGACAGTCGCCGGGCTGGCGATTGTGCTGCTGATGGTCGTCTCGCTTCTGTCGCAATTGTTCACCAACGTGCGAACGATTTTCCAGCTTGGATGAGGGCGCGGGATGGAGACGGCGGGAAAACTGGCGGGCTTTGCGGTCTGCGCGGCATTGGTGGCGCTGATTCTGCGTCGTCTGCGGCCGGAAGCCGGGTGGGGCGTATCACTGGGCGCGGGCGCAATCGTGCTGCTGGCGGCGCTTCCGGCGCTCTCGGCGCTGGTGCGCGGGATTGCGTCTTTATCCGCCATGAGCGGGCTGGACGACAGCTTCATGCAGCAGCTGCTCAAAATCGCCGGGCTGTCGCTCCTGCTGGACTTTGCGGCGCAGACGTGCCGGGACGCGCAGGAGGAAGCCCTTGCGCTGAAAGTGGAGTTCGCCGGGCGGGTGCTGCTGCTCTCCAGCGCATTGCCCGTCTTGCAGGCGCTGTTGTCGCAGCTTGTGTCCTTGCCGCTGTCTTGACGGCAGGCGCATCCGCAGAATCGGGCGAGGCGGAATCGCTTTCCAGCGGCATCGACACCATCGTATCCGCCTTGGACAGCGCCGCGCTGGAATCCGCCCTCTCCGACGACGACCCCTTCGCGCAAACCGGCGGTTTCCGGCAGACGCTGACCGCCATTGCGCGCGGCGAAATGACCATCGACTTTCAGCAGACCGCCGATTTGCTCTCGCGGCAGTTCTTTTCTGCCGTGCGGCAAAGTCTCTGGCGGCTGACGCGGCTGATTGCCCCCGCGCTGCTCTGGGCGCTGCTGAAACAGTTCAGCGGCAAAAGCAGCGAATGCGGGCGCATCGTCGTGCAGCTGTTCGTGTGTGTGTTTCTCACGCAGGATTTGAGCGACCACATCACGCTGGCGGTTGCGACGGTGCAGCAGATTTCCGCTGGGATGCAGGGGCTGCTGCCGATGCTGCTGACGATGATGGCGGCAGTCGGCGGGAGCGCGGGTTCGGCGCTGATGCAGCCGGCGGTGGTGGCGTCGGCAAGCGCGATGACAAGCCTGATTTCCGGCATAACCGTGCCGCTGGCGGTCGCGTCGGGGGTATTGTGTATGCTCTGCCATTTGGGCGACGGAATCCGCGTGCAGCGGCTGGCGGAATTTACGCAGCAATGCGCGGTGTGGTCGCTGGGCATTGGGTTCACGGTGTTCATCGGCGTGCTGACGACGCGCTCAGTGACGGCGGCGGCAATTGACGGCGTGACGCTCCGCACGGCGAAATACGCGCTGAACAACCTCGTGCCGTTCGTCGGCGGGCTGTTCGCGGACACAGTGGACACGCTGGTCGGCTCCGGGATGCTGGTGCAAAGCGCCTTAGGCGTGACGGGGCTGATCGTCATAGCGTCCCGCGCGGTGCTGCCGCTGTGCCAAACGCTGGCCGCCGCAATGCTCTACAAGCTCGCGTCCGCGCTGATGCAGCCGGTATCCGACGGATCGCTCGCCGGGTGCATCCACGATTTCGCGAAGGTGCTGATGCTGCTGTTCGTGCTGCAATTATCCGCAGCTGCCATGTATTTGATGCTGATTGCGCAGCTGATTGCCGTCAGCGGGTTCACGATGATGCTGCGATAACGAGGTGAATGACAATGGAAGCGCTGACCGGGTTTGCGGTGCTGTCGCTGCTCTCTTCGCTCCTGCTGTCTCTGCTGCCGGAAACGAGGCTGAAAAGCACGGTGCATCTGGTGGCAAGTCTGCTGCTGCTGCTCTCGTGGCTGACGGCGCTGCAAACGCTGTGTACACGATTTTCGCAGCCGGAAAGCAGCGCTTCCGCCGCGTCTCCCCTGTCTGAAACGGCTGATTTTTCCTTTGCTGATGCGGTGGATGCCCTATCGCGCCAGCCATCCGCGCAGGAGGACGCCCCATGAACATGACCCGCTTCCGGGAGCTGCTTCGGCGGGACGGCTGGCTGTATGCGGCAATCGCGCTGTGCGTGGTGCTGGCGCTGTCCGTGAGCGCAATCAGCGGCAGCAGCCCCGACGAGGAAACCCGTATTGCCCGCGTGCTGTCCGAAATCGCGGGGGCGGGCAGCGTCAGCGTAACCATCTACACAGAGGACAGTCAACCCTGCGGCGCGGTGGTGGTGGCGTCCGGCGCGGAGGACATTGCCGTCCGCCTGCGCTTGCAGGAAGCCGTGACGACGCTTCTTGGGCTGGACAGCAGCCGCGTCGCCGTGTATCCGCGAAAAGGAGGAAACGCCCCATGAAGCTGCAATCCCTGCCGACATTCCTTGTCCGCCGAAAGAACTGGCTGCTGATGGCGGCACTGGCGCTTTCGCTCACCGCGGCGCTTCTGCTGCGCCCGTCATCCCCGCAGGCGCAGCGTGTGACGCTGCCTATGACATCCGCTGAATCAAGCGCATCGCCCTTGGAGGCATTCCGCATCAGCCGAGACAGCGCCTATCAGCGCGACATGGCGGCGCTGGAAACCCTCATCAGCAGCGAAAACACCGACCGCGCTGCGCGGCAAAGAGCGGCGGAGGAGCTGCAAGCCTACGTTGCGCTGCATCAGGCGCAGTTAGCGCTGGAAGGGGCGCTGCTGACCTCGGAGCTCGCGCCGTGCTGCGCTGTGGTGACGGACGGGAGCGTCACCATCGTGACGGAAAAACAGGAAATCACGGAGCAGGACACCGCGCTGGTGCTGACACTCGTACAGGTGCATACAGGCGTTCCCGCGTCAGGCGTGCGCATCATGACGGCGCAATGAATTTCGTAAAAAGCCGGTTTCACTTTGCAAAAAGCGGGGTATACTGTCTTTGTCAGGAAAGCGCGGATTGACGCGGCTGCATTCCTGTGCTATAATGAGGCATCTCTTGCAAGGAGGGATAACTTCATGGAACGAACAGGAACAATTACCGCGGTCTCCGGCGACACGCTGGAAGTCACCTTCTGCCGCCCCGGCGACTGCGAAAAATGCCACGCCTGCATCGGCGGTGAAAAGAAGCATGTGCTGCTGGTGAAGGGCGAAGGGCATGTGGGCGACGTGGCAGTGGTGTCACTGCCCGAACAGACGGTTGTCAAGGCATCCGCGCTGGCGTATCTTTTGCCGCTGGCGGGGCTGTTCGTCGGTATGCTGCTGGGGGCGCTGGTTGCGCCGCAGAGCGAGACGGCGGGCAGTGCCATCGGCGGTGTGATCGGGCTGGCAGCGGCGCTCATCGGCTTGACGGCGACGGAAAAGAAGCGCAGTGAGTCCGGAAAATATGCGCCAAAGCTGCTGCGCGTGATTTCTGCCGCAGACGCGCTCAAAAACTGACATTACCATTGAGAGAGGATGTGTTTTTATGGCCAAGGAACTTATGAGCAGTGAATTTTCTTCTTTTGTGAAGCAGGACAAGCCCGTTTTGGTGGACTTCTGGGCAACGTGGTGCGGCCCGTGCCGGATGCTCGCGCCGGTGGTGGAGGAAGTTTCCGCCGCGCACGCGGATGACGTCGTCGTCGGCAAGGTGGACGTGGACAAGTGTCCCGAACTCGCCCAGCAGTTCGGCGTGATGAGCATTCCGACGCTGATTCTGTTCAAGGACGGTCAGGTGGTGGACACGCTGGTGGGCTATCACCCGAAGGCGGCGCTGGAAGACCTGATTAAAAAGGCGCTGTAAATCATACTATTTCCAAATGAGAATGCACCAAGATGCGCCGCGAATTTTTCGCTCTGGCTAACGGGAGTGGAATGCAGCGTAGCAGCGCTACGCTAAATGGAACGACCGAACGCCAGAACGGAAAAGGCGCAAGCAGATGGCGCAGACGAATGCAGGAAATAGTATCGAAAAAGCTTTCTGTCTGACGGGCAGAGAGCTTTTTTCGCGTCACTGCGCGCCGTGAAAAATGTAAAAATCCGCGGGAGGGCGGTTTGTCCCTTCCTTTTCGCGCAAAGGAATGTTATAATGAAGAAGCTGCATTGCAGCCGAAACCTACTGACAAAGGAGCGAATCACGATGAAACGCCTGATGAGTCTGCTGCTGATGCTCTGTCTGCTCATCCCCTGTCTGACCGCACCCGCGCTGGCGGACACCCCCAAGCCGATTCCGACGATTGATTATGACAGCATCCCCGAACCACGCGAAGGGCTGCACCACTATCTGCTGCTCTGCTCTGACCAGTGGACGAACAAACTCGTGAACACCGACGGCATCGTGATTGTCACACTGGACACGGTGACGCACCGCATCATGCTCACGTCGATTATCCGCGACGCGCTGGTGGAGCGCCCCGACGGCGTGATTGGGCGCATCAACTACATCGCGCGCAATTCCGGGCCGGAAGCGCTGTGCAAGGTTATCAGCCAGCACCTGGGCATCAAAATTGAAAAGTACATTCTGCTGAATTTCCAGATGATTGCCAACATTATTGATTATCTGGGCGGCGTGGATATCACAGTCAACGCGTCGGAGGCGGCGTATCTGCGGCGCTATCCGCTTGACCCCGGTCAAACCGAGCCGACGATGGCGCAGGCGGGCACTTACTGCTTCACGGGGCGCGCGGCAGTCATTTACATGCGCATCCGCAAGGCGGGCGGCGGCGGCGATTTCATGCGCACACAGCGCGCCCGCACGGTCATGTCCACCTTGGCAGACCAGTGCCGCACCTTTACCTACGATCAGGCGCGCGACCTTGTGGACGTCATCATGAAGAACAATCTTCAGACGAACATGACGCTCGACGACATGATTGCCGCCATGGAGCAGGCGCTGAAGCTGCGCACCTGCGTGATTGAGGAACTGCGCATCCCGCAGGATGACGCGGTGCACCCCATCAGCTACGCGGGTATGGCGGTGCAGGAAGTGGACTGGGTGATGAGCCGCGAGGATATGTCGAACTTCCTCTCCAGCGGCTGGCTCGTCATTGACGACAACGACGAGGACGACCCAATTGATTTCTAATCCCCCAAAGTTTTGACATAAGAAGGAGTTCCCGCCATGAAGTGTCCCCAATGCGGTCAATGGAACCGTGCTTCCCTGCCCAACTGCATCCGCTGCGGCGCGCCGCTGAATCCAGAAAGCGCCGAAACGCCCGCGTGGCAGGAGCAGTTCCGCAAGGAAGACAAAGAACCGAAGAAGTACATCCACGTCGACGAGGACGGCGCAGTTGACGAATCCAGCGACCGACGGGATGAACTCGCCACGGACATGACGGAGCTGAAAGAGCGCAAGGTACGCGGCGCACGCCGTCTGGAGCGGATGAAGGAAGAAGCCTCAATGCGCTCCGCCCCTTCCGGCGCGACCACCATCCACATGCATTCCTCGCGCGAATCGCTGATGAATGCACACGCTGGGCGCGTCCGCATGGTCGGGCACGAAGACGAGCGCAATGCGTCTGCGCAGAGCGCAGCGATGGCGGACAACGTCGTCCCCCAGCCGAAAATCTGGCAGGATACCCGCGGATACGACCCGCTCGTTACTATGCTGCAGGAGAACACGATTCCATCCGCCCCGCCGCGCATGAACGAAATGAAATCCTACCGCACGCGCGGCAAGGGCTTCCGGCTGGCGCTGCGGGTGCTGATTATCCTGCTGGTTGTGGGTCTGGTCGGCGTCGGCGGATTCTTCGCGCTGTCCCATCTGGGGCTGCTGAACACCTCCAGTGGTTCGAACGCATCCATCACGTCCAGCATTGTGGATGATTTGGCGGCGCACACGGTGCTCATTCCCGGCGAGGACGGGCAGCAGATTTACGTCGGCGCGCCGATGCAGGCAACGTACCCCGTGGTGGACGGCTTCGCGACGGTCGAGATTCCGGATTACCTCTGGTATCGCGACTTGCCGAGCGTCGGTGTGGAAAACGAGACGATGCATGTGACGCTCAAGGCGTTCCTGAAAACCGCGAACGGCCGGCAGAAGGCGCTTGACCCCATTGAGTACGACATTTCCATTCCGCTCAGCCCAATTGCGCTGGTTTCACCGGAATCCATGCGGCAGGAAGTAACGACCGCTATGTACTCCGTGCAGCTGCAAGTGCGTCCCGGCTCAACAGTGACGGTCAACGAGGTGGACATTTCCGATACGGTCAGCGAGGATGGTCTGCTGATTTACAACGCAACCGTTCAGCCCATTGGCGACAATGTGTTCAAATTCCGCGTCCGCGCGCCGTACTGCCGCGAAAACGCGCTCGACCTCACCCTCTACCGCGAAGTGCAGGAGATTCCGCTGGACTTGGCGGTGACGACATACGCATCAACGAGCAAATCCACCCTCGAAATCTCCGCGACGACCAAACCCGGCGCAACGGTGGACGTGCTGACGAATCACTCCGACCTTGACATTACGAATCTGGATAAGACGGGCGAGTTCAAGTTTGTTGCCATCTTCGATAAAATCGGCGACAACACGATTACCATCACGTCCTCCTATCCAGGCAGCAAGACTTCGCGCGTGGACTACACCATCTATTACGTTCCGAATCAGGACGTATACACCCGCAAAGCGTGGCCGCTGAACAACTCCGCCGAATACTCCGAGCTGATGTCAAACATCACCTACCGTTCCGAGCATTCGCAGGTGTATCTGGTCGTCGGCACGATTGCCGAAATCATCTCCACCAAGCCGCAGACAGCCATCGTCTACACGGGCGAGGACGGTCAGAGCCGCCCCGTGGTCATTGAGAACAAATCGAAAACCGACTGGGCGGTGGGCGACTACCTGCGCATCTACTGCGACGCATACGGCACATACAGCGCCATGCCGTGGCTGATTGCGCGCTATACCTACCAATAACGAACCCTTGGAGGAAACAGTATGGCTTCCTATGACCTTCTGATTATCGGCGCGGGGCCCGCCGCGTGGAGCTGCGCCATGACCGCCCGTCAGCGCGGATTGACGACGGCGGTCGCGTGCGCGCAGTCCGCCACCAGCTGGCTTCAGCGCGCAGAACGCATCGACAACTACCCCGGTCTGCCGCAAATCAGCGGCAAAGAGCTGCTTTCACGCTTCCGGGCGCAGGCGGCGGACATGGGCGTTGTCATCATCGAGCAATTGGCGCGGCAGATTATGCCAAGCGGCGACATCTACATGACGCTGGTCGGCAACGACATCATCGAAAGCCGCGCGATTGTGCTGGCGATGGGCGCGGCGCGTCCAAAGCTGCTGCCAGGCGAAGAAGAGCTGCTGGGGCGCGGCGTAAGCTGGTGCGGCACATGCGACGGCATGTTCTACCGCGGCAAAAAGGTGGCGGTGCTGTCGGCATGGACGGGCGGCGTGGAAGAAGCGGAATTTCTCGCCGGACTGGCATCCGAGGTGGATTACTACCTGCTGGCGCAGCACGCGCAGCCGGAAAATCCGCCGTACCGCCTGTGCGAGGGCAAGCCGCAGTCCATCCGGCACGAAGAAAATCAGCTGGTGCTCAAGACGGACGCGGGCGAATACCGCTACGACGGCATCTTCATCTTCCGCCCTGCCGTATCGCCGGACACGCTGCTGCCGGGGCTGAAAACCGAAGGCGCGTTCATCCCCGTTGACCGGCGGATGGCGACGAATCTGCCGCGCGTCTACGCCTGCGGGGACTGCACGGGTCAGCCGCTGCAAATCGCCAAGGCAGTCGGCGAGGGCAACGTTGCCGCCATCAGCGCATCCGGCGATTTGAGCAAGGGGGCACGCGCATGAAGAAGGCATTCCGGTATCTGCTGCCGCTTCTCCTGCTGATGATGCTGACGCTGCCCGCGCTGGCGGACGGCTACGAATTTGCCGATGACCTGACGGGCGAATACCTCTATCCGGCTGGCTCGGACGAATCCACCGCGACGTACATCTACCGCTACCGCTATCCGCAATTGGCCGGCGACGACGAAATCGCTGCGATGTTCAACACAACCTATGCCTACACCGCTGATGATACCCTTGCCTTTGAAGCGCCGATGAACGCGGGGCTGACTGACGGCGCGGCGCAGGCGACCATCATCGACGTGACGTATGAAGTCACCTGCCAGACGGCGGATTACCTCTCGATTCTCGTCACGAAGCACACCACGCGCCCTAACAGCGAGTCCACCACCATCAGCGGGCATGTGTTCGCGCTGACGGGCAGCCGCGCGGGTGAAATCATCAGCCTGCCCTACCTGCTGGGGATTCTGACGCAGGACGGCAAGGTGGACACTTGGCTGCAAGACCGGCAGACGGCGAAGGCGGACAATTGCGTGCGCGAGCTGGTGTGGGCGGAAATCGAGCGGATGATGAAATCCGGCGACGTGCCATTCTATGACGGCTTGACGTTCGAGGAGCTGGAAGCCGCGTTCTATCCGGAAGAGGATTTCTATCTGGATGAAAGCGGCGACCCGGTGTTCTACCTGCTGGAAAACACGGTTGCCCTGCCCGAAGCGGGCATTCTGCTTGTCCCCATCTCGCTGGAAACGCTGCTGGATGAGCTGTAATGGCTGCTATCCCCTATTATTTGTGTATCAGGAGGCTTCATGCTCCGCGAATTTGATTTGCAAAGGATGCACTGGGCGGACAAAACGCAGTCCATGCTCCACCAAAGGCAGATGGAAGCGTGCGAGACGCGTCTGCTGAGCTACCCAACCGAGTCGATTTTCACGCTGCAGGACGAGCGCGAGACCGAATGCTGGTGGCAATGCTCTTACGACGCGGAGGAATCGCCAAAATCGCCCGTACTGCACACACTGCGGGAGATGCGGGCGAATGTGCTTGCGCGCCTGCCCGTGGAAGCCGCGCTGCTGACAGAGACGGAACATGCGCTGATTGTCCGTCTGATTCTCTGCGAGGGTCAGGCGCGCATCGACGGCTGGCAGGAGCTGTCCGCCGCTGAATCACTGCTGCGCCGCCTTTGGTGTACGCTGGAGGTGGACGAGCAGGACGTTCTGCTGCACCTGCCGCGGGAACTGATGACCCCGCTTTCGCTGATTCTGCGCGAGCAGCGGCATCAGGAGCTGCGCAGTCGCCTGCTGTTCTTCGACACGGACACGAAGGCGGCGCTCTACCTGTCCGGGATGCTGAGCGCGAAGCAGGCGCTTTCCCGGCTCTACGAAAGCGTGCTGCACGATTCATACGCGAACGACGAAGCGCTGGCGCTGCGCTACTTGAAGGCGGGCAACGATTTCTACTACAACCGTGCTGGGGAGCTGTTTCTGCTGCATCCGGGGCTGGCTGACCCGGAGAAAATCCTGCGGGAAGGCGGCTTTCCGATGGGGTATCAGCCGGATTTGCCGAGCGAGCGTGCGCTGATGGCGTCGCGTGACCTGCTGCCGGAGGAATTTGAGACAGACGCACAGCTATCGGCGCTGCTGGACAGCTGCATGGGGCTGGAAACGACGGAGGAAAACGGCGCGCACGATTTGCGGATACTGGTCAAGCAGCATGTAACGTGGTCAGAGCTGATGGAGGTTGTGCGGGCAATGCTGCCGATTCCGCCAACGAAGGAACTGACGGCGTGCCTGCATCGCCTGTACGCCTTCACACCGCGCTGGGGAACCTACCGCGCCGCGCTGGTGCAATAACAGGAGCTATCATGAAATACACATTTCAAACCGATTCTGCGGCGGAGGGGCTGCGCATAGACGCCTGCATCCGCCGTTTTTTGCCGGAGCTGCCCTCCCGCGCGGCACAGGAGGCGTTCTCCCATCGCGACGTGAAACTCGACGGCAAGCGCGTCAAGCCGGATATGCGCGTGCACGCTGGGCAATGCGTGGAAGTATTCTGCATGGAGCAGACCGCGCCGCTGCTGGATGTCGTGTACGAGGATGCGGATGTACTGCTGGTCAACAAGCGGGCGGGCATCAGCGTAGAGGCGGACGAAAAGGGCGGTGTGACGCTGACCGAATTGGCCGCGCGGCACGTTCGTCAGCAAACTCCCGATGCGCGTGCGCCAAAAGCGTGCCATCGGCTGGACAACCAGACGTGCGGGCTGCTGATGTTCGCCAAGACGGAGAAGGCCGAGGGCATTTTGGAGCGCGCCTTCCGCGACCGCACAATGGACAAGCGCTACATCTGCCTTGTGCGCGGAATGATGAAGCCGCCGAAAGCCACCTGCCGCGCCTACCTGCTCAAGGACGCGAAAGCCGCGCATGTCACCATCCACGACAGCGCCGTCCCCGGCGCGCGGCCGATTGTGACGGCGTATGAAACACTGGAACAGGGCGCGGTCAGCCGCGTGGAAGTCCACCTGATTACAGGGCGGACGCACCAAATCCGCGCGCATATGGCGGCGCTGGGGCATCCGCTGCTGGGCGACGACGTGTACGGCGACCGCGCGTTCAATCGGCAAATGAAAATGCAGGGGAAGCTCTGCCTATGCGCGGCGCAGTTGACGCTGGACACGGGCGGCGCGCTGCCGCAGCTGGACGGGCGGACGTTCCGCGTAAAGTGCCCGTTCTGACAGGAGAGGAATTTTATGAATTTACAAATGCCGATTCGTCTGATTGCCACCGACATGGACGGCACACTGCTAACGGATGAACCGCTGATTCTGCCGGAAACGGCGGATGTACTGCGCCGCGCGGCGGAAAAGGGCATCGTGCTGTCACTGGCATCGGGGCGTTTGCCGGACGACGCGAGCTTTTTTGCCGTGGACGCGAAGCTGCCAATGCACGTCATTGCGCTCAATGGCGCGGTGACGCTGGTGAAGCCACTGGGCGACGTGCAGGAGGCGCACCACCTGCCGCAGCCGACTGTCCATCGCATCACGGCGCGGCTGGACGAAGCAAACGTGCAGTACGCGGTGTTCGGCGTGCACGAGGTGGTTGCGTCGGACGACATGCCGCTTTCCCGCGCGCAGGTGATCATCGGCACATTCCTGAACCGCGCGGGCGGGCGCACCGCTTTCCGTAGCCGGAAACAGGGCATCGACGCGGTGGTTCAGGACTGCGTGAAGGTGGTCGTTTTCTCGCAGAATCTGCCGCTGCTGGATGATTTGCGTGCGTTTGTGCGCGATAGGTGCCCCGATGCGGACGTGACGAGCAGCTGGTGGGACAACATTGAGATTGTACCGCGCAGCGCCAGCAAGGGCAGTGCCCTTCAGACGCTCGCGAAGTCGCTGAATATCCCGATGGACGAAGTGATGGTATTCGGCGACAGCGACAACGATTTGAGTATGCTCAAAGCGGCGGGCGTTTCCGTCGCGATGGGCAACGCAAACGAGCGTGTGAGGGCATCCGCGCGATTTGAGACGCTAACGAACGATGCGCAAGGCGTGGCTGCCGCCATCCGCGCCATCGTTTTTGGCGAGGACGTGCCGGGCGTCATCCGCAAGCGGTAACTATGCGCCCATCCCCTGCCGAAGCGCAATCATCCGCCCGAACAGCCCGATTCCCTCCAGTTTCAGCTGGGCGGATAGGGCTGTTTTGCTATCCTGATTCTCCAGATTGCCCCTGATCTGCGCCCACGCGTCCGACAGCGCCAGCAGCTCCTTGATCGGCGACGGCGGATTGCGCCCGAAGCGCTCCTGCGCCGTCTGCCGCCATAGCGTCATCTGACCGTCCAGCGCTGTTATCTGCTCCTGCGCTTCCGTCAGCGTCAGTTCGCCCGCATCCAGCAGGGACGCGGTGTCCCGCAGCGTCCGCGCGGCTTGCAGCAGCAGCGTGAACCCCGCCTCGGCAACATCCACCTGACCCGCCATGCCTTTGAGCCGGAGCTGCAATTCCGGGCATGTCCAGCGGTAGAGGTACGTTTCAATGCGCTGATTTTCGCCCAGCCGCTGCCGCACGGATGCGGCATCCGTCTCCGTGCCGTAGCAGGCAATGAACACGCGCCACTTTTCGCCGTCCTCGACAACTGCGCCCGGTGCGCCGCGGTCGGTGAGCAGTTCCGCTTTCTCCCGCGCGGCATCCTCGTTGGAGAAAACGCCGGTCTGGATGGCGTACCACGTTTCCGCCGCAAGCGTAATCTCCCGTGAAACGACTGTCTGGTCATAGGCGGCGGCAATCGGCGTGGCGGTCGGCTGCGCAATCGTCTCCGCCGTCAGGTGCGACGCGGCGTTGCGAGAGAGAGTCAGCGCACCCGCCGCAAAAATCAGCAGCATCAGCACAATCATGCGCCCCAGCCGCCTGCGCGCCATCTGCTGCCGGTAAAGCCGCTGTTCCACGCGTCCCATGTTCTTCGCCTCCACTTCCTTGGGTCTGGCAGACGATATGCCCGCGCGGAAGCGAAAATGACTTGCGCTTTTCGGCAAAATGTGCTACCATAGGAGCAAGAATCGAAGCAAGAATCCACAGGAGGACAGCACATGCGATACCACATCGACACCATTCCGGTTTGGGACGCGGCGAAAATTGACGGCGAGTGCCTGCTCTGCGCCCTGCAGCGCCGGGTGGAACTGCAGCAGATTGAATATTCGCTCGGCGCGTCGGTCATGGAGCCGGACGTGCGTATTCAGGTGAACAAAAAGGGCTTCTGCCAGCACCACCAGCGGATGCTGTTCAAGGGCGACAATCGGCTCGGCCACGCGCTGATGCTCGAATCGCACTTGACGGAGACGCGCGGCAAATTAAACAAAGCGTTCAACGACATCCGCAAAGCCGCCAGCGGCAGTTCGTCCTTTCTCGACCGTCTGTCCGGCAAAGCGCCGTCACCCGCCAAGGCGATGGAAGCCGCCGTGCATGAGCTTGACGCGCTGTGCAGCACCTGCATCGTCTGCAACGCGATTGAGGACAATATGAACCGCTATCTGCACACATTTTTCCATCTCTACCAGAATGATTCGGAATTCCGCAAGCATTTTGCGCAGAGCAAGGGGGTCTGCCTCCCCCACGCGGTGCAGCTGCTCAAACTCGCGCCGCAGGAGCTGCCAAGCCGCGAATTATCCGCCTTTGCCGACCTCATCTGCAATCTGGAAACCGAAGCGTTCGACCGCATTCAGGGTGACGTGAGCTGGTTCATCAAGAAATTCGACTACCGCTTTCAAGCCGAGCCGTGGAAGGACAGCCGCGACGCGGTGGAGCGCAGCGTCAACAAGCTGCGCGGCTGGTGCGTCGGGAAAGAGCCGAATCCGGAAGAAAAGTGAATGCAAAAACATCCCGCCTGATGCTTGTCAGACGGGATGTTTTCCTTTACGGTTAATTTACGGATTGATTTCCGGCGCGTTTTCCGGGTCGAAGCGCTCCAATTGAACCTTCGCTTCCTCAAAAATATCCAGCGAGAAGGAGTCCGGGTAGCCCTCCTGATACACGACACGGCGGATGCCTGCATTGATAATCATCTTTGCGCAGACGCTGCACGGCTGGTGCGTGCAGTAAAGCGTCGCGCCGTCGATGGAAACGCCAAGTTTCGCCGCCTGAATAATGGCGTTCTGCTCCGCGTGGATGGCGTAGCAGAGTTCGGCGCGCGTGCCAGACTGAATGCCGAGCCGGTCGCGCATACACTCGCCGCGCTCGCGGCAGGTTTTGAGGCCCGCCGGCGCACCGTTGTAGCCCGTCGTCATGATGCGCTTGTCCTTCACAATGACGCAGCCGATGCTCCGCCCCGGACGGTAGCAGCTTGTCCATCCAGCGATGACGTGCGCCATTTCCATAAATCGGCTGTCCCACTTGTCCATACTTGTGTCCTCCTGTATGTTTGTTCCCCATTATATCGGCTTTCGCGGGTTCTGTCAAGTTTTTCAGCGGCTGCGCATAAGTTTGCGGGCAAAGGAGGCGTTTTTATGCCCCAGACCCTCAAAAAACAGGCGCTTACGCTGACCATTGCGAACGGCTTCACGCGCGGGCTTGGATTTTTCTTCCGCCTGATGACGGCGCGGCTGATGGGCGCGGAGGCCATCGGCGTGATGGAGCTTTCCGCATCCGCCGCGATGCTGGCGCTGACACCCGCAACCGCCGGACTGCCGACCGCCATGAGCCGCATGACCGCGCGCCCGAACGCCGATCAAAGCGCCGTCCTGCGCGCGGGGCTTTCACTCAATCGGCGGATTGCGCTGGTGATGATGCCGCTGCTGTTCCTGCTTGCGCCGGGGATGGCGTGGCTGCTCAGTGACTTTCGGACGCTGCCCGCGATTCTCATCAGCATTCCCGCCGTGTTTTTGCTGGGCTGCTGCGCCGTGTACAGCGGGTGGTTCTACGGCCGCGGCGATATGCTCACACCCGCGCAGTGCGAATGCAGCGAGCAAATTGTGCGATTCGTCGGAAGCCTTGTGCTGCTGCTGATTTTCACGCGGTCGCCGCTGTCCGTCCGTGCCGCGCTGCCGGGTTTTGCCGGAATTCTGGCGGGTATCTGCGTTTGGATGATGTTCCGCCGCCGTGCGCCGCTGCCGCCGGGTGTGCCATCCGCCGATTTGCGCCGTGAGCTGCTGGCGTTATCCGCCCCAACTGCCGTTTCGCGCCTCTGCCAGACGTGCCTGCGGATGCTGACGGCAGTGCTGCTGCCGCTGTGCCTGCGGCAATCCGGGCTGACCGCGTCCGCCGCGACTGCACAGTTCGGGCTGCTGAGCGGGATGGCGATGCCGCTCATCATGGCGCCCGGCATCGTCACCAGCGCCATGTGCATGGTCGCCGCGCCCGCCGTGTCCCGGCAGGAAAGCAACCGCGTCCGCCTGAAACGCACCATGCGGCAATTGCTGCTGATGGCGGGGCTGATTGGCTGCCTGTCCTCGTGCGTGCTGTTTCTCTTCGCGCAGCCGATTTCGATGCTGCTCTACGGTGAACCGGCGCTGACGGGTGTGCTGATGGTGCTCTCCCCGCTGTCGATGCTGTTTGCTATCCAGCAGGTGCAGTTCGGGCTGGTGACGGGCTTGGGCGTTCAGCGGCGCGCGATGTCGGGTACCATTGTTTCCTCCGTGCTGACGCTGGTGGTGATGAGTATCTTCTGTCCGATGCCGAGCGTGCGGATTTTCGGCGCGGTGCTGGCGATGCTGGCAGGCAGCCTTGTGCGCGTGATTTGGAACGCCGCCGTGCTGCAATCAGCGAAGCGGGCGGCGTAATCCCTTGGGATAGTGGTTCTTCATCTGCCCGTCGGAGATTTTGCCCCAGCCGAGCGGAATGGCGTCGCAGCACGCAAGTGCCCAGCCTTTTCCATCCGCCGGAAGCGTCTCACCCGCCTGATAGCGGCACGCATCCTCCCGCGACAGTGCCACACGCGGCACATCCGGTGGAAAGATACTCATCGCCCACGCGTGGTCGGGCACAAACAGCTTCTTCTGCACCGTCCCCAATTGCAAGCCGCAGCGGACGACCTGAATGCCGTCGCAGACCGGACGGTCGGGCAGGCAGCTCAGCGTCACTGATTCGTCGCGGCTGCGTCCGGGCTTGCCGCTGCCGGTGCGCATCACATTCGCGTTTGCCGTCGGGCAGAAGGCGCGCAAGGCTTGCAATGCGTCCTTGCTCGGCGCATCCTTCTCTGGCGCTTTCTGCCAATTACAGGGTGCGTCGCCGTGCTTGCGCAGGAGGGCGACGAAGTGCCCCTCGCCTTTCATGCGGTGCGGATAGCACGTCAGCATCCCGTCCGGCGCATCCGCTCCGGGCAGGGAGAACGCTTCCGCCGAGAAATCCGCGTGGCGCGACAGGAACGCATCCACCGTATCCTCGTTTTCCGTGCGGTTCATTGTGCAGGTGGAATAAACCATGCGCCCGCCGGGACGAAGCATTTCCGCCGCGCGGTCGAGGATTTCCGCCTGCCGCTTGGCGCATCCGGCGGGGCTTTCGGGCGACCATTCCGCGCGTGTTTCCGGATGACGGCGGAACATACCTTCGCCAGAACAGGGTGCATCCACCTGAATCGCGTCGAATGCCCCTGGCCAGCGCTGCGCCAATTGGTCGGGGTAGGCGCTGACGACGAGGGCGTTCGGGATGCCCATGCGCTCGATATTCTGAGAGAGGATTTTCGCGCGCTCCCAGACGGGCTCATTACACACCAGCACGCCCTGTCCGCCCATACGCAAGCCGCTCTGCGTTGATTTTCCACCCGGCGCGGCGCACAAGTCCAGTACATGCTCCCCCGGCTGCGCGTTCAGCACGGCAGCGGGCAGCATCGCGCTCGGCTCCTGCAAGTACCACGCGCCCGCTTCATGCAGCACGTCCGCGCCGGCGGTCGAGGTCAGTGCGAGGTAATGCCCGTTTTCCTCCCACGGGACTCTTTCGCCGCAGTCGTCCGGCAGCCGCGTCGGGTGCTTCCACGGATTCACGCGCAGACCGCGCTGATACGGCTCGTCATATGTACGCAAAAAGGCGGCCATTTCGCCTTTCAGCTGTGCCGCCATTTGGGATAAAAACGCCTGTGGAAGCTCGGTCATGCCTGTCCCCCCGGTATATTGTTATGATATTGATTTTTGTCCTGCGCAATTGTCAGCGGCGGCGGGGTCAGTTCCGTCTGCGTTGTGCCGAAATGTGCGCGCCGGGCAGGAATCACCCGCTTGCGGCGCGTCGCTGCGGTGCCTTCCCGCTTGGGCGCGGGCTTCGGCTTGTGCTGCACCACCTGCTCCTCTTCGATCATTGTGCCGTCAGCGTAAATCAGGTGGCGGCCCGTCGGCGTGCGGCGCGCGCGCTTAGGCAGAAAGCGCGTCCAGAAGCTCCCCCAGACACGGTACGGCTGCCAGCGGATCAGGTAGACCAGAAAGTCCATCACGACGCCGAAAATGCACAGGAGGATGACCAGCGGCAGCCAGTTGCGCATCGCCCAGCCAAGCAGACCGCCGTGGCTGTCGCTCGTCACCATGTTCCAGAGCCACTGCGCTGTCCCGCGAATCCACCCCAGCAGGAAATTGAACAGCGCGTTGATGAAACTGCCCACAATGGTCATCCTCCTCCACTATTTTCTGCCTTCGCAGCGCATCTTAGCGCATTCTCATTTGGAAATAGTGTTACTCTACGGTTATCGTAACGCTCACATTTCCCGGCACGACCTCGACCGAGATTTCCTCATCCTCGTCCGCATCAATGCGGCAGAGCACGGGCAGACTGTACGTCCCCGGCGCAAGCCCGGACGCATCGCATACCAGCCGAATATCGCGGCTTTGCAGCGCGTTCAGCCAGTTTTGCGGCGCGGTAATCATCACCGAGGCATTCACGCGGCTCATGGAGGCGTTATAGCCCGCTTCCAAGCCTTCAATCTGAATCGGCAGATTCGTGAAACTCTTCGACTTCAGCACCGGTCCGATTTCAATCGTCACGTTGACGTAGGTGGCGCTGACGTATTTCAGTTCTGGCACACTGCTCAGTCGGACGCGCTGCTTGACCGAATCGGACAAGCCGGACACGTCGATGGTTGCATCCGTAAACAGCGCGTCGATTTCCGCCATCTCGCTTGACCAGCCCGCCACCGTGATGTTCTCCGGCGTCATGCTGATTTTCTTGATTTCGTAGCCTTCCTTCGGTGTGCCTTGAATCAGCCCGGTCTGGGAAAGTTCGAGCGTTTTCATGGCGTACATGGTCTGCTCCACAATCACGCTGTCCAGCAGCACCGACTCGCTCGTCACTTCGAGCAGGTTGCTTTCAATCGCGTTGTTGTTCTCGTCCAGCAGCGTATACGCCAGCGCCTTGCGAATCGTGCCCTCGCGCTGGGGCAGGTTGTTCAGCTCCAGCACGACTTCGGCGCGGACGATTTTATCCACCATCGACTTCGGGCCGCTGATCGTCACCGTCGGCGGGTCGAGTGTCGCCGCACCCGCGTAGTAGCCCTCCGGCGCGCTCCCGACCGTCTGCACGGACACGGGGATGCGGAAGCGGGTGATGTACTCCTCCACGTCAATCGTCACGGTAGACGGCTGAATCGAAGAAACCGTGCCGTAAGTGCTGGAATTGGTGGACAGAATGCGGATTTCCTGCTTCCCTGCCGCCGAAATGCGGGAGAGGTCAATGCGGACGTTGTAGTTCGTCGCCTTGGCGTTGGCGTACTGCATCTGCGGCACGTCGGCGGTAAGGGAGACGTCACCAAGGAGGCTGGTCAAATCGCTGGTGACAATGAAGCCGTTGCGCTTGACGGATTCTTCGCCCGAAACAGACACGCTGACACTGGAGAAGTGCTTTTCGCGCGTGAGCGTCGGGTCTTGGGTAATCAGCCCGCCCCAGAGAATGATGGCCAGCAGGAGCGCGAGAAGCTTTGTCGGCCAATTGTGGATGAAAATCCGCTTGAGACCGTCCAGCAGCATCGTCAGGCGTGGGTCACGCTTCTTCTGCGGCTTTGCGGAAGGGGTCTGCGTCATTTGGCACCCTCCTTTCCCTTGCGGCGCACGAGCATGGACAGCAGACGCTGATGCGGCTTGCGGACATAGATGCCCTCCAGAATCGTCCGCAGCGACTTCGCGTCAAGGTGGCGGGTGAGCTTGCCGCCCTTCGCCATCGAGATGATGCCCGTTTCCTCGGAGACAATCAGCACAATCGCGTCCGTCGTTTCGGACACGCCGATAGCGGCGCGGTGGCGCGTGCCGAGGTCATGGCTGATGCCGCTGGCTTCCGTCAGCGTGAGGATGCTCGCCGCGCTCATCACACGTTCGCCGCGGATGACGACGGCGCCGTCATGCAGGGGCGTGTTCGGCTCGAAGATGTTTTCCAGCAGGCCGGAGGTGATCCGCGCGTCGATGCCGATGCCGTTCTCGATGATGTCCTGCAGGCCCGTTTTCTGCTCAAAGACAATCAGCGCCCCCACATGGCGGCGGCTCAAATCCTGCAGGCAGCGGATGATTTCGTCGATAATGCGCGTCGCTTCATCTTTATCGGTGTCGCGCCGCTTCGTCTCAATGCGCGCGCCGCGGCCAATCTGCTCCAATGCCTTGCGCAGTTCCGGCTGAAAGAGGATGACCAGCACCAGCGCGCCGTTGTTCACCACGCTCATCAGCAGCCAGTTCAGTGCCGTCAGCCCGAAGAGGTTGCTGATGCCGACGATGAGCAGCAGCATGGCAAGCCCCTTCAAAACGGCGCTGCCCCGCGTGTCGCGGGTAAGCATCAGCAGTTCATAGATAATAATGGCAACGATGAGAATATCCGCAATATCGGAAAGACCGGGGCGGTTCAGCACGTTCCAGAAAAAGGTCTCCAGCGTCTGCAAGAACGTTGTCACGTCAGCTCCGCCTCCTTTAGCATCTTGAATGATTTCATGCGTTCTGCTTCTCCATTATACAACAAATTGCCGCGAATATGAATGCCTTTTCACAAATTTTCCGTGAAGCATCCGTGAACATTCAGAACACCCCACAGTGCAGATAACGAATGAAGCAGCCACTTTCTTCCCAATGGGCGGCAAAAAAATGGTTCTTCACGGAATCTTTGGGGAAGAGCAGCTTGAGGGCGCGTCTGCAGACGCGCAAAGTTACTGGCAGGGACGCTTCGCTGCCTGCACCTTTGTTGGCGGCTTCCTTGGGATTGGTCTGACGCGGAACAGTTGGGGCGTTGCCCCAAACCCCACAAGGGACGCTGTCCCTTGACCCTGCAAGGGGCAATTGCCCCTTGACCCCTTTTCGCGATTGGGTTGGTCGCACTTTCATGCTTCTTCCGCGTGCGGCATTTGGGAGCTTTGCCTAAGCCCTTGTTTGTTTCCCCAACTTTCCGTGAAGAACCAAAAAATGAAAAAGGGAAAAGCAGCCGTTTTGACGGCATACTTCCCCCTTTCCCCCAATTACCGTGCCCTCTTCAAGGCGAAAATGATTACAGATTGCCGCCGTTCCAGCCCCAGAAGCCGATTTCTTCATACGTCACATAGATGCGGTCGCTGTCAATGTCCAGTTCCTCGCGCAGGATGTCCGTCAGCGCCTCGGTCAGCGCGGCGTAATCCTCCTCCGTCGCAGATCCGCCGAAGAGCTTCACTTGGCAGATGGCGCAGGGGGCGTCCGTGCCCTTGAAGTACATTGCGGCATTGTCGCGGAAAGACAGCATCAGCCAGCTTTCCGTCTTGCCGGGGATTTTCTCAATGGCATCGCCCATGCGATCCTTGATGACCTGCTCTTTTCGTCCGGGAATGGACACGTTGGAGGTCGTTTCTATGTAAGGCATAACAGTTCCTTTCATTCATATCGGCGTTATCGCCGTTTCCGCCCCGCAAACAGGGCTTCGGATGAAATATTCGATGTTCAGACGCTCAATTCCTGCTTCTCGCCCAGCAAATCTGCATTTTCCGCCAGCAGCGGACGAATCACGTCGTGCAGGTACTCTTCCACCTGCTCGCAGCTTCGGCCCGTGAACTGCTCCGGCCGCAGAATCGCTTCCACTTCCTCGCGGGTAATCATGAACGCCGGGTCAGCGCAGATACGGTCGATGAGGTCGTTCTTGCCGCCCTCTTCCTTCACCACGCGCGCCGCCGCCTGCGAATGCACGCGCAGCTTCTCATGCAGCTCCTGACGATTGCCGCCCTTCTTCACCGCGTCCATCATGATGTTTTCCGTCGCCATGAACGGCAGCTCGTTCATCACGCGCGCGCGCACCACCTTGTCGTACACCACCAGCCCGTCACAGACGTTCATCATGATGTTCAGGATAGCATCCACACCGAGGAACGCCTCCGCGACGGCAATGCGCTTGTTCGCGGAGTCATCCAGCGTGCGCTCGAAGAATTGCAGGGAGGACGTCATTGCCGTGTTCAGCGTATCGACGCAGACGTAGCGCGCCAAGGCGTTGATGCGCTCGCAGCGCATGGGGTTGCGCTTGTAGGGCATGGCGGACGAGCCGATTTGGCTCTTCTCGAACGGCTCCTCCATCTCCTTGAAATTTGCCAGCAGACGCAGGTCATAGGCGAACTTGCTCGCGGACTGCGCAATGCCGCTCAGCACGGAAACCACCTGATAGTCCATCTTGCGGGAGTACGTCTGCCCGGACACCGGCACGACCTTGTCAAAGCCCATCGCCGCGGCAATATCCTGCTCGACCGCCTTGATTTTCGCGCTGTCGCCGCCGAACAGCTCCATGAAGGACGCCTGTGTGCCCGTCGTGCCCTTGCTGCCCAGCAGCGCCAGGGAGGACAGGCGGTGTTCCAGCTCGCAATAGTCCATGTACAATTCATTCAGCCACAGCGTCGCGCGCTTGCCGACCGTCGTCAATTGGGCAGGCTGCAAGTGCGTATACGCCAGCGCAGGCATGTTCTTGTACTTATCCGCGAAATTCGCCAGCAGGTTCATGACATTGAGCAGCTTGCGGCGCACGACCTGCAAGCCCTCGCGCATGATAATCACATCGGTGTTGTCACCCACATAGCACGACGTCGCGCCCAGATGGATGATGCCCGCTGCCTTCGGGCACTGCAGACCGTAAGCGTAGACGTGGCTCATCACGTCGTGGCGGCACTCCTTCTCGCGGCGCTGCGCATCGTCGTAGTTGATGTCCTCCGCATGGGCTTCCAGCTCGGCAATCTGATCGTCAGTGATGTCCAGCCCCTGCTTCTTTTCCGCCTTCGCCAGCGCAATCCACAGCTTCCGCCAAGTGCGGAACTTGTTGTCCTCGGAGAAGATGAACTGCATCTCCTTGCTGGCATAGCGGGTCGAAAAGGGGCTGATATAGCTGTCATGAGGCATAATGCTTTCCTCCGATTTCATTTCAAAGGGTGATTTTCCGCGCCAATTCCAGCGCCAGATACGCCGCACGGTCTTTTTCATCCAGCTTGGCATGGGTGGACAGGCTGCGCGGATCCCACTGCTCGCGGTCAAGGTTATCGCCCGCGTAGAAAAACTCGAACACGTCGATTCCACGGAACTGCGCCAGCGCCATCAGCGCCGAGCACTCCATATCCACGCAGACGCATCCCTGCGCTTTGCGCTTCTCGAACTTCCCGCGGGTCTCGCGGTAGAAGGCGTCCGTCGTCCACACTTTGCCTTCGGTGAAGTCCACGCCCGTTTCGCGCAGAATCGCCTCGAACGCCCCGCGGTATTTCGGATTCGCCGGAATCTCGTCCGACGGCGGCGCGTAGTGGAAGCTCGTGCCTTCGTCGCGCACGGCGGCGGTCGGGATGATGATGCCGCAGTCGCGAATCTGCTGATTCAGCACGCCGCAGTTGCCGAATACGACGAACCGCTTCGCGCCCAGCGCGTGCAGCTCTTCCAGCATCGCCACGCAGGACGGCGCGCTGACCATCGCCAGCGCAAATGTCAGCGGCGTCCCCTGCCACAAACCGCGGTAGACGGGATACTTCGCGTTTGCGTCGCCAAGTTCGGCAAGCACGCGCACATCCGCCGCCATGTTCAGCATCCGCTCGAACGTAACGTGCGAAAAGCAGCTGACGGCCGTCTCCGGCAAATCCGGCACAGGCGAAAAGAGCATATCGGGGTTGATGACTGCTTGGCGCGACGCATCAAAATCCGTCAAAAGCATGGTGATTCCCTCCTGCCGCCGTTTGCCCTCTATCATAGCAGATTTTGCGGCAAAAGGCAACAGGAGGGCTGCAGTTTATACTATTTCCAAATGAGAATGCGCCGAAATGCGAAGTGAATTTTTCATTCTGGCTAACGGGAGTGAGACGCAGCGTAGCAGCGCTACGCTAAGTGGAACGAGCGGACGACAGAATGGAAAAGGCACGAGCAGACGACGCAGGCGAATGCAGGAAATAGTATCACAGGCGGAAGTAGTCCACGCCGCCCTCAAACAGCGGCTGATACTTGTCGCCGGGTACGTTCTTGTAGAGATTTTCGCCGCTGCGCTCGGTGTGACCCATCTTGCCCAGCACGCGGCCGTCCGGGCTGGTGATGCCCTCGATGGCGAAATAGCTGGCGTTGGGGTTGAAACGCATATCCATCGACGGCGCGCCGGACAAATCCACATACTGCGTGGCAATCTGCCCGTTCGCCGCAAGCTGACGAATCAGCGCTTCCGGGCCGACAAACCGACCCTCGCCGTGGCTGATGGCGACCGTGTGAATGTCATCCACCTTGCAGCGGGACAGCCACGGGGATTTATTCGACGCAATGCGCGTGCGAACGAGCATCGACTGGTGACGGCCGATTTCGTTGAACGTCAGCGTCGGGCACTGATCAGACGTGTCGATGATTTCGCCATACGGCACAAGCCCCAGCTTAATCAGCGCTTGGAAGCCGTTGCAAATGCCGAGCATCAGGCCGTCGCGGCGCTGGAGCAGATCATGCACCGCGTCCTTCATGGCAGGATTGCGGAAGAACGCCGTGATGAATTTCGCCGAGCCGTCGGGTTCGTCGCCGCCGGAGAAGCCGCCGGGCAGGACAATCATCTGGCTGCGCGCAATCATGCGGCTGGCCTCGGCAATCGACTGGGTGATGTCCTCAGGCGTCAGGTTGTTGATGACGAGGATTTCCGCCGCGCCGCCTGCGCGCTCGACCGCCCGCGCGGTGTCGTACTCGCAGTTCGTGCCGGGGAAAACCGGGATGAACGCCAGCGGCTTGACCGTTTTGACGGCGGGCACGGGGTAGGTTTCCGCCGAATAGGAGAACTTCTCCGTCGTTTCGCCGGTGTGACCGCGGTAGGAGAACACCTTGTCCAGCTTGCCCTCGTAGATTTCCTGCATAGCGGTCAAATCAATGCGCTCGCCCTCGTACTCCAGCACCCACTCCGGCACGGTGTCGCCCACCTTCACGCCGAGGTCGATATCTTCGGTGCATTCCAGCAGCATCGCGCCGATCTGCTGCGCGAAGAGATTGCCGTCGTAATCATCGTCGATACGCGTGCCAATCTGATTGCCAATTCCCATCTTGAACAGGCCTTCCGCCACACCGCCCAGACCCAGCGCCCACGCGGAAACAACCTTGCCCGCGCGAATGGCGGACAGAACGGCATCATAATTCGCGGTCAGCGCGGCGGTGTCGTGCGGGTCGCAGGAGACAAGGCGGATGGCGTGCCCCGCTTCCTTGAATTCGGGCGAAATGACCTCGCTCGCCTTGCCGGGGGCAATCGCGAAGGAGCAGAGCGTCGGCGGAACGTCCATCTTCTCGAACGTGCCGGACATGGAGTCCTTGCCGCCAATCGCCGCGATGTTCAAATCCAGCTGCGCATCCAGCGCGCCCAGCAGCGCCGCGAACGGCTTGCCCCAGCGCGTCGGATCCGTGCCCATGCGCTCGAAATATTCCTGGAAGGTCAAATACGCTTGCTTGTAGTCAAAGCCCGCGCAGACCAGCTTCGTCACGCTTTCGATGACCGCCAGATAGCTGCCCTCATACGGCGACTGCGACAGGATTTCCGGGTGCATCCCGTACGCCATGCCGGACACGGTGTCCGTCACACCATGACGAACCGGCAGCTTTGCGACCATCGTCTGGTTCGGGGTCAGCTGATATTTGCCGCCGAAAGGCATCAAGACCGTCGCCGCGCCGATGGTAGAATCGAACCGCTCGCTCAAGCCCTGCTTGGAGCAGATATTGAGGTTGCCAAGCATATCCGCCAGCTTCTCCGTCACCGTATCGCCCGCGAACTCGTAGGGCTTGACATCATCATCCGGGACAGACGCAGTCGTGTGCTTCTCCGCGCCGTTGGAATTGAGGAACTCGCGGGACAAATCGACAATCGTCACGCCCTTCCACGTCATGCGCAGACGGGGTTCGGCGGTCACTTCCGCCACGACGGTCGCTTCAAGGTTCTCGCGGTTTGCCGCCGCAAGGAACGCGTCAACATCCTCCGGCGCAAGCACAACCGCCATCCGCTCCTGCGATTCGGAAATCGCCAGCTCCGTGCCGTCCAGACCGTCGTACTTCTTCGGCACTTTGTCCAAGTCAATCAGCAGGCCGTCCGCCAGTTCGCCGATTGCCACGGACACGCCGCCCGCGCCGAAGTCGTTGCAGCGCTTGATGAGCCGGGTGACTTTGCCGTCGCGGAAGAGGCGTTGGAGCTTGCGTTCGGTCGGGGCGTTGCCCTTCTGCACCTCCGCGCCGCACGTTTCGATGGATTCCAGCTTATGGGACTTGGACGAACCCGTTGCGCCGCCGCAGCCGTCGCGCCCGGTGCGCCCGCCGAGCAGGACAATCTTGTCGCCGGGGGCAGGCACTTCGCGGCGGACGTTCTTCTCCGGCGCAGCGCCGACCACCGCACCGATTTCCAGACGCTTGGCGGCATAACCCGGATGGTACATTTCATCCACCAGCCCCGTCGCCAGCCCAATCTGGTTGCCATAGGAGGAATAGCCCGCCGCCGCCGTGGTGACGAGCTTGCGCTGGGGCAATTTTCCCGGCATGGTCTGGCTGACTGGAACGAGCGGGTCAGCCGCGCCAGTAACGCGCATCGCCTGATAGACGTAGGTGCGCCCGGACAGCGGGTCGCGAATCGCGCCGCCGATGCAGGTCGCCGCGCCGCCGAAGGGCTCAATCTCCGTGGGATGGTTGTGCGTCTCGTTCTTGAACATGAGCAGCCACGGCTCTTTCACGCCGTCCACATCCACATCAATCTTGATGGAGCAGGCATTGATTTCCTCGCTCACGTCAATGTTGGGGGTCTGCCCGATTTTCTTCAGGTACTTGCCGCCGATGGTCGCGATGTCCATCAGGTTCATGGGGCGCTCGCGGTCGCCGTAGACGGTTTTGCGCGCCGCCAAATATCGCTGGAACGCCTTTTCGACCACCGCTTTGCGCACATCCACCGCATCAAGGGTCGTCAGGAACGTCGTGTGACGGCAGTGATCCGACCAGTAGGTGTCAATCATGCGGATTTCGGTCAGCGTCGGGTCACGATGCTCGGACGCGAAATAATCCCGGCAGAACGCAAGGTCGTCGTCATCCATCGCCAAGCCGTACTTCTTGACGAACGCATCCACCTCATCGGCATTCATCGCCGTGAAGCCCGTCAGCGTCTCCACATGGTCGGGCGTTTCGTACTGCTGCTGGAGCGTCGTCTTTTCGCCCAACTCGGCTTCGCGCGCCTCCACGGGGTTGATGACGTGCTTCTTCACGCGCGCCAGCTCATCCGCCGTGAAATCGCCGTCCAGCAGATACACGCGCGCACTGCGAACCGTCGGGCGGGCGCACTGCCCCACCAGCTGGATGCACTCCTCGCAGGACGCCGCGCGCTGGTCATACTGACCCGGCAGGTACTCCACCGCGAAAACCGCCTTTGCGCCCTGCGGAAGTTCCGTGTACGTCACATCCACCTGCGGCTCGGAGAACACGACCGGCAGGCACTTCTGGTACAGCGCGTCGTCGACACCCTCGACATCATAGCGGTTCAGCAGGCGCAGACCCGTGACCGTCTTGATTTGCAGAATATGGCGAATTTCCCACAGGAGCTGCTTCGCCTCCACCGCGTAGGGGGCTTTCTTTTCCACATAAATGCGTTTGACGCTCATGAATGGCTCTCCTTTCGTGATGCCAAGGCGCGCTGACCAATGTCGCGGCGCATGTGCATGTCGGTGAAGGTGATTTTGTCCGCCGCCTGATACGCTTTGTCAATCGCGGCTTCGAGCGTATTCGCCGTCGCGGTGACGCCCAGAACGCGTCCGCCCGCGGTGACAATCTGCCCGTCAATCAGCTTCGTACCCGCGTGGAAGACGGTCGTGGTTTTGCCCGCTTCATCCAAGCCGGAAATCGGGTAGCCGCTCTTGTAGCTGACCGGGTAGCCGCCGGATGCCAGTACAACGCAGCACGCCGCGCCAGACGCGAATTCAACGGGTGTATCCGCCAGCGTACCGTCCACCGTCGCGCGCATGATGGTCAGCAGGTCGCTTTTCAGCAGCGGCAGCACCACCTGCGTCTCCGGATCGCCGAAGCGGCAGTTGTATTCGATAACCTTCGGGCCTTTGGGCGTCATCATCAGGCCGAAATACAGGCAACCCGTGAAAGTGCGCCCCTCGGCGTTCATGGCGGCAATCGTCGGCAGGAAGATTTCGTCCATGCAGCGCTGCGCCAATTCGGGCGTGTAGCAGGGATTGGGGGCAATGGTGCCCATGCCGCCGGTGTTGAGGCCCTCATCGTGGTCAAGCGCGCGCTTGTGATCCATGCTGGACACCATCGGCTTGACCGTTTTGCCGTCGGTGAACGCCAGCACGCTGACTTCCGGGCCGGTCAGGAACTCCTCGATGACGACCCGCGCGCCGGACGCGCCGAACTTCGCTTCCTTCATCATGGACGCGACGGCTTCCACGGCGCTTTCGCGGTCGGGGCAGATGAGCACGCCCTTGCCGAGCGCCAGCCCATCCGCCTTGACGACGATGGGCATATCCGCCGTCTGCAAATACTTGACCGCCGCGTCGTAATCGTCAAACGTCTCATACGCCGCCGTCGGAATGCCGTACTTCTTCATCAGGTTCTTCGAGAACACTTTGCTGCCCTCGATAATCGCGGCATTCTTGCGCGGGCCGAACGCGGGAATCCCCTGCGCCGCCAGCGCATCCACCATGCCGAGGCACAGCGGGTCGTCCGGCGCGACGATGACGAAATCCACCTTGTTCTCCGCCGCCCAGCGGACGATGCCGTCCACGTCCGTCGCCTTGAAGGGCAGGCAGGTCGCAATCTGCGCGATGCCGCCGTTGCCGGGCGCGGCGTACAGCGCCGTCACTTCCGGGTTTTCCTTGATTTTCAGCGCGATGGCGTGTTCGCGTCCGCCGCCGCCGACGATGAGTACCTTCATCTTGCTTCCCTGACCTTTCTGAATGCAATCAATGGTGGAACAGGCGCATATGCGTGAAGCACATGACCATATTGTACAGGTTGCAAGCGTCAATCACGTTATCATCGCGAATCGAACCGCCGGGCTGGGCGACGTAGGTCACGCCGGAGCGGTGCGCGCGCTCGATGTTGTCGCCAAACGGGAAGAACGCGTCGCTGCCCAGCGCAACGCCGGTCTGCTGATTCAGCCACGCGCGCTTTTCTTCCTTCGTCAGCGGTTCAGGGCGCTCGGTGAAGAAGCGCTGCCAGCGGCCGTCCGCCAGCACCTCGTCCGGCTCGTCGGAGATGAACACGTCAATTGTGTTGTCGCGGTCGGCACGGGCGATTTTCTCCACGAACGGCAGTGCCAGCACGCGCGGATGCTGCCGCAGCAGCCAGTTATCCGCCTTCTGCCCTGCCAGACGCGTGCAGTGGATGCGGCTCTGCTGACCCGCGCCGATGCCAATCGCCTGACCGTCCTTGGCGTAGCAGACGGAATTCGATTGCGTGTACTTGAGCACAATCAGCGCCACAATCAGGTCGCGCTTGGCATCCTCCGGCAGGTCGTGATTCGTGGTCACGATGTCGTTCAGCAGATTTTCATCAATCACAAATTCATTGCGCCCCTGCTCGAACGTGATGCCGAACACCTGCTTGTGCTCAATGGGCGCGGGACGGTAGGAAGGGTCAATCTGAACAATATTGTAATTGCCCTTCTTCTTCATTTTCAGCAGCGCCAGCGCCTCGTCGGTGTAGCCGGGGGCGATGATGCCGTCGGACACTTCGGGCTTAATCAGCCGTGCGGTGCTTTCATCACACACATCGCTCAGGGCAATCCAGTCGCCGAAGGAGGACATGCGGTCTGCGCCGCGCGCACGGGCATAGGCGCACGCCAAGGGCGACAGTTCCTGTTCACCCACGAAATAAATCTTGCGCAGGGTATCATTCAGCGGCAGACCCACCGCCGCGCCCGCCGGGCTGACATGCTTGAACGACGTCGCCGCGGGCAGACCCGTCGCGCGCTTGAGTTCGCTGACCAGCTGCCAGCCGTTGAGCGCGTCAAGGAAGTTGATGTAGCCGGGTTTGCCGTTCAGCACAGTCAGGGGCAGTTCGCCCTTTTCCATATAAATCCGCGACGGCTTCTGATTCGGGTTGCAGCCGTACTTCAATTCCAGCTCTTTCATGCCTCTTCCTCCTGATCATGCTTGTTGATGATGATGGTATCGCTGCTGCCGTCCGCCAAGCTGATATAGGAAACGTACAGCGACACCTTGTTGTCCTCATTCAGATTCATCCATGTATCCAGCGCCAGCTGCTCAATGTCGCCGTGCAGCGCCACCTTCTCCGGTTCGCCCGCGAAGGACGGAATCGGATTGCCATCGCATTGGTAGGTGTGGATGAAATGTCCCTCGCCCGCCTTGGGCTGCGCGTACTCATAGAAATAGCGCAGGACGCTGTTCTCGTCGCCGTCGTCGGACTTGATGATGGACAGCTTGTAAGATGCTTTGCCGTCCGCGACGCGCACCAAACCGCTGATGCGGGGCGTCCAGTTCGGGCGGTCGTCCTCGAACGTGCGGGTACGCAGCGCGTCCTCGAACGTCTGCCCATTCTGCATGAAGTCGTAGACCGTGTCGGTCTGGTCGCCGTTGGTGACGATGGTATATTCGCCGCCCGGCAGCGCACGGACAGGCGCGTAGATAATCAGGTGCGGGTCGGTCATCAGGCTTTCGTCGTGCGCCTTGGTGATGATGCCGTCGTCCGTCTCCTCAAAAATGCGGTTGCGGCTGTTGACGCTGCGCCCCATGATAAAGTAGACAATCACGGCATATTCGCCGCTTTCGTCCACGCCGAGACAGATGCCGCGCCCCGGATAGGTGTTATTGCTCAGCACGTCGTTCAATTCCTGCTTCTTCATTGCTTTTCCTCCCGCTTTTTTGCGATTTCGCCTGCCACCTGCTCCAGCGCCTGCGGCAGCAGAATCCACTCCGCCTGTTCCATCACGCGCCGCTGCAAAGTTTCCGGCGTGTCGCCCGGCAGCACTTCAACGGCTTTCTGCGCGATAATATCGCCGCCGTCGGTAATTTCGTTGACAAAATGCACCGTCGCGCCCGTGACCTTCACGCCGCGTTTAAGTGCCGCTTCGTGCACATGGAGTCCATAGAAGCCGTCGCCGCAGAAGGACGGAATCAGGCTCGGATGGATGTTCAAAATCCGGTGGTCATACGCATGGATGACGTTCTCCGGCAGAATCGTCAGGAAGCCCGCCAGCACAACGACATCAATCACGTTTTCACGCAGCAGGGTCAGCAGACGCTCGCCGTAATCAGCAGGTGCTTCGCCCTTCTCCTTGCGCAGGACGGCATGGGCGATTCCGGCGGTTTCCGCGCGGGTGAGCGCATAAGCGGATGCGTTTGACGCCACGACGAGTGCCAGTTCCGCGGACGGGATTTTGCCCGCCCGTTTCGCGTCGATGATGGCTTGCAGGTTCGTGCCGCCGCCGGAAACGAGGACAGCTGCTCTTACCACAGTTCCACGCCCTTTTCCCCTGCCACGATTTCGCCCAGCACATACGCGCCGGGTTCGCCGTTCTGGTGCAGGATCGCAAGCGCCTTGTCGGCATCTTCGCGGGCGACGGTGATCGTCATGCCCACGCCCATGTTAAAGGTGTTGAACATGTCGCGCTCCGGGACGCTGCCTTCGCGGGCAATGAGGTCAAAAATCGGCAGCACGCGCACGTCGCTCTTCTTGATTTTCGCGCAGCAGCCTTCGGGCAGGGAGCGCGGAATGTTCTCATAGAAGCCGCCGCCGGTGATGTGGCTGATCGCCTTGGGCTGGATTTCCTTCAGCAGCGCCAGCACGGGCTTGACGTAGATCTTCGTGGGGGTGAGCAGCGTTTCCCAGAGGGACTTATCCAGCTCCGGATAATTGCGGTTTTCACCGCCGTTGCCAATCGCGAACACCTTGCGCACGAGCGAGAAGCCGTTGGAATGCACACCCGTGGAGGGCAGCGCCAGCATCACGTCGCCCGGACGAACCGTTTCGCGGTTGATGATGCGCTTCTTGTCCACAATGCCGACGGAGAAGCCCGCGAGGTCGTAATCATCCTCCGGCATCATGCCGGGATGCTCCGCCGTTTCACCGCCGATGAGCGCGGATTCCGCCTGCACGCAGCCTTCCGCCACGCCCGCGACGATGGACGCGATTTTCTCCGGCACATTCTTGCCGCAGGCGATATAATCAAGGAAGAACAGCGGCTTCGCGCCACAGCAAATGACGTCGTTGACGCACATCGCCACGCAGTCAATGCCGATGGTATCATGCTTGTTCAGCAGCATGGCGATTTTCAGCTTCGTGCCCACGCCGTCCGTGCCGGAAACGAGCACCGGCTCTTCCATGCCCGCCGCGTCCAGCGCAAACAGGCCGCCGAAGCCGCCGATGCCCTCGACGCAGCCCGCCGTCATCGTCCGCGCGACGTGCTTCTTCATCAGTTCCACCGACGCGTAACCGGCGGTAATGTCAACACCCGCTGCCTTGTAGCTTTCGCTCTCGCTTTTCATCATGATTGTCTGCTCCTTTGTCGCATTCGTCGCGTTAGTCGTCGTCCCGCACTTTGCCGCCGTGAATGGGCTGGTCGAATTTGTTCTTCTCCGTCACCAGCGGCGGGTCAACCGGGTATTTGCCGCAGAAGCAGCCCTTGCAGAATCCGCAGTGGCTGTCCGCCGCCAGTTTGTCGCACGCCTCCAGGGACAAAAAGCCGATGGAGTCCGCGCCGATGATTTTGCCGATTTCTTCCACCGAATGGTGTGCGGCAATCAGGTTCTCCTTGCTGTCCACGTCCGTGCCGAAGAAGCAGGGGTCGGTGAACGGCGGCGCGGACAGGCGCACATGCACTTCCGTCGCGCCCGCTTCGCGCAGAAGGCGGACGATGCGCGCGCAGGTCGTGCCGCGAACGATAGAATCATCCACCATGACGACGCGCTTGCCCTTGACGGTGGCGGAAATGGCGTTCAGCTTGATGCGCACCGCGTCCTGCCGCTGCTTCTGTCCCGGCTGGATGAATGTGCGCCCGATGTACTTGTTCTTGATGAAGCCGATACCGTAGGGAATCCCGCTGGTGCGGCTGTACCCAATGGCGGCATCCAGCCCGGAATCCGGCACGCCGATGACCACATCCGCCTGAACCGGATGGTCAAGCGCGAGGAAGCTGCCCGCCCGGATGCGCGCCTCGTGGACGCTGCTGCCGTCAATGACGGAATCGGGACGCGCGAAATAAATGAACTCGAAGATGCACATGCCGTCGTGGCACGCGCCGGGCATCTTATAGGAATGAATCCCCTCTTCGTTGACGACGACGACTTCGCCCGCCTCAATATCGCGCACGAACGTCGCGCCGATGGCATCCAGCGCGCAGCTCTCCGACGCAAACACCACGTCGTCGCCGATTCTGCCCATGCACAGCGGGCGGAAGCCATGCGGGTCGCGGCAGGCAATCAGCTTCGTCGGACTCATGACGACGAGCGAATACGCGCCCTTGATGACCTGCATCGCATTCAAAACCGCCTGTTCAATCGAACCGCACTTCAGGCGCTCCTGCGTGATAATGTAGGCAATCACCTCGGTATCCGACGTGCAGTGGAAAATCGCGCCGTTCTTCTCCAGCTGTTCGCGAAGCTCCGCCGCGTTGGTCAAATTTCCGTTGTGCGCCAGCGCCATCGCGCCTTTTTGATGGTTAATCAGCAGCGGCTGGGCATTGGAACGGCTGTGCATCCCCGTTGTACCGTAGCGGCAGTGGCCGACCGCCATCGTGCCCTCGTGGATTTTGCTCAGCGCGTCGCGCGTGAACACCTCCGTCACCAGTCCGTTGTCCTTGTGTGCCTTCATCACGCCATCATCGTTGACGACAATGCCGCAGCTCTCCTGACCGCGGTGCTGCAAGGCATACAGCGCATGATACGTCTCCGCGACGACGCTCTTGTTGGCGGAATCCGCGCGGTAAATGCCGAACACGCCGCACTCCTCGTGCAGCTTGTCAAACGGCGCTTCGTCCCCCTCCGCAAGATAGCAGGCTGACTCCAGCTTGTTCATCTTCATTGCTCCTTCATGCTGACCAGTGTTTGATTACCACACAAGCGCCCCGGACAGTCGATTGCCATCCGGGGTGCAGATATTCTTATTCGCCCATCAGGCGCTTGCGGATTTCGATGTAAGCGTCTTCCACGTTGCCCAAATCGCGGCGGAAGCGGTCTTTATCCAGCTTTTCGCCCGTGCGGGTATCCCAGAAGCGGCAGGTGTCCGGGCTGATTTCGTCCGCCAGCACCAGCTGACCGTCATTCGTGATGCCAAACTCCAGCTTGAAGTCAATCAGCTCAATGTTGACTTCCTTCAAATACGCCGTCAGCAGCTCGTTGATGCGCAGGGCATAGGCGGCAATCTGGTCGAGCACCGGCTTGGAGACCCAGCCCATCGCCATAATATGGTACTCGTTGACCATCGGGTCGCCCAGCTCGTCGTCCTTGTAGCAGTACTCCAGCACAGTCTGCTTGAGTTTCGTGCCTTCGGGCAGACCGAGGCGCTTGGACAGCGAACCGGCGGCGATATTGCGCACAATGACTTCCAGCGGCACGATGTGAACCTTCTTCACCAGCGTCTCGCGGTCGGAAATTTCTTCAATGTAATGCGTCGGGATGCCGTTCTTCTCCAGCATCTTCATCAGGAAATTCGTCACGCGGTTGTTGATGACGCCCTTGCCCATAATCGTGCCCTTCTTGAGGCCGTTGAATGCGGTCGCGTCGTCCTTGTAATCCACCAGCACGACGTTCGGATCATCCGTCGCAAAAACCTTCTTCGCCTTGCCTTCATAGAGCTGTTCAAGCTTCTTCATTGCTGTTTCCTCCTATTATATCACGGTTGTCTGCCGCAGCAGTTGATGCTGGCAGATTTAGAATGTTCGTGTTTTGTGTTATTCAACAACCAGCGCCGCGTCCTTGGCGATGACCGCGTCATGCTGCGCCTTGCGCATCGCCAGCAGCTTTTCCGCCAGGGTCTCGTCTTCGACCGCAAGAATTTGCGCCGCGAGCAGCGCCGCATTCGCAGCGCCGTCGATGGCAACCGTCGCCACAGGCATCCCGCTGGGCATCTGCACGGTGGATAGCAGCGCATCCAGCCCGTCGAGCGTCGAGGACTTAACCGGAATACCAATCACCGGCAGCGTTGTCTGCGCCGCGAGCGCCCCCGCGAGGTGCGCCGCCTTGCCCGCCGCCGCAATCAGCACGCCGAAACCGCTTTCCCGCGCGGATGCGGCAAACGCCGCCGCCTCAGCAGGCGTCCGATGCGCCGAATAAACATGCGCCTCAAAGGGAATGCCCAGCTTTTTCAGCTGCTCAAACGCCCCTTTCAGCACCGGCAGATCACTGTCGCTGCCCATGATGACTGCAACTTTCTTCATGAAAGTCGAAACCTCCTTCGCCGTCAGGCAAACAAAAGAGCGCCGCCTGTTCAGTCCCCTGAACGGTGCGCTCCTGCAACTGCTTGTCCCCGGAAAGAAAGAGAACCCATCATAACAGCACCCTTGCACTTCGTCATGACGTTTCCTCCCCCTTCGCAGATTTCCCAGACTGCACATCTCGCGCCGTTTGGGTACACTTTATTGTACCGTATTCTTCCGCCGCTGTCAAGCGTTTTTCCGAACATTTTATGCAAAGTTTTGTTTTCCGTTTGGAATTTGTGTTTTTTTCGCACGCTGATGGCCGATTTTTCCCGCTGCCGCAAAATAAAAAGGAGGAAGTGCCCGTTTGCCACAGCTTCCTCCTACGATAATATTCGTCTTAAAACTTAAAGGTATCTTTCAGCCCCAGCCACTGCTGATCTTTCTCGCTCAAATTCAGCGGCGTGCCGTCCGCCAGCGTGCAGCCATCCGCACTTGCGCTGCCGCGATATTCGCCCCGCACATGCCAGTCGATGCCAATTGTCGGGTCATTCCATGCCAAGCCGCCCTCATCGTTCGGGTGCCAGAAGTCACTAACCTTATAGCAAAATTCAGCTTCGTCGCTCAGCACGAGGAAACCATGTGCAAAGCCTTCTGGAATCAGGAATTGCTTCTTATTTTCCGCTGACAGCGTGACGCCGTACCATTTCCCATAAGTTTCGGAATCGGCGCGCAAATCCACCGCCACGTCGAAGACCGTGCCCCGCACAACCCGCACCAGCTTGCACTGCGGATACTTTTTCTGGAAGTGCAGTCCGCGCAGAACACCCTTCGTTGACATCGACTGGTTATCCTGCACGAAGTGAACGTCGATGCCTGCCTCCTTCATGTCGCGCTCGTTGTACGTCTCCATGAAGTAGCCGCGTGCATCTCCATGAACCGCTGGTTCAATCACGCAAAGTCCTGCAATGCCGTTCATATTCTTTTCGACTCGAATCTGTCCCATTTGGTGCTCTCCTTACTGCCCAATTTCCCGCAGATAACGGTGCAGCGCATCCTGCCACGTCGGCAGCGGCGCAAACCCAGCTTCCACCAGCTTGCTCTTGTCCAGCCGACTGTTGAACGGCCGTGCCGCCTTGCTCAGCCCGTATTCAGCGGTTGTCACGGGCACAACTTGCGTCGTATACCCCGCCTGCCGATAGATTTCCTTCGTGAAATCGTACCAGCTGATGTAACCGCCCTCGTTGGTCGCGTGATAGTATCCGTACTTGTCGGTTTCGTTCATGTCAATCAGCAAGCGCGCCAAGTCCAGCGTGTACGTCGGCGTGCCGATCTGGTCGTTGACGACGCGGACGGTGTCGTGCGTTTTGCCAACGTTCAGCATCGTCTTGATGAAGTTTTTCCCATTCAAGCCGAACACCCACGCAATGCGGACGATGAAGTATTTATCGAGCGTCCGGCTGACTGCCAATTCACCTTCCAGTTTCGTTTGACCGTAAACGTTCAGCGGCTTGTAATCCTTGCAATCCGGCTTCCACGGCGCAGTTCCCTGCCCATCAAACACATAATCCGTGCTGATGTAAGTCATCTTGCAATTTAACTTTTTGCATACATTTGCGATGTTCTGCGTTCCGCCCGCGTTGATGGCGCGAACCTTTTCCTGATTTTCCGCATTCTCCGCCAAGTCAACTGCCGTCCATGCTGCGCAGTGAATCACTGCGTCGGGATTGACTGCCGTGATGACCCTTTCCACCGCGTCAGCATCTGTGATATCCAGCGGTATATACGGCGCTTTTGACACCGGCGAATTGTCTATGATGCCGCTGTAAGCCGTCTGAATGTCCGAGCCGACACCCTCATGCCCGCGCTTGAGCAGCTCATTCATCACGTCATGTCCCAGCTGTCCGCCAACGCCCGTTACAAAAAACTTCACGTTCATTTCCTCCGGTTCAGCGGTTGCCGTACATCTTCGCGTAGTAATGCTGATACTCACCGCTGATGATTGTCTCCCACCATTCGTGGTTGTCAAGATACCACTGTATCGTCTTTTTGATACCGTCCTCGAACTTCGTTTCCGGCAGCCAGCCCAACTCATTGTGGATTTTCGTCGGATCGATGGCGTAGCGCATATCATGCCCTTTGCGGTCGCCGACATGCGTGATTAAACTTTCGGGTTTGCCCAGTTCTTTGCAGATGATTTTCACAATCTCGATATTCTGCTTCTCGTTGTGCCCGCCGACGTTGTAGACATCGCCCACGCGGCCCTTGTGGATAATCAGGTCAATCGCCTTGCAGTGATCTTCCACATACAGCCAGTCGCGGACATTCAAGCCTTCGCCGTAGACCGGCAGCGGCTTATCCGCCAGCGCGTTGACAATCATCAGCGGAATCAGTTTTTCCGGAAAATGATACGGCCCGTAGTTGTTGGAGCAGCGGGAAATTGACGCCGGCAGACCGTAGGTGCGGTAATACGATTGAACCAGAAGGTCAGCGCCTGCCTTGGAACTGCTGTACGGCGAACTGGTGTGAATCGGCGTTTCTTCGGTAAAAAACAGATCGGGGCGGTCAAGCGGCAAATCGCCATACACCTCGTCTGTCGAAACCTGATGGTAACGCTGGATGCCATACTTGCGGCAAGCATCCATGAGCGTCGCCGTACCAATAATATTGGTTTTCAGGAAGATTTCCGGGTTCTCAATCGAGCGGTCAACATGCGATTCCGCCGCAAAATTGACAACAATATCAGGATGTTCTTCCTCAAACAGCTTGTAGACTGCTTCCCGGTCGCAAATATCTGCCTTCACGAAACGGAAATTCGGGTTATCCATCATGGGCGCAAGCGTGGACAGATTGCCCGCATACGTCAGCTTGTCAAGGCAGATAATCCGATCGTCCGGGTACTTCTTGAGCATATGGAAGATGAAGTTGCTGCCAATAAAACCCGCGCCGCCAGTAACAATAATCGTCATCACGCTTCTCCTCTTAGTACAAACGTTCCTGATATTTCCCATCCATGACATCTTTCAGGTACTGCCCGTACTGATTCTTCTTCATCACCTCGTAGACTTCCATCAGCTCCTCTTTGCTGATCCAGCCGTTGAGATACGCAATTTCTTCCAGACAGCCGATTTTACGGTGCTGATGCTGCTCCACCGTCTTCACGAAGTTCGTCGCATCCACCAGGCTTTCGTGCGTGCCTGTATCCAGCCAAGTGAATCCTTGACCTAAAAGTTCAACGTTCAGCGAACCATCCTCCAGATAAATGCGGTTCAAATCCGTAATTTCCAGTTCACCACGGGCGGACGGCTTGAGGTTTTTGGCGAACTCAACCACGCGGTTGTCGTAAAAATACAAGCCTGTCACACAATAGTTGCTTTTCGGATGTGCCGGCTTTTCTTCAATGGAAATCGCCTTTCCGGCCTTGTCAAACTCAACAACGCCGAAGCGTTCCGGGTCATCCACATAGTAGCCGAAGACGGTGGCGCCCCTGCCGTTTTCCGCGTTCCGTACCGCCGCATGTAACCGTTTGTTTAGTCCATGTCCGCTGAAAATGTTGTCGCCAAGCACCATCGCCACGGAGTCACTGCCGATGAAATCCTCACCGATGATGAACGCCTGCGCCAGCCCGTCCGGCGACGGCTGAACCGCGTACGTCAGGTGCACGCCGAACTGCCGGCCATCCCCCAGCAGATTCTCAAAGCGCGGCGTGTCCTGCGGCGTGGAGATAATCAGGATATCGCGAATGCCCGCATTCATCAGCACGGACATCGGATAGTAAATCATCGGTTTATCGTAAACCGGCAAAAGTTGCTTTGACGTTACTTTCGTCAGCGGGTAAAGGCGCGTGCCGGAGCCGCCCGCAAGGATAATCCCCTTCATAATGTGCTTTCTCCCATATTTAACATTGCTCAATACAAGCCTTGTTTGCTGCAGTCCTCGAACCAGTCGCGGAAGGTGTCCTCCAGCCCCGCGTGGAACGCATAGCCGCTCTTCGCCAGCTTTTGGCCGCTGATGTTCGTGCTCACCATCAGTTTCTTCACGCGCGCCGGGTGAATGCCGACTTTCTTGCCGCCGATGGGACCAAGAATCGTCGCTGCGGTCATCAGCAGGCCGCCCGGAATCAGCGGAATATGGCGCTTCATCCCGGTCGCCGCCTGCATGGCGCTGCATATCTGCTCGATGGTGTACGCCGGCTCGAACGTGCAGTTGTACACATCCACACCCGGAAAATCATGGTCAATCATCCGATATTGGAAGAAACGCACCAGTTCCTTCACATAAATGCACGCCTTCACCGTGTCCTTGCGCCCGGCATAGAAGAAATAGTGCTTCTTCTGGCTGTTGTACAGGCGGGTCATGTTGCCATGTTCACCCTTGCCATACACAATGCCCGGCCGTACAATCGTCAGTTCGCGGTTCGCTTCCCTTGCCTGCCAAATCTGGTGGATTTTCTCCGCCACCAGCTTGCTGATGCCGTATGGCGTGTTTGGCGTGGGCAGCGTGTCCTCCGTTTTCAGCTCCTCCGCCGCACCGTAGGGTGCAATGGAACTGGTGAAGAGGATTTTGCGGATGCCGTGCTGCTCCGCAAAGGCGGTCACATTCTCCGCGCCGCGAATGTTCGTCTCGAAATAGGCGTAATCCGGATGCCCCGGCGTCCTGTGCACCGCCGCAAGGTTGAAAATCACATCATCCGGCGTGGGCGTGAAATCAAGGGCAATCGGCTTGCGCACATCCACGCGGCGATAGACGACCCCCTCGTTTTTCTCCACGATGCCGGGCACAACGCCCTCTTCGCCGGGCATGACCAAATCCAAATCGTAAATGCAGTCGCCGGGCTTTACGCACGCATCCTTCAAGCGGTGAATCAGGTGTGTGCCGATGAAGCCGGAGCCGCCGAAAACGAGATAGTTCATCCGCCGTTCACCTCGCGTCGTACCTGCGGGTTAAATTGCACTTAGTCGCGCTGGAAAATATCGCGCGTATACACCCTATCCTGCACATCATCAAGCGCCTTGTCGTAGCGGTTCGCCACGATGATGCGGCTCATTGCCTTGAATTGCGCCAAGTCGTTGACCACCCTGCTGCCGGAAAACGTTTCACCATCCGGCAGTGTCGGCTCGTAAATCACGATGGATGCGCCTTTCGCCTTCAGGCGCTGCATCACGCCCTGTATGCTGCTTTGGCGGAAGTTGTCGCTGCCGTGCTTCATCGTCAGGCGATAGATGCCAATAACGGGATGATTTTCCGTCGTCAGCGCCATCACGCGGTCGGCAATAAAGTCCTTGCGCGTCTTGTTGCTCTCGACAATGGCGGAAATCATGTTCTGCGGCACATCGGCGTAGTTCGCCAGCAGCTGCTTGGTATCCTTGGGCAGGCAGTAGCCGCCGTAGCCGAACGACGGGTTGTTGTAATGGCTGCCGATGCGCGGGTCGAGACACACGCCATCCAGAATCTGCCGTGTGTTCAAGCCTTTGCTCTCCGCGTAGGTGTCCAGCTCATTGAAGTACGCCACGCGCAGCGCCAAATAGGTGTTGGCGAACAGCTTGACCGCCTCCGCCTCGCTGAAGCCCATCAGCAGCGTGTCAACGTTCGGCTTTTCCGCGCCTTCCTGCAATAGCGCAGCGAACACGCGGGCGGATGCGGTCAGGTGCGTATCCTGCATGTCCGTGCCGACAATGATGCGGCTTGGGTACAGGCTGTCCTCCAATGCGTGCGATTCGCGCAGAAACTCCGGGCTGAAGAGGATGTTCCTGTTATGGAATTTCTCGCGCACCGACGCGGTGTACCCGACCGGGACGGTGGATTTGATGACCACCGCCGCATCCGGATTGCACTGCGTAACCAGCCCGATGACCTCCTCCACCGCCGCCGTCTGGAAGCGCTGGGTAACATCATCGTAATTCGTCGGGACGGCAATGACGACGAAGTCCGCATCGGCATAGGCGGCTTGGGCGTCGAGCGTCGCGCTCAGTTGCAGGGGCGTGTGCGACAAAACCTGCTGCATCACGTCATCCCGCACAGGCGATTCGCGGCGATTGATCATGCTGATTTTTTCCGGCACAATATCCACCACTGTCACCTGATGATGCTGGGACAGCAGCACCGCCATCGCCATGCCGACGTAGCCTGCGCCAGCAACCGCAATCTTGTAGGCTCTCATGCTGTCCCCCCATCGTCTCGTTTTTGAAAAAAAAGTTCGTCATGCAAACATTGCGGCGAACCAGCTGCCGACAGGTACATACCCATCAAGCATTTTTCATT
>OLNY01000273.1_pt1 | contig 52588 bp, 55 predicted proteins | sample 1671981 | NCBI WGS metagenome assembly OLNY01 (sample SAMEA3136632, study PRJEB25190) | human gut metagenome | biome: human gut; feature: human-associated habitat; material: faeces | place: Austria | collected 2013
ACTTTATGAGCCTATGCGTTAAAAGCAGCAACAGCACTAAACAAAGTAATTCCAATACTAGAATCAAATCATTCATGACTTACCTCCGATCAGGTAGGCAGCCATCCGCTCATTAGCTTGCATAAATAATAGAACAAATGTACGATTTATGATAGGCTTGTTCTGTATATAAAACGTCTACTGGTAACTAGGTTTTGCATGGAAGAATTTGCAGACAATCAAATGCATCAAGCGGAAATCGCTAACCAACAAGGGTTAGTGGCCTTTGATGCACTGGATACCTCATCCAGTGATAACTCATCGTTTCACCAGCGTTTAAATGCAGCACAGCTTGAAGCAGTTACTACCACAGAAGGATATGTACGAGTAATTGCTGGCGCGGGTACGGGCAAAACGCGTACGCTAACCGAACGCTTTGCTTATTTGGTAAATGAACTAGGAATCCTTCCAGGAAATATTCTCTGCGTTACCTTTACCAATAAAGCAGCAAATGAAATGCGCAATCGTATCAAGCGACTAACGGGTGGAAACGATACGGGTTATATCAATACATTTCACGGTTTTTGTGTTTCGGTATTGCGTGAAGATGGACATGAAATTCAATACCCAAAAAGCTTTCTTGTTTTGGATAACGGCGATATTGATGCCATGCTTCAGATAATTTATGAAGAACGCGGCCTTACCTTGCGGAATATGACGTTTTCTCAAGCGCGTGACATGATTGAAATGCAAAAGCTTGTAGAGCGACCAGAATACTATCGCGATATGCTTTCGCTTTCACTCGAGGATCTACACAAAAAATACTGGGCAGCAACAAAGCCCCATGACATTATTTTTTATGGGTATCTCTACCAGGAGAAGAAATGCTTTGGGGTGGACTATAACGATCTTTTGGTGTTTGTGCTCTACATTTTTGCGCGCAATCCAGAAATTCGCTTGAAATGGCAACAGCGTTTGGAATATATCATGGTTGATGAATTCCAAGATATTGATGCCATTCAATATCAACTCATGGAAGTTCTTGCTGCGTATCATAAGAATCTTTTTGTGGTGGGCGATCCCGATCAAACTATCTATACGTGGCGTGGTGCAAACGTGCGCTATTTGCTTGATTTCGATGAGCGTTTTCAGGACACCCATACGGTTATGATGTTGGAAAATTATCGTTCTGTGCCGCAGGTACTTGATGTGGCGAATTCGCTTATTGCGAAAAACAAGGAACGCATTCCGAAAGACTTGGTTGCGGTTAGAAAAGATCATGGTCCTACGGTATGGCGCCATGCTAAGTCTTCGGCAGAAGAAGCGCAGTGGATAGCCCAAGGCGTACAGTCGCTTCATGAGGCAGGGGTTCCGTATCGGGCTATTGCTGTTTTGTATCGTGCGCATTATGCTTCGCGCTCCGTTGAAGAGGCATTTTTGAAGGCTCGTATTCCTCATACCATATACAGTGGGGTGCCCTTTTTTGGACGAAAGGAAGTAAAGGATGCACTTTCCTACTTACGTATGATTGCTTATCAGGACGACCTTTCTTTCGCGCGCGTGGTAAATATGCCTAAGCGCAATATGGGCAAGCGTCGTATGACGTTTTTGCGAGAAGAAGCAGAGAACCGTGGCTGTTCACTATATGAAGCACTTCAGCTTACGATCGAAAACGAAATATTCAAGGGTACGAAGGCGAAAGAATTTGTTGCGCTTGTAGAAGAATTTCGTCATTCGTATGAGGGTAGACCTGTTTCTGAAGTGCTTTCGGCGCTGCTTAATGAAAGTGGTTATGAAAAAACGCTCCGCACTGAAGGTGGGCAGGAGCGCTTGGATAATTTAGCAGAACTCAAGCAATCTATTTATGAATTTGAAACTACCTGCGGCGAAGAAGTAACCCTAGAACAGTACTTATCTCAAGTAGCGCTCCTTTCCAATTTGGATGCCTTTGATGATGCTCAGGATAAGGTTCGCCTGATGACCATTCATTCGGCGAAAGGTCTTGAGTTTCCGCATGTATTTTTATGCTCTATGTCTGAAGGTATTTTGCCTTCGCGTAAAACCATGACCTTTGAAGCAATGGAAGAAGAACGCAGACTGGCATTTGTGGCGCTCACGCGAGCGCGGGATGGATTATACCTTACGGAAGCTGAAGGCACGGGGCATGAAAATATGCCGCGATATCCCTCTCGCTTTTTACTGGAAATTGATCCAGCTACTTTGGAGTTTTCTAATCCTCCTACCGAAGTGCAAATGCAACAAGCACGCAGCGCCTATGGTTTTACGGATAAGTGGATTGCTGATATGTCTGCAGCGCCTGAATTCAGTGTGGGCGATAGGGTGGTTCATTCGGTATTTGGTAAAGGTGAAATTCAGGATATCGATAGAGAAAAACGCGCGTACGTCATTCAATTTGATTCTCTGCCAACGGCACGTGCTTTGAGTTTTCGCGTAAAATTGGAACGCGCGAAGTAGTGGAATGCGCTTAGTGTTAAATCGCACAAAGTGGAGGAACACGCAATAGTAATACCCGCTTAGTAGTTTGCTCGCAACGTAGAAGAAAGGAATTTGCACATGCTCGTGCTTGACGATACCTATATTTCTCCTGAAGTATTTGCTTTTGCAGAATCTACTCAGGAACCTATTTTTGACAATGCTTCTGCTCGTCGTTATGCAAGTGAAGGGAAGAAACTTAACATCGTTGATAATTCTCAAGCAGCTAACGAACGTATTATTGCGTTTTCTGAAGCGTATCTTGATGAAGTTAAGCAGTATTGTGATACCGAAACAGCACGCGCTATTACTCTTTGTAAGGACAAGGCAGAATGTCGCCGTATCTTAGCGCCACTGTTTCCCGATTATGTTTTCGAAGAATACAGCGTCAATCAGTTAGCAGAGGTTGATCCTTCAACGTTTACTCTCCCCGTAGTTCTGAAGCCTTCAACAGGATTTTTCAGCTTGGGAATTTACCCTATTTTTTCCGCAGAAGATTGGCAGGCAGCTTGTAATGACATTCGTGAACACTCCAATACGTGGAGTGAACAGTATGGCGCTACCGTGGTAAACAATACGAACTTTTTGGTAGAGAGCTACTTGGATGGTGAAGAATACGCTATTGATGCGTATTTTAATGAGCAGGGCGAAACGATAATTCTTGATATTCTGAAACATGATTTTGCTGGTACGGAGGATGTATCTGATCGTTTGTATTACACCTCTAAGGTGGTAGTCGAAGATACTATGCAGGCAATGAAGGACTTTTTGATTAAAAGCAACGAATTGCTGGGCTTTAAGAATTTCCCTGTGCACGTAGAGGTTCGTGTAGATGAAGCTGGGGTAGTAACCCCCATCGAATTTAACCCCATGCGTTTTGCGGGATTGTGCACCACGGATCTGTCTTACTTTGCATATGGCTTCAAAACCTATGAAATGTATTTACGCAACGAACAGCCAAATTGGGATGATGTATTAGCGGACAAGGCAGGCAAGCGTTATAGCATGGTTATGCTTTCCACTGATGGTACGGCGCTTCCCGATACGTATTCATTTGATTACGAAGCTGTCCAGCAGAAGTTTTCCAAGGTTTTGGCTTGCCGTAAGCTCAACGCAAAGCAATACAACACGTTTGGTGTGTTGTTCACTGAAGCAAGTGATGAGGATTGGAAGGTAGAGTCTAACTATATCCTGCATTCATCGCTGAAGGAATTTCTTTCTTAGTTATTGATGCGAACTATAGCTATTGATATGTTCGGCTACGGACGTGCGCTTTCGTTATTGGTGCACTTTGCTTGCTAATGTGCGCTTTCGTTATTGGTGCGCACTGATATAGCTTTGGTCGATAGTTATCTTGCAAATAGCTTTGGGATGTTTTTTAACGACCAATTCTGAAATACGTTCTTTTAGCTCATCGTCCGATAGAGCAAAATCAGCAGGCTTCACGCAATCAAAAATAACATTGGTATGCGTGGGGCCTGGCACTGTACGTAAGTCATGAATAGATAGCTGCGGATCAATTGACTTAACCAGCTCGTTAATCTGGTTACGCAGATTCTTTACTTCGGGGTCATCGGTAACAATGGGATCATAATGCAGGGTAACAATTAGACCTTCGTCATTTTTAAAATCTTGCTCAATGTTGTCAATAAGATCATGGCTTTCCATCGGATCTGCTTCGGCAGCCATTTCTACATGAGCGCTGGCAAACTGACGACCAGGACCATAATCGTGCACCATTAAATCATGTGTCCCTAAAACACCAGGGTAACTCATTATTTTCTTTTGGATATGGGCTACTACTTCAGGTTCTGCCGCTTTGCCAAGCAGGGGGCTTACGGTCTCTCGCATAAGCTGAATGCCGCTATAAACAATAAATACACCAACAGCAATACCAACCCAACCGTCAAGATCGATTCCTGTTTGGCTAGAGATAATGGCACAAATCAAAACAACGGCTGTTGCTATTACGTCGTTGCGTGAATCAATTGCGGTTGCTTCAAGAGTAGTGGAAGAAATGCGCTTACCTACGGTGCGGTTAAACACTGCCATCCAAAGTTTCACTAAGATGGACAGAATTAAGATAATAGCTACAACCAAATTGAACTCAGTCGGAGTAGGGTTAAGTACCTTATCAACAGAGGATTGAATAAGTTCAACACCAATTACGACAATTATTACCGCTACTGCTAGGCCAGAAAGATATTCGTAGCGGCCGTGCCCGTAGGGGTGTTCAGGGTCAGCGGGCTTGCTTGCCAACTTGAATCCGAGCAAGCTAATCACATTGCTTGCGGCATCGGATAAGTTGTTCAATGCATCGGCAATGATGGATACCGAACCTGCTAAAAACCCAATAAAACCCTTAGCAGCGCACAGCATAATATTGCAAATAATGCCAACAATGCCAGCAAACTGTCCATAAGCAGTGCGAACCTTAGGGTCGTCTTGGTATTCGTATCCTTTAACAAAATGTCTGATTAGCCATTCGGTCATAGTAAAATCGCATCCTTTTTTGCTGAGGGGATTAGTTGATCAGTCTAGCCCTTTTGGTGAAGTGCTGCCACTGTTGGTTAGCTAGTTGTCTAAAAGAATCGAATTGCGACAACGAGCCATATTTAAAATTTGCGTTCAAGAGGATAAGGTGACGATTGTCTTTCAGTGTCCGATTTAGGGAGTGTCTTCTTAGGGTGCTAGCTAATCTATAGTTGTTTAAATAAAAGAACATGGTCAGGGGAAAGCATGTGTACAGCAGTTCGGTTTGTAGATACTAAAGGTAATTTATATTTTGGTAGAAATTTAGATTGGACCTCTGATTATGGAGAGCGGATTGTGATAACACCCGCTGAAGCAAGTGTTGCAAGTGCTTTTGAGAACCCTCCGATCTTTCATGACTCTTCGAGTTTTAAGAGTCATCCGGCATCAGATAATCATTCGACGGCGGAAAGCTGTTCAACTTCGACTAATTTTTCTGAGAGTCTAGATCATCCTAGTTATACGGTTATAGGTGTCGGCATTATTCAAGAAAAAATACCCTTGTACTTTGATTGCGCTAACGAGATGGGCCTTGCTGTCGCAGGATTGAATTTTTCACAAAGTACGGCGTATATGGATGTTAAAGAAGCAGAAGCGTCAAAAGCTGAGTCTTATTATGTCGCGGCTTATGAATTCCCGTTTTGGGTGGCACGAAACTTTGCATCGGTAAAAACACTCAAAGAAGTACTTAATCGAGTGGTTATTGTGGGAAAACCGCCCAATGAACAGTTGCCTGTAGCCAAGCTTCACTGGATTATTTCCGACGCTAAGGAATGTATTGTTGTTGAATGCTTGGAAGATGGCTTGAAGATTTGGGAAAACGATGTACAAGTCTTAACTAATGAGCCCGAATTTGGATGGCATCGTCAAAATTTACGAAATTATATATCACTCAACATAAACGATCCCTCATCAAAAAATTGGGCAGATGCCAACCTTATTCCTTTTGGATCTGGTGGGGGAATGCAAGGAATTCCAGGTGATTATTCTTCCCCTGCTCGTTTCGTAAAAGCTTCTTTTATAGCCAACCATTATCCAATACAACAAAATGAGAATAATAATGTAGTGCGAATGTTTCGCACTTTAGGGTCGGTTGCGGTACCTAAAGGTTGCGTTCGAGTTGAAGACGGTTGTTCGAACGACCGCCCCGAAGCGCCTTCTTTTGAAAAGACGCTTTATTCTAGCTGTTACTCTACCAAAACGAAGACTTACTATTTTCAAAGGTATGAAGATCTACAAAATACTGCAGTATGTTTGGATAAGATTACGGATGAGGTAGCAGTTCCGTTTTATGCTAGCTAGAACTTTGTTGTAGTCTGTGAACCTAACGCTCAAAACGTGCCAAGCAAGTGATTATGTAAAGTGATTACTGTAATGTAGTGCGGATTACACACCGCGTAAAGCGGTTTTTGGAAGGATTGCCTGTAGGGTAGGCAGTAGTGATCGTAATTCATCTTCATTCCATGGCGTAAAAACCCCTTCTCCTGCAAAAACCGTTTCAGAATCAACGAATTGCTGAATAAACCAAGCGACATTGCTTAGGGGATATGTATTCTTGTTTGCAAGGCCAGCAATCCAATGTGCGGTTTCAAGAAGGAAGTCTTTCGTATGGAGTTCGTTTAGAACGGTGGTGCGAAATTCGAAAGGAATTGTGCCCTGCAGCAACAAAGACATACTATTTTCTATTGGTTGAATTTCAAAGTTACATTTAGATGAAGCGTCATTGGTTGCACCGAATCCGACCGTCTCTGCGTAGTGGACGGGGGAGTTCTTTACATCCATTGCAACATAATCAATGAGAGCATTTTCTAGTAAATACTGCAAAATGGCAGGGTGCGACCCGTTAGTGTCCAGCTTAACAAGGAATCCAAGATCTTTAATGCGCTTGCAAAAATTCGCTAGGTCATGTTGAAGAGTGGGCTCGCCTCCCGTGATACAAATGCCGTCAAGAAGACCTTGGCGCTTCTTTAAGAATGCAAAGAATTCTTCTTCTGGCAGAAGCATTGGAGAAGGTTTATCGCTCGCAGGTGTTACCAAATCCGTATTATGGCAAAACGGGCAGCGGAAATTACATCCAAGCGTAAAAACGGTGGCAGCTGTTTTGCCAGGGTAATCCAGAAGGGTAAGTTTTTGTAAGCCAGCGATCTTCATGGCGCGGATACTAGCACATAACAGATGCAATTCTCGTCATATCTGGGTGAAGTTAGTCTATCTTTCGGTGGTCAGTGTTTTTAATTACTTGTTAACATCTTATCAACACGATATACACAATATATAGTGGTTCAACTTTTACCGAATACCTATATATTCCAATTTGTGTATTGAAGGCCTGCCAGTATACGGGTAAGGTGTAGAGGCACGCAAGGGGAGTGGGACCTTTTTTGAAGTCTTTCGATTAATGAAGGTGCCGCTATAAAACCACTCGCTTAGCGTTTATTTGGTTTGTTTTCGTTAGCAAAGTAGTTCTAGCAAAACCCAGTTTAGGAGAGCAGTATGTATCAGGTTCAAAAGCGCGACGGCAAAATCGCAGATTTTGACGTTACGAAAATCACTGCTGCTATTTCAAAGGCGTTTGACGCTCTTGAAAAGCAGTACCATCCTTCAACGATCGATTTGCTTGGCCTTAACGTAACCGCTCATTTTGAGCCAAAAGTTAAAGACGACATCGTTTCGGTTGAGGATATTCAGGACAGTGTTGAAGAAGTACTTTCCAATGCTGGTTATGCTGATGTTGCCAAGGCCTATATTCTTTATCGTAAGCAGCGTGAAAATGTGCGTAATGCTAAGGCAACGCTTTTGGACTACAAAGCGCTTGTTGATAGCTACCTAAAGGTAGAAGACTGGCGTGTAAAGGAAAATTCCACCGTCACCTATTCTGTTGGTGGACTTATTCTTTCTAATTCTGGTGCTATTACGGCAAACTACTGGCTCTCTGAAGTATATGATCGCGAAATTGCAGATGCTCACCGCAACGCTGAAATGCATATCCACGACCTGTCTATGCTTACCGGTTATTGCGCTGGCTGGTCTTTAAAGCAGCTTATTCAAGAAGGCCTAGGCGGCATTCCTGGCAAAGTAACCTCAAAACCTGCAAGCCATCTTTCCAGCCTTTGCAACCAGATGGTGAACTTCTTGGGTATTATGCAAAATGAATGGGCTGGTGCGCAGGCGTTTTCGAGCTTCGACACCTATTTGGCTCCTTTTGTACGCACGGATAATTTAACCTACAAGGAAGTAAAACAGTGTGTTGAATCATTCGTGTTTGGTGTTAATACGCCAAGTCGTTGGGGAACTCAGGCGCCCTTCTCTAACATTACGCTTGACTGGGTTTGCCCACCCGATTTGAAAGATCAGCCTGCTATTGTTGGTGGCGTCGAGCAGGACTTTACCTACGGTGAATGCCAGCATGAAATGGATATGGTAAACAAGGCCTTTATTGAGGTAATGATCGAAGGCGATGCGAATGGTCGCGGCTTCCAGTATCCAATTCCAACCTATTCCATTACGAGTGATTTTGATTGGTCGGAAACGGAAAACAACAAACTCTTGTTTGAAATGACCTCGAAGTATGGCACTCCGTATTTCAGCAACTACATTAATTCCGATATGGAGCCATCCGATGTTCGTTCGATGTGTTGCCGTTTGCGTCTTGATCTTCGTGAACTTCGCAAGAAGTCAGGTGGCTTCTTTGGCAGTGGCGAATCCACAGGATCAGTAGGCGTGGTTACTATCAATATGCCTCGTCTTGCGTATCAATCTGAAAATGAAGCAGATTTCTACGCTCGTCTTGATCATTTGATGGACTTGGCAGCTCGTTCACTGAAGACTAAGCGTACGGTTATTACTAAGTTTCTTGAAGCTGGTTTGTATCCATATACGAAGCGTTATTTAGGTACGTTCGATAACCACTTCAGCACTATTGGTTTGGTTGGCATGAATGAAGCTTGCCTGAATGCGAAGTGGTTGCGTGAAGATTTAACTCAAGCGGGAGCTCAGCAGTTCACCAAAGATGTTTTGAATCATATGCGTGAGCGCCTGAGCGATTACCAGGAAAAATATGGTGACCTGTACAACCTGGAAGCAACTCCTGCTGAATCTACAACGTATCGCTTCGCAAAGCACGACAAGGAAGCATTCCCTGACATCATTACTGCTAACGATAACGGCACGCCTTATTACACTAATAGTTCTCATTTGCCTGTTGGTTTTACTGAAGATATATTTAGCGCGCTCGATGTTCAGGATGAATTACAGACGCTTTATACCTCGGGTACGGTGTTCCATGCATTCTTAGGCGAAAAGCTTCCCGACTGGAAGGCGGCGGCAACGCTTGTTCGTAAAATTGCAGAAAACTACAAGCTTCCGTATTACACTATTTCGCCTACGTATTCGGTGTGCAAGAATCACGGATACATTGCGGGTGAGGTATATGAATGTCCTTGCTGCCACGAAAAGACTGAAGTTTATAGCCGTATTACGGGCTACTATCGTCCAGTTCAGAACTGGAACGATGGTAAGAGCCAGGAATTCAAGGACCGTAAAGTCTACGATGTAGAAGCATCCAAGTTTGCTAAGAGTAGTGCTGCTATGGCATCTCTGGTAGAGCAGACTGCTCGTGCTGCTTCTGCGGTTCCGACTAATCGTGGCGCTCAGACTGGTGATGAGGCAACGGAAGCTACGCAAGGTGTGGGGCAGGAAGCTACTAAACAGGAACCCACTGAATCGAAAGCCGCTGAACAAGTGGCGGCGCCTGCAATTCAGGAAACAGATATCCCTCTTGTAGAAGCAGCCTTGAAACCTGGTTTATATCTTGTAGCAACCCATACGTGCCCTAATTGTCATTTCGCGGCAGCGCAGTTAGATAAAGCAGGTATTCAGTATGAAACCTTATACGCAGAAGAAAACCAAGAGCTTATAAAACAATTCAACCTTATGCAGGCTCCTTCTTTGATTAAGGTTTCTTCAGCAGGAGAAGTTGAGACGTTTGGTGGGGCAGCCACAGTATTTAAGGAAATCAGCGAATTGATGGCTGTTACTCGCTAAGCCTGCACCATATTTAACGGGTCAGGTTATTTCTCCAAATGGTGGTTTCGTTTTAGCGTAACACTTCATAACTTATTTCAACCGCGCCTCGGTAGGGGCGCGGTTTCTTTTGGTTACGGATTTCTTTCCGCTTATAAAACCAGCGCAGTATTTCTGGGTGTAACAGGTATGATGAACTGGTACGAACAAGGACTGTTGGAATGTAAAAATGCTTCCAACACTATATAGGGAGCATGCATGGCAGCAATAACAAGTCCACAGCCCGAATCTGAAATGACTGCAGGATCCGAAATACTTACGTCAGGATCAGGGATCAGTAATAAACCCGAAAACGATCTTGATCCAAATTTACTTACTCCTGAAGAAAAGAAGAAAACGCCGTTGCTGATGAAAGTGTATGGCGTCCTTTGTATTCTTGATGGTATAGCAACTATTCCAATGGGAATTATTTTCGTTGGAATGGTTTACTGGGCGCTTCAAAATCGCCCCGATTTAGTTTCGATCAGCTCTGACCCAACACTGTCAACGATTCTATCAGTCGCTTCATTCATCGTGATTATGGTGAATGCTGGATTCCTTATTGGCTTTGGTATTTCTTTGTTGAAAAACCGACGTCGTAATGCGGCGCGATGGTCGTATATTCTTATCGTGATGACCATTTTGCGAATCTTGCTCGATATTATGTTGCAAGGTTTAGGAGAGCACCTGATTGGTCCTTCGATTCAGCTTCTTATTCTGCTGGTTATTTCGGTTACGGTCGATCCTTCGTTGCTGGAAGAGCGTGAGCTCAAACGCAAACTGCGAAGCATGGAAGACCGCGAGGCCATTGAGCAAGGTACTCTCGGTCGAGATCCAGAAGGTAAGGGATATATCGAACTTAACTTCTTTAATTTGTTCTGGGTTTTTGTGGTTTGCAGCGTGCTCGGCCTTATCATCGAAACGGTACAACACATGGTAGTTGTTGATCCTGGTGTGTATCAGGATCGCGCGGGCATGTTGTTTGGTCCGTTTTCTCCCATCTATGGGTTTGGCGCGGTGTTTATGACTGTTGCGCTGAACCGCTTTTATAAGAAGAATTTTGCGCTTATCTTTCTGGTTTCTGCAGTAATTGGCGGGTTGTTTGAATTCTTTGTAAGTTGGTTTATGCAAACAGCCTTCGGCGCGGTGGCTTGGGATTATACAGGCATGACTATTTTTGGAATTCCAGATCCTATTGCAATTATTGCTGGTGGCAGAACCGCAACACCCTTTATGTGTGCATGGGGTCTGCTTGGTTTGATCTGGATTAAATTCTTATTGCCTAACATGTTGAAGTTGATCAACTTGATTCCTTGGAAAATTCGCTATTCGTTTACTGCGATTTGTGCTGCTTTAATGCTTGTTAATGGTGCTATGACGCTGATGGCACTTGATTGCTGGTTCCAGCGTGTTTCCAATATTCCCGAGAATGCGCCTGTAGAGCAGTTCTTTGCAAAGAATTTCGACAATGAATATATGGAGAATCGTTTCCAGAGCATGACTATTACTCCTGAAGATTCCACTCGTGTGAATCCTTCGCAGCAATCTAGTGAGTAATAAGGATAGTTTTTCCTGGTCGTTTCATATTTTAGTTGCGACGTTAATTTGTACGAGAAAGAGATGAACTTTTTGCTAAGATAGCGCGCTGGTGTTTTAAATGCGTGGAAAGGCAACTTCAATGAGTCTCATCTCTGAATTTAAAGAATTTATCAACCGCGGTAACGTAATGGATATGGCTGTTGGTGTTATCATCGGCGGTGCTTTCACTACGGTAGTTACTTCTCTTACCAGTAACATTATTGATCCGCTGATCAAGCTTGCAACAGGCAGCGCTGAGGTTCCAAGCTTCTTGGCTATCGCAGTACCTGGTACCGATGTAGCTATCGACTTCTCTGCATTCATTAGTGCAGTTATCAACTTCCTTATTGTTGCAGCAGTTGTATTTGTAATTGTCAAGGCATTCAACAAGGCTCAGAACTTGGGTGCTGGTTTGACCAAGGGCATTACCAAAAAGCTTATTGGTAAAGACGGTGAAGAAGTTGAGGTAGAAATGCTTCCTCCTGTATGCCCCTTCTGTTTGGAAGAGGTTAAAGAAGGCGCTACTCGTTGCCCTCACTGCGCTGGTGAATTGCCAGAGCCTGCTGCTCCAACTCCTAAGGTTGCATAAAGAGGGGTCAGTAGCCAAAACATGGTGATGTAAGGTTATAAGAAAAGCATAACCCCTATAACCTCAATATAAACTCGAATAAAGCCCCAGAAATGGGGCTTTATTGTTGCTTATTGCTAACGATTTGCTTGGTTAAACTTATTCAGCGATATCAAGCAAAAGACGATATTCAATAGTGTGCGTTTCAGGATAGAAACGATACTTTACTGGATCATTCGTAATTTTATAGGTGCCCATTCTGGTTAATAGCTGGAATGGGTACTTTTCTGTATAGGCAAATTTATTTGCGGTAGAAGCGCTGAAAACAATAGTTGAATTGCCTTTTTGATAGGTCGTACTAACAGAAGTATCGTTACTTTCGTAATTAAGCAACGTGCCACCGAAGTAATACTCAGCCTCAACTTTGTCATTTTGTTCAAGGCTGACAACATCGACAGAGAAAAGATATTCAACACGGTAGTGCTGCGCATCCTGGGCTTTAATCATTTTTCTTTCCGTATGGAAAGCAAAGGGCTTGCCATTTACCTTTACCGTAAAAGAACCAACAGGGGTGCGGGCTTTGTAGACCAAATCGCCAAGAATCACCCGTGCTTCACGGTATTTCTTCAAGCGCTTAATATCGCGCGATGAAACGATGCTTAAGCGTCCCAATTCCGAATTGTGTTTTAAATCGGCAAGCTTCACCTTGCGAGCAATGCGCGCTCCTTCGGCAACAGGATCAAGGTTTGGATCGTTTTCACCAGGATCTACCGAAGGTGCTCCTGCGTGATATAGACGCGCAAGAGCAGCATCGTGGTCATCAACGGGTTTCTTAGTGCCGTAGTCTCCATCTTGGATCGCTTGCACATAGTCAAGGTAAGGCGTTCCTTCTTCATGTGTTAAAAGCAAGATGGCATTTACGGCTGTTTCGGGAATACCACGCGCAACAAGTTCTTCTGCGGTAATGGATGAATCTTCTAACACGTCATGAAGTAATGCAGCGCATATTTCAGCTTCCGTATCCATTTGCTCCGCCAAATGAAGAGGGTGAGCGAGGTAAGGTACTTCATTTTTATCAAGCTGATCTGTGTGAAGTTTAGCGGTAAGTTTAAGTGCTTTATTGATGGCAGGAGTGTAGAGCATAGAGTCATCCTTAAGTAGTTTATTTTCTTGTCATTATAAGGGCGCAAATGCGTTTCGAGCTCTTTGTTTTCGTAACGGTAAAGTTTCTTATCTCTGAAAAGATATTGACGAATCTGTTGAAGGTAATTATTCTAGGTAGTGTTTAGAAGTAACGTAACGTCACTAAACATAAGAATTAGTACCACAACAAAAATAAACAATAAAGTGAGAAGGGATTCATGATGGCATCTACGTTGGTTGCTTATTTTTCAGCGTCAGGCACTACGGCCCGTGCAGCTCAAAACTTAGCTTCTGCAATTGATGCTGACTTGTTTGAAATCGAGCCAGAACAGCCTTATACTTCGGCGGATTTAAATTGGAACAATAGCTCTAGTCGTAGTTCTCTTGAAATGAATGATGATACTTGCCGTCCTGCTATGGCAAATCGAGTCGACAACATGGATCAATACAATACGATCTTTGTTGGTTTTCCTATCTGGTGGTATGTCGAGCCACGCATCATTGATACGTTTTTGGAAGCATATAACTTTGAAGGTAAAACTATTATTCCATTTGCTACGAGTGGTGGCAGCGGTTTAGGCAAGGCTCCTCAGCGCATGCAAGAGATTACAAAGGGTTCTACGGTAAAGGCAGGAAAATTGCTCAGTGGGTATCAAAGTGCTGATGCGCTTCGTGCTTGGGCAACAGAGCAAATGTAGCATTCTGGGGTTCAGAACAGTATTGGCTGGTATTGGCGTATCTTCAAATTCTTGATTTTAAGAATTTGAATTTGTCTCGGTAGAGCTATCGGCATTTTTTGCTATTTCGGCATCTATTAAAAATCTTGTTGGAATAAATCCGCCGAAGAACGCTTTAGGGTCGCGGTGCATCTGAATTCGCAAAGCAAGTAAAACCAGAATGTCATAGAGTGCATGGGCGATAGCAACAATGGCAATATTGTTGGTGGTTATAAAGGTAATCCCGAAAATTAGTCCCAAACTCGTCCAAATTAAAAGAGAACTCGTACCTTGCACTCCTGTATGGGCAAGACAAAAGACGATAGTCGAAACAACAACCGCAATAACTACTGCGACAATTGTGCCAATAAGTCCTGAAAGAAGTTGCAGAATAAGTCCTATTAGCACGTAGCGAAAAAGCAGCTCTTCGCAAATGCCCGTGAAGCTCATCAGGATAAAGATGACCAAAAGGGGTAATCGCGGCATTTCGCCATGAAGGCCCTGATGACTTTCGATAATGTTTTCGCGCATCTCTTTATTTTTTGCAGCGCGTTTTTCGGATAAGTCTACAAGAAGAAATATAACAATGCCCAGAACAACCCCTGCTATAAGCGTTTGATACAGGGGTAGGGTTTGAATGGAAGCGGTAAGCGAAGCTATCCAGCCGAATTGCACTATGGCATAAAAGCAATCGCCTGTGGAAAGTACTTCAAGCACAATCAATCCCACTAAAGCCAGGATTAGGAACACTGCTTGGGTCACAAACGAACTAAAAACCAGTATAAGGGCTTCTTCTCTGTCGAGAGGGGGTAGTTTCATAAGGTGACCTCGTAGTAGTGATCATTGGTATAGGATGTCGTTAAAAAGGATTCTATAAGAAGGACTCTTGCTAACAGAGAATCTTTTTATTGATGCCTCAATAACGATGGTCTTGTTGCGATTGGGTTAGTTAAATTTTACTGCAAGAATCAAAGTTATCGGCTCGCGATCAGCGGTAATATACTGCTTCAACGAATTCACTAATAAATAATGATCCTTCACGGTTGCGCGTTTGCTATTCTGATTTCGGTATCAATTAGTTCGTGATACTAAGAAGCGTATCGTTGCAAAAGGAGTTGTGTTATGGAATTTAAAGAGCTCATAAAGGCACGTTATTCTTGTAAAAAGTACGATGGGAAGCAGATAAGCAACGATCAGTTGCAGGCGATCTTAGAAGCAGGACGTCTTGCTCCAACTGCTAAAAACTTACAGGAGCAGCACATCTACGTTATGCAGTCTGAAGAAGCTCTTGCAATAATAGATGAGGTAACTCCTTGCCGCTACGGAGCACCAACGGTGCTGGTAGTGGCATTTGATGCAGAAGATGTATATGTATATCCAGGCGAACAACGTGATTCTGGCATTGAGGATGCAAGTATCGTAGCGACACATATGCTGTTAGCTGCAAAGGATGCTGGTGTCGATAGTTGCTGGATTAATCGCTTCAATCCTGCTGAACTAAAAGAAAAGCTTGGTCTGCCTGAAAACGAAGAAATACTCATGCTTATGGATTTGGGTTATGCCGCAGAAGGTACAGGACCTCTTGCGAACCACGACAAGCGTAAGTCTTTAGATGAAACGGTAACGTATCGCTAATTGTGCTAAGTATGCGAGTGGTAATGTATTGCGCTATTCGATAAAGTGACTTTCGCAAAATTCTTTTAACGAAGGAATGTCTTTTTCAATGGAATCCCACGCAATTTCTGCATCAAACATTTCGTAACCATGCACTAAGTGGCAACGCATCCCATAGATTCGTTGCCATTCTATTTCGGGGTGTTCTTTCTTGAAATTTTCCGAAAGACGATTTACTGCTTCACCTATTTGGATCAGGCAAAGAGAGCAGCTGTCTTGGAACGGGATATCCTCCAAAAAGATGGCATAAGAATTACCGAAGCGATTGATTGATTCATTGAGTCTGTAGCAATAGCGCAAAATGATTCCAAGTTGCTCATTGTCGCGATCAGCTTGCTTCATATAAAACCACCTCGTCATTCTTGATTTTGTTCAGAAAGCGTTCACTTGCTCCTGCGGTGGTTACCACATCAACCGTACGACCAAGGCGTTGAGATAAATCATGTTGAAAGTCTAAAACCTGAAGGCCCTTAATTTCTCCCTTTTCGAGCAGGATGTCTATATCGCTTGCTTCGGTTTCTTCGCCGCGAGCAAATGATCCAAAAAGCGAAACCTTTTTGGCGCCGTATTCTTCCGCGAGGGATATAACCTCATAGCGGATATTTTCGATATTCAGCGAATTGGTGGTATCAAGGTAGTCTTCGATTATTCTCTCAATAAGCTTTGAGCGATTAATTATCTGTCTGCCAGAGAGGCCAGATTCTTTGTCCTCTTTGGCGAGACGACTGACTTCGGCATCGAGCTTTCGTAGTGTTTTATCTTGTAGATAGATAGAAATTGCACCCATGTGTTATTCCTTCCTATCAGGTATATTAGTAATATATCATATCAATATTATTTATTTCTGGAGCTTTGCCTGGAAGTTTTGTATGAGGCTCAAGTAACAAACATGAGTTTGGAAGCCCTCTAATTTTGATTATGGGAGTTTGCCATGAAATATGCCGATAACGATATTCAGCGTTTTGCAGCTGCACAAAGCAATGAGGTATATGATCGCGCACTTGCAGAAATTCGTGCGGGAAGAAAGCGCGGTCATTGGATTTGGTATGTCTTTCCTCAAGCACGTGGACTGGGTATGAGTCGGAATGCTAACTATTACGGAATTGGTAGTTGGAAAGAATTGCGCGCCTACGTTGCGGATGATTTGCTTATGCGGCGTCTCGTAGAAATATCTCAAGCATTACTTGAGTTGGAAGGAAATGATCCTGTTTCGGTATTGGGTGGCATAGATGCCGTTAAAGTGCGCTCTTCAATGACGTTATTTGAATTGGCAAGCGATAATCCTGTTTTTGGACAAGTACTTGATAAATATTATGGTGGCGAACGAGATTCCCTTACGTTAAAGCTTGTTAAGCAATTTGCTGAGTAGTGCAACGATGCTAGACTAGATATATTCATCGTTTTATAAGGACAGGAGGGGATTATGGCATTGCAGGAAAACTTAAGTAACGTACGTGTTCTTATTCACAGTGCTATTCGAATTCAAGCAGAAGACGGAACGGTAGTTTATGCTGATCCGTATGATTTGGTTGAGGAACCCCATGATGCTGATGTGGTTTTAATCACTCATGGTCATTATGATCATCTTTCTCCTGAAGATTATGCAAAAGTTGCTAAGTCAAACACGATGGTTGTTGCTCCTGCCTCATGTGGAGATGAGGTAGCTTCTTTACGTGCATCAAAGGTAGTGCTTTTAAGTGCGGGTGAATCCGCTGAAGTTTGCGGTATTACGGTTGAAGCGGTTCCTGCTTATAACATTGAAAGCGAGCGTCTTCAGTTCCATCCAAAAGAAAACGCATGGTTAGGCTATATCCTGACGATTGATGGCGCTACGTATTACATTGCTGGTGATACCGATCAGAACGAAGATACTGAACAGGTACGTTGTGATGTAGCGCTTATTCCCATTGGTGGAACCTATACTATGGATGCAAAGCAGGCAGCGAATTTCATCAACATAATTAAGCCTCAGTTTGTGGTGCCTACTCACTACGGAAGCACGGTTGGCAACAAAGAAGACGTTGAGGTATTCGAACCTCTCGTGGATGATGGCATTACGGTCGTTCGTAAAATGGAGTGGCGCTAGTTTTTGTTTTGGCGGCTTCTCATTTTTCAATGCATTTAACAAGGCGCAGAACATCTTGAGCGGTTGCAGCAAGGTTTTCTGCGCTTTTTTCTTTCGAAATGGAAAAATCTTCAGGGAGTCGGTTGATGGGGAAGATTGCAGTAACACCCTTCTTATATGCGTCCGAGATATCGGATTCCACGCCTCCAACTAGCGATATAACGGGAATTCCCACATCCTGAGCGCGTTTCGCTACGCCGATAACCACTTTTCCTCTAAGAGATTGACTATCAAGCTTTCCTTCACCAGTAATAACAAGATCAGCATCTTTAATTATTTCCGAAAAATGCACTGTATCAAGCACGGTTTCGATGCCCATTTGAAGTTGGGCTCCAAAAAACGCAACCATTCCTGCACCCATCGCGCCTGCCGCTCCTGTGCCTGGAATAGTGGCAACATCTGCGCACAAGTCTTGTTTTATAACGTCAGCAAGGTGGATAAGACCCTCATCGAGTAGTTTTACTTCGTTTTCGGTTGCTCCTTTTTGTGGTGCGAAAATATAAGCAGCTCCTTCTGGACCATACATAGGGTTTTCTATGTCGCACATGGCAACGATATCTATCGTTTTGATTGCGGGATCCAAGCTAGAGATATCGATATGTTCAATTTGGCTCAGTGTTCCGCCTGTGGGTATAAAGCTGTTTCCTGCTTTGTCGTAAAACTTTACTCCGCAGGCAGCAGCGACACCGCATCCGCCATCGGTAGTGCAGCTGCCGCCGAGCCCAAGAATAATTTTGGTGGCACCATGGTTTACAGCTTCAAGTAGTAATTCGCCGACGCCATAAGTTGTGGTACCAAGGGGATCTTTGTGGTTTTCCACGAGAGGCAATCCTGCGCATGATGCCATTTCTATAACAGCGGTGGAGCTTTCGGGAAGATATCCAAAATACGATTCCATTTTTTCAAGGTGGGGACCACTTACCATCGCGGTAATTTTTTCTCCGCCCAAAGCAGACAAGAAACAATCAACGCTTCCTTCGCCACCGTCAGCAACGGGAATAGAAATTATTTCGCAATCAGAGAACTGCTTCTTAATTTCAGCAGAAATAATTTCACAGATCTGGGTTGAGGATAAGGTTCCCTTGAAAGAATCGGGTATGAGAACAATCTTTTTCATGAGGGCAGAGTCCTAGCTTTGCAACAGCATTTTTCTTGTTGTTCTATTTCAGCCATTCTTGAATTAAAGTGGTTGAACATAAAATGAATATGCGAAGTACTTTATAAACTGATTGTACTTAACGCACTGGAGAAATATGGTTGCGGATAAACAGATAAAGAAAAAATGGCCAAAGCGATTACTGATAGCGTGTATTGCTGTCGTGATAGCGTGTGGTATTGGTTTTTATGCGTATACGTCTGATTATTATCATGCGGGTGAAGATGCTCGAGCGCTTACTGAAAGTCTGGAATCTGCAGGAAGCTTACAAGAAACTGATGCGAGCATTGCGGTTGGCGCATCGGATGCAGAGGTCGGTGTTGTGTTTTATCCAGGGGCTAAGGTTGATCCGCAGGCATATGTCCCTCTAGCAAATGAACTAGCGGACAGGGGTTATTATTGCGTTATCGCAAAAATGCCTTTTAATCTGGCATTCTTTGGGATTGATTCGGCAAGTTCTTTAATAGATAGCGCATCTGAGATAGATGAATGGTGGATTGCTGGTCATTCATTGGGTGGGGCAATGGCAGCGCAATTTACTTCAGCGCATAGCAATGAGTTGAAGGGTGTATTTCTATTGGCTGCTTATGCGGCGAGCGATTTATCTCAAACCGATCTTTCCGTAAATCTAATTTATGGCAGCAATGATGGAGTATTGAATCGAGATGCTCTTCAGAACAACGAGGTAAATTTACCTTCAGGTTCAGTAACTGAAGTGATCGAAGGTGGTAACCATGCTGGCTTTGGGGATTATGGCCCGCAAGATGGTGATGGGGAGTGTTCCATTGGTGCAGAGCAACAGTGGGATGCTACTGCTTCGTTTATGGTCGTTTCGATAGAAGCAGCTAGAAAATCTTAGGTATGGTTAGGCGTAACTAGTTGCAGTTAATCAATTTAAGCTGCACAAATTAAAGTTTTTGGCATTTTTGGAGCTGCCCCTGCAGGAAAATGCCTTTAGTGAGAGGGTCGCAGGAGAATTGCTTTAGGGGAGATAACCAAGATTGATTCAAAGCAAGCAAAAATGGATACGAATAAACGCAGGCAAGCTTTTCGATGCAGCTTTTTAAATAACGAATCAAGAAGAGTCTCTCACTTTTGCGGTTTTTCTGCAGGGTAGGTACGCATTTTTCGAAAAAGCAATACCGTCAATTGAAGATTTTGGAAAAGTAGCTAGAAATTGCGCATTTTGCCGCTGTATCAAAAAAGGTCACAAGGGATACATCCTTGTGACCTGGTCTTCCAATGGTGGGCGATACTGGTTTCGAACCAGTGACCTCTACCGTGTCAAGGTAGCGCTCTCCCCCTGAGCTAACCGCCCTTACTATGAACGCTGAAAACATCAGCGCCTAGATACTTTACCAGAAGAAACTCAGTCGTCAATATGCTTTTGCTTAAGACCTGCGCAATTAATTTGGTGAGTTAATGTGACACCTTTCATTTGCTAAAAGCCACAAGACCACATTCAGTAGGGTGGTCAAGATAGATAGTTTCACCTGTTTGTTTGTGGGAAAGAAGCTTTTAGCAGATTGCTAAATCTGGCTACATCACCGCTAACCAATCACCTGTAATTAGTAACACCAATTGTAATTCCGTAACACCATCAATGGATAACTATGGTACTATTCCCGTGTTACGAAAACAAAATTCGTAACAGCCTAGATAAGTTAGACCGTCTATAACGTTTTGTATCCTGAATACGTTATCACGCTCGATCTGCATAAAGGAGAAACTGTGGCAATTACCAGAAGAAACTTTGTAAAGCTTGCAGGTATAGGTGTCGCATCTCTTTCTCTTGGCAGCTTACTGTCTGCTTGCTCTTCGAGTAAGACACTTACTGAAGGTGTTTCAGTAACAGGGAACGCCAATGAAGTAGTGGTTTCCATGACGGTTAATTCTGAGCCTGCCGCTGGTTTTGATCCGCTCTTTTCTTGGGGTTGTGGCGAGCATGTTCACGAGCCACTTATTCAATCTACGCTCATCACTACTGATGCTGATCTTAATTTCGTAAACGATCTTGCTACTTCATATAAATGTAGCACTGATGGTATGACGTGGACTTTCCATATTCGCGATGATGCGTATTTTACGGATGGGGAGCAACTAACCGCTCGTGATGTGGCGTTTACCATTAACGGTATCAATAATGCCGAAGCCGCAGAGGCAGACCTTTCTATGGTAGAAAAAGCGGTTGCGGTTGACAATTTTACGGTGGAACTTCATATGACTAAACCGTTTAATGCGTTGCTCTATACCTTGGCGGTTGTTGGTATTGTTCCAGAACATGCCTATGATTCAGCAACGTATGGTGCAAATCCTATCGGCTCTGGTCGTTATAAGCTAGAGCAATGGGATCAGGGCCAGCAGGTAATTCTTACGGCAAATCCTGATTATTATGGTGAAGCTCCAAGTATGCAGCGTGTCATTGTCGTATTCATGGAAGAAGATGCTTCTCTTGCGGCAGCTAATTCGGGCGAGGTGGATATTGCCTATACAGCAGCTACCATGGCGGATTCGACGCCCGATCAGTATGAACTTTTCAACTGCAAATCAGTCGATAGTCGCGGTATTTCATTTCCAAGTGTTCCTGCAGGTGGCACTAAGAAAGATGGTGTAAACGACTATGCTCTTGGCAATGATGTTACCCAAGATTTGGCGCTGCGTCGTGCAATGAATTATGCGGTCGATCGTGAAACCATGATAGACAATGTTCTTTCGGGTTATGGAACAGCAGCGTATAGCGTTTCGGACGGAACACCTTGGGCATCAGATGACATGAAGGTCGAAACCGATGCCGATTATGCACGTACTTTGTTGGAGCAGGGCGGTTGGATGCCAGGTGAAGATGGGGTGTTAGTAAAAGACGGTCTTCGTGCAAGCTTTGATTTGTACTACAGCTCGAACGATTCGGTCCGTCAGGCGCTTGCGGCAGAATTCAGTAATCAGATGGCAGAATTTGGTATCGAAGTAAACATCCATGGTGCTGGTTGGGATGAGCTGTATCCCCGCGAATTCTCTGATCCAATTCTTTGGGGTTGGGGATCGAATAGTCCTACCGAAATGTATAACCTTTTGTATTCCCGCGGCGTAGGAAATTATGCATCATATGAAAATGCAACGGTTGATGCACACATGGACGCAGCTCTCGCTAAAACAGCGGTAGAAGATTCGTATGACGAATGGAAGTTAGCGCAGTGGGACGGCTCCGAAGGGGTAGCACCTCAAGGCGCAGCAACGTGGGTATGGCTTGCCAATGTTGATCACCTGTATTTCAAGCGTAGCGGCTTAAATGTTGCTGAACAAAAACCGCATCCCCATGGTCATGGGTGGTCGTTAGTGAATAACGTAGATAAATGGAGTTGGGATTAGTAAGTGAAGGTTAGCTCAATAAGGATAGATCAAGCGCGGAACCAATAGAAGAATTGGCCAAACATGGAGCTAACAGACGAATCAATCGAGCAAGGATTAACCAAACAAAACTTATGGCGCAGCTAATTGGACGCAACATAGTAAAGTTTGTACTGCTTATGGTGGCTATTAGTATAGTCACCTTCATTTTGGTTGGTATTTCTCCTATCGATCCTGTTCAGGCTAATGTAGGGCAAGCCGCATATGCTAGCATGAGCGAAGATCAGCGTGCACAACTCGCTAGTTATTGGGGTGCTAATACGCCACTGTGGGAGCGCTACCTAAACTGGGCGGGTGCTTTTTTGCAGGGCGACATGGGCACTTCTTTGCGATTTAATGCGCCTGTTACCGAAGTGCTTGCAAACCGATCATTAAATACTCTTGCTTTGATGGCCGCTGCTTGGGTGTTAAGTGGTGTATTTGGTCTAATCATGGGGGTTGTTGCAGGCATCAAGCAGGGCACTCTAATCGATCGAATTATTAAAGGTTACTGTTTTGTGTTAGCGTCAACACCTACGTTTTGGCTTGGTTTAATCGTTCTTATGGTTTTTGCGGTGTGGCTAGGCTGGTTTCCCATTGGCTTTTCTGCGCCAATTGGTAAAAGTGCTGCCGATATAACTATTTTCGATTCGATTCACCATATGATTTTGCCCGCGTTAACGTTATCGGTTGTTGGCGTGGCGAATGTTGCTCTTCATACGCGCGAAAAAACAATCGACATTATGGAGAGTGACTATATCCGTTTTGCTCAGGCGCGTGGTCTTTCTCGTTTGCAGGCAGCACGAAAGCATGGTTTGCGCAATTTGGCGCTCCCTGCTATTTCGCTTCAATTTGCTTCCATATCAGAAATTTTTGGTGGATCTGTTTTGGTTGAACAGGTATTTTCCTATCCAGGGCTTGGTCAAGCTGCGGTAACGGCTGGTATCGGAAGTGATGTGGCGCTTCTTGTAGGTATTACGTTGGTGTCGGCTGCTATTGTGTTTGGTGGCAACATGATTGCCAACATTTTATATCGCATTGTTGATCCTCGTATTAAACGGGGAGGTGATGCGCTATGAAGTTAGGCGTTTCTGCGGTATTGAACGAACCCTTGACGGTTTTCCATGCGCCTCGAGCAAAAAAGGTAAACAATCGCAAACGCACGCGGGCTGTCTGTATTGTTTCGGCAGCAATTCTTGTTGTTGCTGCGGTGCTGGGCATTGCGGTAACACCCCTTGCGACAACAAGTGATCTTTCCATGGCGCGTGAAGCTCCCAGTTTGCTACACCCGTTTGGAACAGATAATTTAGGGCGTGACATGCTGGCGCGAACACTGGCAGGCTTGTCTACCAGTATCGGAATCGGGCTTTTGGCGGCAGTGGTTTCTTCGATTATCGCATTAGTGCTTGGCACCTTAGCGGCTCTTGGCGGAAAGAAGATTGATGCCTGTATTACGTGGTTAATTGATCTTATGCTGGGCATTCCGCATATTGTGCTTTTGCTGCTTATCTCTTATGCACTTGGTAAAGGATTCTGGGGCGTAGCGATTGGCGTTGCTCTGACGCATTGGCCTAGCTTATGTCGTGTTATTCGAGCCGAAGTACTCCAGGTAAAGCAGAGCTCGTATGTAGAAGTAGCGCGTTCTTTAGGTCGCGGACCAGTTTATATTGCTATCCATCACGTACTTCCTGCGGTGTTGCCGCAGTATTTGGTAGGCCTTATCTTGCTGTTTCCCCATGCTATTCTGCATGAAGCTGCTATTACTTTTTTGGGATTTGGTCTACCTCCTGAAATGCCTGCAATTGGCATTATCTTAAGCGAGTCGATGAATTATCTCTCCATTGGCATGTGGTGGCTCGCCCTCTTTCCTGGCTTGGCGCTGCTTGCAGTAGTGTTGCTATTTGATCAGGCTGGGCAAAACCTTCGTCGCTTGATTGATCCCGCTCGGGCGCAGGAATAGGACGTGGTGCCAATGAAACTTGCTCAAAGCCAGCACGATGCAATGGTGCATACCCACGCCGAATTCCATCATGGGCATTCTCATGCAGAAGTAAGTCATCATGCAGGTGGTCATCACTTGCTTCAGGTTCAGAATTTAAGCATCGGTTTCACCATGTATAAGGACGCTGAGCTTGCAAATGATGAATCATCAAATACTTACTTTTCAAATGCCGATTCGCCAAAAAAGCATTTTTCGGTTGAGCAATACACTAGTCAGGTAATAGATAATCTCAGTTTATCAGTTCATACTGGCGAAATTTTGGCAGTCGTGGGTGCTTCAGGATCGGGTAAGACGCTATTGGCGGATGCTATTTTGGGGCTATATGCCACGAATGCTCGTGTCGAGGGAACCATCTATTATGACGGCGTGCTGCAGGACGCAAAAAGCTTGGCGCAGTTGCGTGGTCGCGAAATTGCTTTTGTGCCGCAGAGTATAAACTCCTTAGATCCCCTTATGAAGATGGGTAAACAGATTGGCGGCAGTGCACAACGTCGTGCAGAGCTGTTTGAACGATATGGTCTATCACGTGATGTAGAAGACTTGTATCCCTTTGAGCTTTCGGGAGGCATGGCGCGTCGTGTTTTATTGTGCACGGCGCTAATGACGGATCCTCGGTTGATAATTGCTGACGAGCCTACTCCTGGTCTTGATTTGGAGTTGGCGGTAAAAGCGATGGAGGATTTCCGTGTGTTTGCCAATGAGGGTAAGGGGGTGCTGCTAATTACGCACGATATTGAGCTTGCCTTACGAGTCGCCGATCGTGTAGCGGTGTTCAAAGATGGCACTGTAATAGAAGAAACAGCCGTTGCAAATTTTGCAACACCTGATTTATTGCACCATCCTTTCAGCAAGGCGCTTTGGCATGCGTTGCCCGAGCACGACTTTATCGTCAGTAAAGATTACGAAGCTTGCGTTAGTGTCGAAACTTCGGATTTCGCGAATACAGAAAATGGTTCGGAAGTGCCAGGCGACACATCAACGCAAGCAGGCGATTCTATGTCGAAAGGAGACGAATTATGAGTATCTTAGAGCTACGAAACGTTTCCTTTTCATATGGTCGTGGTGCTGCTGTTGCTGCTGCCACTAGTAATGCTGGTGATGCCGCTGCTGCTACTACTGCTGTTGCGGGCAAGGCTGCCGCCACCGTCGCTATTGCCGCTGCGGACAAGACCGCTACCACGGGCAAAACCGCTGGCAAATCCTTAATTTCGAATTTTAATTTTGCAGTTGAATCACACGAGCGAGTTGCGCTGAGTGCACCTTCGGGCTTCGGAAAAACTACCATGTGTCGATTACTTGCAGGATATTTGCAGCCGCAAGAAGGTGAAGTTTTACTGGACGGAGAACCGCTTTCTTCGTGCCAGACAAGTGTTTTGCGAAATAAAACAAGCATTCGTTATCACTGCTCTCATGGCGATTTTTATGCAGGCACAGCTCGGGCAAAAGGCGTTAAAGCTTCAAAGGCATCGAGCAGTCCATTGCCTGTCCAAATGATTTGGCAACACCCTGAACAGACCCTGGACCCTTTGTTACGCATACAGAGTTCGCTAGAAGAAGCAGGTCCGCTCGACCAAGTCTTACTAGAAAAATTGGGTATTAAGCAAAAATGGCTCAGTCGTTTTCCGCGTGAACTTTCAGGAGGCGAACTCCAGCGCTGTTGTATAGCGCGTGCTTTGCGCGTTCGCCCTAAATTCCTTATTGCTGATGAAATTTCAACTATGCTGGATGCTATTACTCAGGTGCAGATCTGGGATTTTTTGCTTTCGTATTGCGAAGAAAACGAAGTAGGGTTGGTGCTAGTCACACATTCGGAGGCACTACAGAATCGCCTTGCTACCCGTGTAGTTAATCTTGCTGATCTATAGCGCTGCAGTTATTGCGGCATATGCGAAATACGTGGCGTTCATGCCGATTCGTATAGTGCGCGGAAATATGATTTCCATACTGATTTTTAGTGTTGCAACACGCAAGATGCACGGTTGTTTGTTTTTCGTTAGTGTCTGTCTTCTTCTTGTTGGACCATATCGGCATAACCTTTCAGTGCGGCAAAAGGCATAAATTGCCGCGCTCGACTATCGTGGGGTTGTGCTTGATGTGTGCCATACGTTTCTGCTTTTTGCTCAATTGCCAAGAGAATATTTGCGCGATATTCACGTTCCTGGGGGTCCTTCACGGAAAGAAGTTCCTGCCTTAGCTCGTTAGGTAAAAACGAAGCTTTACCTGCGCTTTTATAGGTGCTGCTTTCGGGTGAGTTTGATGCGTCGTAACTTGAATGTTCACGACTAAATGATTGCGGTGTTTTCTTTTGTGGATGGCTGCTAGGCACGATGACCTCCAATCTGATTATTGCGTTCGCGCGCAGTTGCTTTTTCTTGGAGGCTCGTACCTTTTAACATGGCGTTTTTGCCGAATTTTTGACGCACGGCAATAATAGCTTCTTGACGACGGCGTTCTTTGCTTTCTGCTTCGATATCGTCAAATAGGGTTGTAGTGGCATATTTTTCGGGAAGAAGACCTCCGAATCCAATGCTGATACGACGAATAGGTAGAGCATTGCTTGTTGTTTCGTTAAAAAGCGCTTCGAAATGTTCTTTTAATACGCGTGCCGAATTGGTGCGACGTCCTATTTTTCTGGTGCCGCCTGTGTGGGCATAGAAATGTCGACGTGTTGGCGGTACATACGAGTTATACGAAAGAGGGTCTTCTGGATCGAAGCCTGTCTGTGCGGTAGTGGTGTTCGAACCATCTATGTTCGCTTTTGGATGCACATATCCAATAGAAAGCGAAATACTTTCAGCCACAAGTCCTTTTTGCACCAATTCAAGTACGCTTGCATCAAGCATTTCATGCATAACCATGCGAGTTTCTTCCAGGGTATAGTCGCAGGGGAGCACCTGACCATTCATGAGCGAATGACCTTCAGGTACGTAGGAGTGAATTTGCGCGATAGTGCACGGCTCTTGTCCCCATGCGTGATCAATTAAGTATTCAGCATTCACGCCGAATTCCTTATAGAGCGTTTTTTCTTCCATGGCGCAAACACCCGCTAAATCATGTACGCCATATTTTGCTAAACGACGAGCAATGCCAGGACCAATATTCCAAATGTCAGTTATGGGTTGATGAAACCAAACCTGCTGCTTAAAGGCGGTTTCATTTAGAATTCCGATGCCGTCATGGGTATGTTTGGCGGTAATATCCAATGCGACTTTCGCCAAGAAAAGATTGGTGCCAATACCTACGGTGGCACAAATTCCTGTTTCATCGAAAACAGTTTTAGTAAGCGTTTTTGCAAAGGTGGTGGCATCCATATGGTAGAGCGAAAGATAGGGCGTGGCATCAATAAAGCATTCATCGATAGAATACACGTGAATATCCTGCGGACTGACGTAGCGTAAATAGAGCGAGTAGATATGGGTAGATACTTCCATATAGCGCTTCATGCGCGGTGGTGCCATGAAGTAATCAATAGTGCTAGGAATTTCAAATACGCGGCAACGACCAGGCACGCCCAGCGCTTTTAAGGCGGGGGATACTGCAAGACAGATGGTAGTTTGACTTCGTTCGGGATCGGCCACAACAAGCTTAGTAGTAAAAGGATCCCACCCGCGATCAGCACACTCAACGCTGGCATAGAACGATTTCAGGTCTATGCATAGGTAGCATTTTTCTGTGGGCTTCTTATTCACTAGGTGGTATCCCTTCCATCTACACACTTTGTTCGCTTTCAAATATAGAACATATGTTCTACTATTAGGTAAGTATACCGTGCTTTTAAGGGAACGCAACGGGCAAGAAAGGCTTCGCAGGAAAGGGTTTTGCCGCACGTGTGTCTATGCCAGATTCACATACTACGCGTCGCTATGTAGATGTAATTGCGCGTTGGCGTGACGATGGGGCTATTGTGCCACTTTCGGTATGCTGGCCTGACGGACGCACGTTTCAAATAGAGCAGGTAATTGGTCAGCCTATATCAAATTCATTTCCTGGTGAAGGAGTACGAACCCTGCGTTATACCGTGCAGATTGGCAGCCGCAAGACGCATTTGTATTTGGAGCAAGAAGTAACCGCAAAAGGCAGTACGGATAGATGGTATGTGGAAGCACTACCTTATCATGCGCCTTGGTATTTCGGTCGTCTGCATCAGTGATGTGCGCTTGTACTAATTGTGGTACAGGCATTTTTTCTTTTTGAGGGATACTTGCGCAATAAGTTCGCTTAAGGTCGTTTATGTGGCTATTAAGCAGGTATTAACCGCAGAATTTTAAGCTGAATGGATTGTAGAGCAGCTGAAGGAGATAAAAATGTACTTCACCAAAGAAGAGTTAAGAGAATTAGATGAAGCTGGTAAGCGAGGAGCTGCGTTGCGTGAAGCAGTAGAACGTAAAATACTAACAGAAAAACAAGCAGATGAAATTATTTCTCGTCCAAGAATTGAAGAAGATAAAGCAGTAGGTGCGAAACTTATTCCTTTTCCTAGAAAAGTGAATTTAAAAGAGGCAATTTTACTAGCTGAAAAAGCCCACGATGCATTTCGTGAAAAGTATGACTATTGGTATGAAACAGAAAAGGCATTTGTCTTCGCTGTTTCTGATTACGAAGGTTACGGCGGTTTTCTTATGCCGTTTATGGTTATGAAAGAAAATGGAGAAGTTCGATTTGACTATTCGCAGGCTATGATGCAGAACTCTCTAGGGGAAGTTATTAATGAGGGTAAATTAGTTTTGACCACTAATCCTAAGGTTTAAAATTAGCTGTCAGCTAAGGTTTTATGCCTTTCGGGAAACTAGAATGAGTACTTAAACAGGACTTATTCTTGGTTGCGATATCATGGATGAAACAAAAAAAGAGCCCGAAGGCTCTTTGGTGAGTCAAAAATTGCCATCTACATGGCGCCGAAGCATTTAAGATTAAATCTTTATTTTGACTCGCAGTGACATCTTGACTGGTATCAAGATGGACTAAGTGTAACACGTTTCGATGAGGGGAACGCAATGAATTTGAGAAATGTTGCTAAAGAAGGCATTAATTACAACATCGGACTTGATTTAGGTACAGGATCTGTTGGTTGGGCTGTGACTGATGAACAGGGTGAACTTTTTAGCTTTAAGGGAAAAACCACTTGGGGAAGTCGTATTTTTCCTACTGCGGAAACTGCAGCAGATACACGTTTAAAGCGAGGTCAACGTCGCCGCTATGCTCGCAGGCGTTGGCGCTTAGATTTACTGCAAAGCCTCTTCGAAGAAGAAATTAAAAAAGTAGACCCTGAATTCTTTACTCGTTTACGTCAATCTCATTTGCTCAAAGAAGACAAAACGTATGCAGCGATTCTTTCATCTAAGGGCGCTACACGTCCGCTATTTCCTGAAGGCGAAACAGAGGTTGAGTATTACAAGAAATACCCAACGATTTACCATTTGCGAAAAGCGCTTATGGAATCAAATAATCAAGAAGATATTCGCCTTATCTATTTAGCTTTTCATAACATTGTAAAAGCACGCGGTAATTTCTTGCATCAAGATACCCCTGGGCTTACTGCCTCAAATGCCAATATGGGTGATGCGGTAGAGAAACTTTGCAGTGCGCTTGAAGACTGGTGCTCCTCTCAAAATATTGAATGCGCTATTCGCAAGAATCAAAAATCCATTCAGGATTTAATGGAAGGTAAAACCATTGAACCTTCAGAAAGCAATGCATTAAAAGAAACGTTTGATGCTTCTCGTTCTTCTCGAAAAGATAAGGCATCTGTTTTGGCGGGATGGATAGCTATACAACCTGGCGAACAGTTTGAACCTAAGCAAGCAAAGGACGCTTCAAAGGAAATCGCTAATGCAGTTTTTGGCTTGAGTGCAAATATGAAGAAGGTCTTCGTTGAATTAGAGGAAGATCAAAAAATATATTTGAATAACGATGAACAAGTAGAAGCTTTTTATACTGTTTGCCCCGATGAAGGTGTTGCTCTTTTTGAGGCACTTCAGTCAATGTATTCAGCCTATGTGCTTATGGGTATTCTTAAAGGCGCCGATGGTGGAAGCATTTCGAGTTGTAAAGTTGCTGCGTATGAACAATACAAAGAAGATTTAAAGCTTCTGAAAACGCTTGTTCGCGAATTTGCTCCAAAGAAATACGATGAGTTCTTCCGTGGAGATATTTTTGATGCCAAAAAAGGCTTCAGGACTCGCAATTATGATCCCGCTACTGCAAAGGGGTATACAAAGTACAACTCTGTGCGTGGGGCTAGCTATGATGCCTTCAAAAAAGAGGTAGAAAAATTATTTGAGGGTACCGCGGCGGAGGAAGATGTACGCTATACCGACATGATGCAACGTTTCGATGAGGGGACGTTTCTGCGTCGCCTGAAAACAAGCGATAACGGCAGTATTCCGTATCAGCTGCATCTTGAAGAAATGGTTGCTATTATTGAAAACCAGAAGACGTTTTACCCGTTCCTTGAAGAAAACAAAGAAAAGTTTGAGTCGTTAGTAACGTTTCGTATTCCTTACTATGTTGGTCCTTTAACGCAGAAAAATGCGCGGCCTGATAACCACGGAAACGCTCGCTTTGCTTGGTCGCAACGCAAAGAAGGCCAGGAAAACGCACGAGTTTACCCTTGGAATTGGGAAGAAGTTATTGACCGCAAACAAAGTGCAGCCAAATTTATGGAACGCTTAACGGGAACGTGTACGTATATTCTTGATGAACCCGTGCTGCCACGCTATTCGCTTCTGTATGAAGAGTATTGCCTTCTAAATGAACTCAATGGAGCAAGATGGCGTGATATGGGCGGGGATTGGCATCGCTTCGATTACGAAACGCGCATGGACATAATTGAGGATCTGTTCAAGAAAAAGAAAGGCATCGTCAAATACGCTACCGTTGCAGATTGGCTAGTGCGCGAAAAGCATAGGTCGTGCGCAGAAGTTAAGGGAGGCCAAGGCGAGACCGGCTTCGAATCAAAGCTTTCGTCCTATATGTTCTTTAGGGAAGTTCTTCATGTTGATGAAATTGATGAAGCTGATATTCCTATGATTGAAGAACTTATTTGGTGGAATACCTTGTTTGAGGACCGCTCTATTCTTAAAGAGAGTATTGAAGATAAATACGGCGATCGTTTGAATGACGAACAGATTAAAGCTATCTGCAAAAAGCGTTTTACGGGATGGGGTCGTTTGTCTAAGAAGCTACTTTGTGGCATTAAGACTCAAACTGACAATGGTCCATATTCTATCATGGATGTATTGCGTGAAGGCAATCCTAATAATGATGCTCGTTCAGCAACGATGGTTTTCATGGAGATTATCCGTGATGACAAATTTGGTTTCACTAAACTTATTGAAGAAGAAAATAAAAAGCGTATTTCTAGCGTTGATGATTTCGATGTTAACGATTTACCAGGATCCCCAGCAGTACGGAGAACGGTAAATCAAGCAAAACGTATTGTTGACGAAATCGTTGGCATTGCGGGATATGCTCCGCAGAATATTTTTATTGAAGTGACGCGCGATGAAGATGGTCGCAATAAAGGTCGTAGAACAAAGCGTCGCTATGATGCTATTCAGGAAGCGGTAAAGGTTCTTAAAAAGGAACAAAAAGAATACTTTGACGCTAATGTTGCTGATCTGTTGAAGAATACTGCGCCTGCTGCCTTGGATGACGAACGTCTAGCTTTGTACTTTATGCAAAACGGCAAATGCATGTATTGCGGTAAAGACTTAGATATTAATCAGCTTGATAAATATCAGGTTGATCACATCTTGCCGCAGTCGTACGTCAAAGATGATAGCTTTGAAAACAAAGCATTAGTCCATGGCGAACACAATCAGCGCAAATCTAACTCCATGCTTTTGGATGATTCCATTATTTGTAAAATGAAACCATATTGGGAAGCATTGCGTTCTGCTGGGTTGATTGGTGAAAAGAAATTCAAGAACTTAACCAGAGTTTGCGTTAGCGATAAAGAACTCGGTGGGTTTATCGCTCGCCAGATGGTGGAAACAAGTCAGAGCATGAAGTTAACTTCATTGTTGCTTGAACAAGCATATCCAGAAACCCAGGTTCGTCCTGTTAAAGCTGGTTTTTCATCGGATTTGCGTAGGCGTTTAAAGCTTGTGAAGTGTCGTGAAATTAATGATTATCATCATGCTCATGATGCGTACTTGGCTTGCGAGATTGGCCAGTTCATTACACTTCGTCATAACAAGTTGTATGAAAATCCTATTGGTTACTCTCATGCAGTAAAAGATTTCATTGCTAAACGTGCTAAATATGCAGCCGATCATGGTAAACCGATGGACACCTACGGTATGCCAGGATCTTCTAGCTTCGTTATTTCGAGTTTTATGACATCGGGTTTCGATGAGGAAACGGGAGAAATTTATAAAGACGCTTGGGATGCATCTTTGGCAGCTGCGCGTATTCATCAGGCTCTTAATAGAAAAGATTGCTATATTTCCCGTATGCCTGAAGAAACATCAGGTGCGTTCTGGGATGCAACAATTTATTCTCCTAAACAAACTAAAAAGAAGCTCTCCCTACCGCTGAAGAAAGGTTTAGACCCTCAGAAATATGGCAGTTACTCGAGGGAGCAATTTGCGTACTTCTTTGTTTATGAAGCGAAAAGAATTAAGAAAAAAGAAGAACTAAAAGAATATGTTTTTGCCTCCGTTCCTGTGCAAGTGGCTGCTCAAGTTGCTGCTGATTCTAATGCCCTGATTGAATTTGCTAAGAGCGATGCAGAAGAGCGCGGGATGGAATTCGTAAAGATTGTTCGAGAGAAAGTTTATAAGTATCAGTTGATTGAAGTAGATGGCGAAAGACTTTATGTTACAGGATTAAGATCAGCTCGAAATGCAAAGCAAATCGCCCTTCCTCAAGATTTAGTTGCTTCTTTCGCAGTTGCGGCAAAAAGAGAAGAGATAACCGCCAATGAACTGGAAAGCTTATTTGATGAAGTAATCAAGAGGTACCAAGTATGTGCCAAACGTTTAGGTAAACAATTAAAAGTGTCTAATTTGCGTGACGGATATAATACAGCAGATAAAGACACTCAAATAAAAATTTTAATTTCTTTAGTTTCCATCGCAAATGCAGCTACAAATATGATTGATTTGTCTGGTATTGGCGGTGGAAAAGCGGTTGGAGATATACAGCCTAATTATTCTAGAGAGATGTCGCATGAGAGAACTGTATTTGCATTTATTGATCAGTCAGTTACGGGCATGTTTGAACGAAAGACCTATCTATGAGCTTCCGAACAGTATTCATAGAAAGTCCTTGTCGACTTTACTATCAGAGTGGCTATATGGTTGTAAGAAAGGAAGATGATACGGCAAAGATACACCTTTCCGAAATCTCTTCTATAGTTTTGCAAACTATGCAAGTGAATATAAGTGGATATTTATTGTCTGAACTAGCGAAACAGAAAGTTTCGCTAGTTGTATCGGACGAGAAATGTAATCCTATTGGGCAATATCTTCCATTGCATGGTGCTCATAATGTGAGTAAACGTATAGGGGAGCAACTTGCTTGGGGTGAACCAATAAAAAAGCGCGTTTGGCAAAGAATTGTGCGAGACAAAATTCATCAGCAAGCACGCTTTCTGGAGGAAAGAGAATATGCTGAAGCAAAAGTTCTATATCAGATAATTCCTGAAGTTCGATCTGGGGATACAACCAATAGAGAAGCACAAGCTGCAAGGATCTATTTTCAAGCTTTATTTGGTAAAGAATTTAATAGGAATCAAGATTCTGCAGTAAATGCTGCCCTGAATTATGGCTACGCAATTTTGCTTTCGATGACTAATAGAGAAATTGTTTCTCGTGGTTATTTAACGCAACAAGGAATATGTCATCGAAGTGAATATAATGCGTTTAATTTGGCTTGCGATTTTATGGAGCCGTTTCGACCAGCAGTAGATCAGCTTGTAGTGGATTATCTTCCCAGTGTTTTTGATTCTGATACGAAACGTGTTCTTGCTGATATTGCAAATATAGGAGTTTCATATAGAGATGGTTCTTATAGATTGTCTTCAGTTTTATCACTATATGTCCAAGATTGCTTCAATGCTTTAAATAAGAAGATTACTGTAGATGATATAGAGCCTTTTGAGGTTACATGATGGCGAAAGAGCGTGTTCGTTATATGAGGCTTATTGTATTTTTTGACTTGCCTGTTGAGACAAGTACTCAAAGAAAAAATTATCGAGTTTTTCGTAAATACCTCATCAAAGAGGGCTATTTGATGTTGCAAGAATCTGTGTATGCCAAATTGGTTACTAATGATGGTGCGGCTAGTGCTGCAATTATGCGATTAAGAAAAAATAGACCTCCACAAGGATTAGTGCAGGTTCTTAAGGTTACGGAAAAACAATTTGCAACTATGACTTACATTACAGGTAATCGTGAAGCTTACGACGAAGTGGATACAACGGAAGAATTTGTGGTTCTATGAAGCTTTCCTTTTCAGGTTTAGAAAATAGCCTAGAAATTATTCCAGGAAGAATTTCTATATTACAGATAGAGTCGGTTCCTTTATTCTCAAGAATTTGCCAGTCATTACTTAGCTTTGATGATTTTCAAATTACCGAATCCTTTTCTTTATGGAATGAAGCAGGAAAAGAGGTGTCAGTAAAGAATACTTTTCTTCCTATTGTTAATTTGTTTGATCTACCTTGGAATGATCGAAGTTTAGTTACAGCCTTGTATAAACAAATTGATTTTCGCATAAAAGAAGATGATGAAGTAAGGCAACAAATTGAAGCAACACATCGTGAGTTTGAGCGGTTAATTAGCTATTTGAGCTTGTCCTTGAACGCAAATTATTCCTTTGATTTAGAATGGAGTTTGAGTCAATCCTTAAAAGCATATTCATTTGGCATTAATAGAGATGACTCCATTTCGCTCTTTGATAATTTGATAAGATTTATTGAGTTTCTTCATGATATCTGCTATAAGAAAATCCTTTTGTTAGTTAACCCAGAAAAATTTCTGACGGAAAATGAGCTTCTTGAATTTGAAGCTCAACTGTTTTTTCATAATTTATCTGCACTCTTTCTGGTGCAGGGAAGTAGGGAAATACGGTTGCTAAATTCTCAAAATCTATTTGTTGACCAGGAATTTCTTGAGGTTTTATCATGATTCCGATCAGTTTGTTTGTCCTTGTGCAGATAGGAATTTGCTTCAATCGGTTTTGGAGCAGTGACAAACTGACTGGTAGTCAAACTATTAAAGTACCAAACTGTAACGGATATTGTTTTGGAGCAGTGACAAACTGACTGGTAGTCAAACTCATTGATTTGCTGTGAAGAAAGTTTCTTGTTTTGGAGCAGTGACAAACTGACTGGTAGTCAAACCTTGCCGTGTATACAGATTAAAGACAATCCGTTTTGGAGCAGTGACAAACTGACTGGTAGTCAAACCGAAATGCCTACTTCTGAGCCTGACTTCAGTTTTGGAGCAGTGACAAACTGACTGGTAGTCAAACTCACCTGACGCCATAAACCGCTGAAAACGGGTTTTGGAGCAGTGACAAACTGACTGGTAGTCAAACTGTGCAGGCAATTATAATTGGAACAGTTGGGTTTTGGAGCAGTGACAAACTGACTGGTAGTCAAACATGAGCGCCCTTGACAAGATTGCGCATAATGTTTTGGAGCAGTGACAAACTGACTGGTAGTCAAACTTGAATGACGCGCCAGGAACGGGCACGCCTGTTTTGGAGCAGTGACAAACTGACTGGTAGTCAAACCGCGTCTATCTCGTCCGAGCCGAGCCCGGCGTTTTGGAGCAGTGACAAACTGACTGGTAGTCAAACACATCAAAGAAACGGACGCTTCAGGCATGGGTTTTGGAGCAGTGACAAACTGACTGGTAGTCAAACTAGCTCGTGACTTAGATTTGCCCAGTTTTGTTTTGGAGCAGTGACAAACTGACTGGTAGTCAAACGAAAACAAAACCACCATCAATAACTGTCTGGTTTTGGAGCAGTGACAAACTGACTGGTAGTCAAACATGCCCCAATGAATCTGCAAACCTGCTTTGGTTTTGGAGCAGTGACAAACTGACTGGTAGTCAAACAAGAGGTGTGAATCACCTATGAAACGAAACGTTTTGGAGCAGTGACAAACTGACTGGTAGTCAAACTATGAAAACCTCGTTATTGTTTCGCACGAGGTTTTGGAGCAGTGACAAACTGACTGGTAGTCAAACCTGTAATCTCTTTGTCATTTGACGAATATCGTTTTGGAGCAGTGACAAACTGACTGGTAGTCAAACCGGCATTGATGAATTTAATAACGCAACTTGGTTTTGGAGCAGTGACAAACTGACTGGTAGTCAAACCGTGTGACGCGCTTAACGATCCAACGGTATGTTTTGGAGCAGTGACAAACTGACTGGTAGTCAAACGAAGTCATTCCAATAGCGCTCGGTGAAATGGTTTTGGAGCAGTGACAAACTGACTGGTAGTCAAACTCCGTACTTTGTCTTTATTCCGCGTCTTGCGTTTTGGAGCAGTGACAAACTGACTGGTAGTCAAACCGCCACCAGGAAAGAGCGTTCAAACTGCGCGTTTTGGAGCAGCGACAAACTGACTGGTAGTCAAACTAGGCTTGATAGGGCGTGATTCTACTCTTTGTTTTGGAGCAGTGACAAACTGACTGGTAGTCAAACTGAATCTCCTGCGTTTATGGTATTTCCCTTGTTTTGGAGCAGTGACAAACTGACTGGTAGTCAAACAATGTTAACGTTCCTAGTGGCGCAAGACTTGTTTTGGAGCAGTGACAAACTGACTGGTAGTCAAACGATTGGTGTTAAAACCAACAAAAAGGCGCAGTTTTGGAGCAGTGACAAACTGACTGGTAGTCAAACTGGTCGGTAGTAGTTGCAAGTCCGTCTGGTGTTTTGGAGCAGTGACAAACTGACTGGTAGTCAAACCTCAACTGAATCTGGTAACCAATTTCGATTGTTTTGGAGCAGTGACAAACTGACTGGTAGTCAAACTATATAATCCGCACGAGCGAACAGGCGCTGTTTTGGAGCAGTGACAAACTGACTGGTAGTCAAACAAGGTTGTTTCGCTCCAATCATATTCCTCAGTTTTGGAGCAGTGACAAACTGACTGGTAGTCAAACTCAATCAATGCTACTTGCCCGTCATTATATGTTTTGGAGCAGTGACAAACTGACTGGTAGTCAAACATAAAGCCATCTGCCCACGACCCATAGATGGTTTTGGAGCAGTGACAAACTGACTGGTAGTCAAACCATCACACATCACACCAATCGTCGGGCCAGTTTTGGAGCAGTGACAAACTGACTGGTAGTCAAACACATTCTTCGCTCTTGTCGCTCTTTCCATTGTTTTGGAGCAGTGACAAACTGACTGGTAGTCAAACCGTCCTCGTAAGCCAAGCCATTAAGAGCGTGTTTTGGAGCAGTGACAAACTGACTGGTAGTCAAACAAGAGGTGTGAATCACCTATGAAACGAAACGTTTTGGAGCAGTGACAAACTGACTGGTAGTCAAACTATGAAAACCTCGTTATTGTTTCGCACGAGGTTTTGGAGCAGTGACAAACTGACTGGTAGTCAAACCTGTAATCTCTTTGTCATTTGACGAATATCGTTTTGGAGCAGTGACAAACTGACTGGTAGTCAAACCGGCATTGATGAATTTAATAACGCAACTTGGTTTTGGAGCAGTGACAAACTGACTGGTAGTCAAACCGTGTGACGCGCTTAACGATCCAACGGTATGTTTTGGAGCAGTGACAAACTGACTGGTAGTCAAACATAAGTATGGTAAAGACCTTATTTCTATCAGGCGTTTTATGCATTCTTGGCTTCTAGATAACTCTTCAAAATATGGATTTAAGTATAGCTTTAAGAGGGTATAATAAATTCATGGAAAAGAACGCGTATTACATAAACGAAGGCCCTGATTATTTGTATGCTCTCGCTATTGTGCACAGAGGGAAGCACAAAAATGAATCAGATGATGAAGCAGCTAAACGCGTGCTGGATAAGCATTTATACGCAATATGGTTAAAAGACAAAGAGACTCGCCAAAGGGTTGAAAGTTAAGACGCGACCTCGCACTAAGCGGGGTTATTTTTTTATTAGTTTATCTAGTGATTTTGCAATCTTAGCAAGAGACATCTCAATATTAGTTGAATCCTTAACCATCGCAGTAAATGAATGTACGTTAATTGGAGTTTTGGAGCAGTGACAAACTGACTGGTAGTCAAACTGCATAAAAAAGACCCCTACCAACTGGTAGTTTTGGAGCAGTGACAAACTGACTGGTAGTCAAACGGGGTAAACATCGTCGATGCTTACGACTTCGTTTTGGAGCAGTGACAAACTGACTGGTAGTCAAACTTTGAAGCGGTCTAAACCCGTTGAAATGGTGTTTTGGAGCAGTGACAAACTGACTGGTAGTCAAACCGAGGTTACTGAGGACACCGCGAACGCATAGTTTTGGAGCAGTGGCAAACTGACTGGTAGTCAAACTCAACTACGGCATTTGTTTCTTTGTTTACGTTTTGGAGCAGTGACAAACTGACTGGTAGTCAAACTTAAAGATTTGATTGATGATTACGACCTTAGTTTTGGGGCAGTGAGAAACTGACTGGTAGTCAAACCAGTTATTAACTCAACATGCCATTTAGATTGTTTTGGGGCAGTGAGAAACTGACTGGTAGTCAAACTCCCTGCTTTGCCTGCACCTGTTTTCGTTGGTTTTGGAGCAGTGATAAACTGACTGGTAGTCAAACTTGAGCCTGAAAAAAGCGGTGCTTCACTAGGGATTATTGCCTGTCATGATGGCGGAATTTATTCATATAGATTAGTTAAAGAACCAGAACCAGGGTATAATCTAAGCAGAGAAGATTTGTACCGAACAATATCTCAATGGAGTAGAAAATCGGAACAAGAGCTGTTTAGTGCTATCGAAGATAGATTCGGGATTAAAATTGAGCATTACCAATAGGCTACATAAAGAGTATGTTTCAAGAGGGTTAGATAAAATCGTTTTAGATGAATATAACCCTTATGATGATCTAATTGCTGAGCTGACCAAAGATGAATTAAATCAGCTCGAAAAAGAAGACGCTACGTTAGACTCTCTTTTTAAACAGTATGCAGACTTTCCTAATTGCCGAGAATTAGCTTACGCAGAACTTGAAAGAATTTTCCCTAGTGCAGAATGATGGCTTCTGTGCCGCATTTTATATGATTCCAGATAGCATTAAGCCCTGTTCATTTTCAAACAGGGCTTTTTATTTGTATTGTGACTGCTCCTTTAGTCTGCTTATAGGTTAAAGGAGTGACTAATGAGCGAAGCACATGAGCAGATAGCAGTTGTTAATTACTGCGACATTTTAGGGATTCCAGTATTTCACGTACCGAACGGCGGAAGTCGCAACAAGATTGAAGCAGCTAACTTAAAACGCCAGGGAGTAAAGGCTGGCGTACCAGACTTGGTTATTCCCTGTGCTCGCTGTGGTTATCATGGGCTATACATTGAGATGAAAACTAAAACAGGACGCATATCTGACAAACAGAAAGAGTGGTTAAAGCTACTATCTAAAGAAGGATATGCGGCTTATGTAGCTCGTGGAGGTTTTGGAGCAGTGACAAACTGACTGGTAGTCAAACTTAGGCAGGCGAGGCAGTGCTCGGTAGGGCAGTTTTGGAGCAGTGACAAACTGACTGGTAGTCAAACTGTGTCTTAATTCGTGTATTGTGTATCCTGTTTTGGAGCAGTGACAAACTGACTGGTAGTCAAACGATTCTTTGGCTGCTGTGCTTAAGTTGTCGGTTTTGGAGCAGTGACAAACTGACTGGTAGTCAAACTCTTGAGCTTTCATGACGATGTAATATTTAGGTTTTGGAGCAGTGACAAACTGATCGGTAGTCGAACTCATAATTATGAGGTTATGAACATGAATTTTGAAGACATATACGACATTCTTTGGGATGCTACAAAAGCCCAGATAAACGCTTTGTCTGGTAAAGATATTGCATTCAAATACACTCCATCCTGTTCGACTTTTACGATACGAGCAGGAAATGAAATGTCTCTTGAGTGTAAAGTTGATATTCTTCCGAATTGCGTAAAGATTCTCGGAAATAAACATTCATTCGACGGAAGCGAAAACTATGTCCTGCGATGACTTTGAAGCAATTTTAGAAAAGCTTTTTGAAAAGATTTTAGAAACAGGTCATTAAATTGAGTCTTGGGGTAGCGACAAACTGATTAACTATCAAACAAAAACTCTATTCAAGAACAATCAAGGTTTAGAAATTAAATTAGTTAAATAGAGGTGTAAGACTAAGCGAGTTTTATTGACTTTATTTCGTCGTAAGGTATCTCGATGTAGTAATTTGCAATTGAAAGCATGATAATGTCCTGCTCCTCCTCGTTATCTGTTGAATATTCGTATTGGCTAAATAATCCAACAAACTCAGCATCGTCGATATCAACAACCTCTACACGTTTACCGTAATAGTTGCTTACTATTTCGTTAAACTCCATCAATCAAACAACGCCCCTTCATCTTTTACTGGAACTACATGCGTATTGTATTTATGGTGAATAGTAAAATACCTGGCTGTAGATTTGTTCGTGTCTTTATGGGATTTATTCAACCGAATAAGAAAAGGGAAGAAGCTCTTTTGCTTTGATCTTTTTCGGTTCTCCATCGACTGAAATAATGACATCGCAATTCGGCATGTAGTCATGCAATATTTGATGACAATTTCCACAGGGCGGAATGATTTCTTCGCCCTCTTTTCCTCTAACTGCGACTACGGTATCGAAGTCTCGCTCGCCATTAGTGATCGCTGTTCCTATCGCTACTTGTTCCGCACAAGCTCCGTGTAATGAATAAACATTTACTCCAACATATACCTTGGCATTTTTGCAACGTATAGCGGCTCCGACGGTATGATTTTCATTTTCTTGGTCGTAGTTTAGACGAATTGCCCTCTTTGCTTCTGCTATTAACTCGTAATCTTTTCCAAGCAATGCATTCATATTCTCAATCCCGTAAATAACGATTTATAGCTGCAGCTATGATATCAATTTCGTTCTTAAAAGTGCTTTAAGATAGTGGCAAACTAAAAACCACTAAATCCCAATCAAATCTATAAGGAGGAAAGATGGCTTCACCAGCTCAGATAAAGGCTAATACCAAATATGTTAAGAATCACACCAAGAGATACACGATTCAATGCCACAATGAATACGACAAGGACATAATTCAGTGGTTGTCTACCAAAGAAAACTACACTCAATACATTAAAGCTCTTATACGGGAAGACATAAAAAATAATAAGGCGTTGGAGCAGTAATAAACCAACTAATGGGATTGTTTTTTTGCGCCAGGATGTAGGAAAGCTTATACAAAAGGGAAGAAGGAAATGATAAATACCTTGCTGAATGATGCGCATAATTGGTTTATATAATCTGTGCTATAGGTGGGTATATTTTTGATAGAATCTGAAAAAGGTGCCAGGTAAAGAGAGGGGTTAGCGTGGCTAAACTTTGCAAAAGTGGAAGATTTGCTATTTTGCGTGAAGCCCCGAATGAATCAATAGATCGTTTTCCTGTAGGCGCCTTAGGAATCTTAGAAATCTGGGAATCAGAACGTAAGTATCCAGGCAAGCAAGGTGCTGTGTTCTATTATCCAATGGTTTTAGAGAATGCGAGAGGAATGATTACACAGCGTTATCTAAAAACCAGCCTTACGTATGAGGTAACAGAATATGGTCGAGAAGTAGTGTTCATGCGAGCCGACAGACGCTACGTATTTGAAATCACAGGCGAAACGCCTATTAGGGATTTCATCTTATAAGCGCTTGAATTTCTTTATTAATTACTTTAAACAACAGTAGTGCTATAGCAGCTATATAGTAAAGTAAGTGCGATCAGGCATGATGATCCTGATGACAATTACTAGTAATTTGAGGTTGTTATCGCATGAATATAATCAAAACCATTATTCAGACGAATGGGAAATATATAAGCGTAAAAAGCGCAAGAAGCTCGAAATCCAAGAACCTTCAATTATTGCTTCAAATTGCGTGGGAACCTTTATTTATTCTGACATGAATCTGCGTTGGTGTTCTCCCACGATAAACCTCATGATAGAGATGCCAGATTTTGTTAAGTTCGTAGAAAAACTTGATTGGTATTTAGAACAAGACATTACCTTTATTGATGATCCAGATCATGAATATCCAGTAGGAATGTTGGGTGATATCAAGCTTTATTTTGTCCATCACAAGACGCCCGAAGAAGCACTTGAGAAGTGGGAAACACGCAAAAAAAGAATAGATCCAGATAATTTATACATTATTGGATGCGAGAAAGACGGATGCACCTATGAAACCATTCAGCGTTTCGATAAGCTTCCCTATAAAAATAAAGCGATTTTAACTAAGCAAGAATATCCCGAATTTAGTTCGGCATGGTATTTGCCTGGATTTGAAGATTGCGAAGCTTTAGGCATGGTAACTAATTTTAAAGAGCAGTTCATAAAGCGTCGTTATATGGATGATTTTGACTACATTACGTTTTTGAACAATGGCGTGAAGAATTAACTCAGGTATGCGTGGTTGATTACTGCTCGACGCAATCTTTTAGTGCGACGCAGTAACTTTGCTTAACAGCTTCGATTCTCCGCGGGAGAGATACAAAAACGGGGTATCGCATAATGCCAAGAAAATTTCGATTGCGCAGGTAGAACATGCGATGGCAAGAATTTGCTCCATGGAATAAATGCCACCAAATGCTAAAAGGACAAACAAGAAATTCTCAATGCAATTGCAAGTAATGGTGGTTACGTTATTGCGTAGCCACAGATATTTACCGTTGGTGAGTTCACGAATTTTTGCATAAAGCGAGACGTTAAGCCAATTTGCCAAAATACACATAGCAACAGAGGCAATACTGGTGCGAAGGTTAAGGGTGAAAAGAAGCGCCATTGCTTCTTGAGAAATATCGGAAGTGCTTGGGGTATAGAGCAAGCTGATCTGAGTGCAAACCATGAAAACAAGCACGCCTGCAAGTCCGACAAGAATACCTTTATGGGCTGCTTGTCTGCCGTAGTTTTCGTTAAGCATGTCGCCTGCCAAGAAGGTGGAGGCAAACATGATATTGCCCAGCGTGGCTTCAATCCCGAATAAATCTATGGTTTTTACAACGGTTAAATTAGCCAAAATCATGGCGATAGCAATCCAGGCAATAAGACCAGCCTTGCCAAAGATCTTTTTAGCTGCGACTACGCATCCAAAGGTAAGAATTATCTCTATAAAGAAGAGAGCTTCATTCATGGGTTACACCCCCTAGTTTTGGACGGGCAGGGTCGCGAACCATAGATTGTTGTGACCGTTGCAGCGTTTAAGTTCGGTTGCTTAGGTATCTTTAAACCCCAAATGATAATAAGCAAACCGCACTTACCTTTTGTATAGGTGTAGTATGGCACAAAATGAGCAAAAAGGGGAATATTGTTCTACAAGTGTTGATTGATTCATTTCCCCAGTTCAGTATTATTAAAAACAAGACCGTTTAATTTTTTGAATACTCCAATAGCATCGTTTCGAGAAACTTCTTCGCTTCTGTTGAAATACTGGGCTGCTTCTACGCAAGTATTGCCAAGAGTAACAGCTTCTTCATTGGACAGAATGCCGCCTTCGGATAGGGTGGTGACCATATCTTCAATATCAACCAAACAGTTCCAAAGGGCAATATTTCCCTTGCTTTCAGGGTTTTCAGTCATCATCCACCGCGCTTCATTGCTCAGTGCTTCGAGGTCGGTTAAGACTTCGTTTGCAGCTTGCATAATTGCTGAGTCGTTTTCCGTAAAGGTAATTGCGGTGGATTTTTTCCCTGCCATGAATTGCCCCTTTATCTATCTTGTTTATTGCACTTATAAAAAATGATGTAATTGTAATTCGTGTTACGTATGCTCTTTAGTTTTAATTCAGGTCAAGATTACCAGATGTAGTCAAAGGTAGGTATTAGGGCGCCGAAGTTTGGAGTGAAGAATATTGTTGTGCAACAAACCAACGCAACAAACCTTTTGTACAACCTGCTACCGAGATGTTCGATTATAGTGAGCCCTTTTATCCTTTTTATTGCGGAAAGTACGTAAACTAGAGCTTTATCGATCTAAAGAAGTAAGGCGGGAAACAACATGAATCGAATTACCGAACGAACGGAAAATGAGAAAATTCTTCTTTCTTGCGAACAAAGCCAGGCACTTAAAAAACTGGCAAGTTATGAAGATGCCCATGAAGCGGTGCTTAAAGAATACGACCGTGTGAGTGATCAAATTAATCAAGCAAAGGCACAGGGAAGAATGTGCGGAGTAACCGCCAATCAGCTTATTGCGCAAAAGATGTCTCTACAAAACGTACTGTCGTACTTTAAGCGCTTTGGGGTAGACGATTAAACTAGCCCAGCATTACAAGAGGTAGAACTCCACAAAGCAGTAAAGTAAAAAAGATTGCAGCAACAAGACGTTTTGCTTCAATGGATACGGAAGCGAAGCGATTTACCAGGGCGATCTTGTTCTGGCGTGGGGCCATTTCGGCTACCTCCTTGCGTAGAAAGGCTAACAAAAACATCAACGGATAGTTCTTTTTTCGAAGCATCCGTTTTCGTTTTTTATCAGTGCGTTTCTGACGAATTTTCTCTGCTTCGATTTTTGCCACCACTGTTTTTAATCCTTTTTTTGGGCGATTGCAATAAGTATTTTCGAAAGGTGGCAATTATTTGTTTATAGGTACTATCAGTTATGTAAATGAATAAAATATGCTTTGATAAAGGCCGCAATAAAGTGCCTAAAACGATGCGTTAAAGGAGTTAGTCATGAAAGTAATGTTGCGGTTACTTGAAGGTATTGCAGCTTTGTTGGCAATACTTGCCTGCGTGATTGTTCTCTTTACGTTTACTCCATTGTCTTCTTCGCCGCTTGGACAGTCGGTTCAAGGATTGCTTGGTTTTGGTACCAATGCGGCAACTAATGCTGCCATTGATGCGTCAGGTATAAAAACCAAAGCTGAAGATGCGCTTTATAGCAATGCAGCAGATATTGCGGCTCAGACTGGTATGTCTGAATCTCAGGTAAATCAGGCTATCGATAGCTTGGATATTGAAAACTGGACCGTCGCTTCGCTGCCTTCAGATGTTGAAGAAACAGGATCTCAGAGTGTAAGTTATGGAGGGGTTTCGGCTGAAGTTACTACCTATGATGACCCGTCCTATATTAGTGTCACTGCTGAAGGTCAAACATTTACTCTTGAGGTTCCCGAGAGCGCTCAGGAATATATGTCTTTACTCGGATATTTATAAAGCTGGCTATCTAGTAAAGCTAACTAACGCGTAAAAGACTTATGGTGAAGAAAAGCGAAACAAAGCGCTATTTGGCCAGTTCTCGATAGAGTTTGTTATTGCGGAATGCAAAGTAGATTGCTATAGGCGCAATAAGTAAATAAGCAGGCTGAAACGTTAAGATAACTGCAATAACTGCAGCTATTGTTGGGATAGCTAGCACAGAAATGAAGCTTGCAGTATACCAAGATGAATTGGCGTTGTTTGCTTGAGCGGTTTCTTCGGTATTTGAGGATTGGTTCTCACCGTTGTCGTGTTCTATGTAGAATTCTGCTATTGATTCACATACGGCACCGTTAAAAGCAACGGGAATACAAAGACACCACAGTAAAACAAAGAAAGTAGCTCCCTTTTCGAAAAAGCTTGGATTGTTATATGTCCCTATGGCGTAGAGAATGCAGGCTACAATAAGTCCGCCAAGGAAAAGCTGCTTTTGTTTTCTTGCGCGAACATGCAGTTCGCTTCCTTTATGAAATTCAATTTTGTATGCCATAGCACATTCTCTTTCGCGGGGGTTCAAGGAGTGGTAAATCTCAAAGTTCATGCATGATAACAGGTGGTGGTTAAATGCGAGCATAGGTTGTGTTCATGCGCGAGTGCAAGTTGTGCTCATTTTCGAGTGTTGATTGCGGTTATATACGAGCGCAGGTTGCAGTCATGCGCGCGATGTCTTTTCCAAGGTCGTCGGTTATGTCGACGGTGAAGAATGCAAGACGGCTTCCTGATTTATCGCAACGTGCCGTAGCTATAAGCTTTGTACCCTTACTGGCGCGGAAATAGTCTATAGAGTGGGTAACAGAAACCGTAGGAGGCTGTCCTACGTTTCCAGCAATTGCAAGCGCAAAATCTGCCAAGGTAAAAATTGCTCCGCCCATTACATTTCCCATGGCATTACGATGAATATCTTCTATAGGCATTTCGCATACTGAATGGCCTTTATTGCCTTCAATGATGCGGCAATGGGCTGCCTGGGTTGCAAATTTATCGTTACAAAATTCAGCTTCAAGCTGTTCGATTGTAGGGTTTTCGGGAACCATAAGGATCCTTTCTCTATAGGGCAATAAATCAGCTTTGCTTAAGCTGGGATACGGTTTCTTTAGATATTCTCTATTATAAAAGACGGCGTTGTTGGACATTATTATGTGACATTATTTAGAGAAGGGGTGAAAGCAACCATGCAGACAAGCGAGTCGATCCAGCCTAAAAAACGCGCGCGATTAAAAACGCTTATTATTTTGCTTGGTGTCGTTGCTCCTTTTTCAACTGATATGTGCCTTCCAGCACTTCCTACTATCGCCAACGATCTGTCGGTATCTTTTACGGAAGCAAACGCCATTATCTTTTTATTCTTTTTGTTTATGGCGCTGTCTATGTTTTTGTCGGGACCGTTATCGGATGCTTTTGGCAGAAAACCAGTACTTCTGGTGTGTTTGGTTTTGTTTGCGTTAGCAAATCTTATGTGCGCATTGGCTCCGAATATCGTTATTCTTTCAGTTTGTCGTGCGCTTGCTGCGTGTGGAGCAGGCGGCATGATGTCGGCTTCAACGGCACTTATTAAAGATGGATTCGAAGAAGGTCAGGAACGCGATAGGGCACTTGCGTTTGTACAGTCATTTCATGTGATTGGTCCTTTGCTTGCGCCTGTGTTAGGTGCGTTGCTGCTTGTTGCGTTTAGTTGGCACGCGTCCTTTTTGGTTTTAACAGGTATTGGTGCATTAGGAGTTTTCTTGGCAGCAACTGAGCCGATTGTTGCCGATGTGCCCATGAAAGGTAAACCTTCAAAGGTGGTATGCGAAGCGTTTAGTCATATTCCGCCTATTGTTAAAAACCCTGCACTTACCTGCACACTGGGCGTTGCGGGGTTGGTTCAAGCTTGCTTTATGGCTTATCTGGCAACTTCGTCTTATATCTATACCGTCCAATTTGGTATCTCAGAAACAGCCTACAGTATTTTCTTTGCCTGTTCTGCGCTTTTGGCTATGATTGGTCCGCGTTTGTTTATTGTTTTAGGGAAAGCAATTGCTCCGCGTTTTGTCTATGGTGGCTGCTTAGTGGTAATTATGCTTGCAGGTGTGCTTATTTCTACTGTGGGTCACGCTGGACCATTTGCCTTCTTCTTTACGTTTGTTATGGTCGCAATTGCTAACTCTGCTGCACGACCTCTTGCGATGTCAGTTATGTTGCGTCAGCACGAGGGAGATACGGGAACATTATCATCGGTTATCAATTTCGGTATTTATCTGATAGGCCTTATTGGCATGGGCGCTGGTTCGCTTGCGAGTGGGGATTTCGTCTTGGCCTTAGGTATGATCGTGCTTGTTATGAGCACTTTGAGCTTCATCGGTTTTGTGGTGCTTATGAAATCCAAAATATATGTCCGTGGATTATCCGCTCTGCGTAAGCGATGAGAGTTTTGACAAGTGCTAAATGTTTTCTGTAAACGATAGACATTTGCGCTTATGGTAAGTGTTTTCCGTAAGTAAAAGAAAAGTAACAGAATGTTAAATAGTGTTGCGAAACAGTAGTTTTTCAATTATGTTAGTAATACAGTACCATTTCCGTTTTAGGAGGTCATTGCCATGATTGCTAAAACTATCTCAAAGCAAACCCCCTTAAAGAAAGTGATGCTGGTTTGCTTAGCTATTCTCTTTTCTTTTGGTGTTGCATTGTTGCTTACAGGATGCGGCAATAATGCCGATGAGCAACGTATTGCGGAATTAGAAGCAGAAGTTGAGCGCCTGCAAAGCGAGCAGGATGCAACAGATGACGGCAGCAAGGATCAGGATGCCGCTGCAAGCGAAGAGGCAGATGATCAGGAAAAGGCCGCCAAATCTGAATCTTCATACGATGATGCTACCGTTCAAGACTTCAGCGATCGTGCTGATGATTTAATCGCTCGTGCGGACAAAGCTGATGTTCCTAACGATCGCGATGCTCGCATTGATGCTTTCTTTGATCTTGATAGTGAATTTAACGCACTTGAGCTCGAAATGGATACCTACGAAGATCAGCAAGAAGGTGAATATCGTTCTGGTTCGTTGTCTTGGGATGACTATCGTGCATTAGAGCTTCAACTTGAACAGATTGAAGACAAGCTTGATACTGCCCAGGATAAACTTGAAGCTCGTTTCGGTGTCGATGATTAACGAATAACTTCTGCGATTTGGGTAGTTTGGTTTCTGACAACTAGCGCAGTTTGATATCTAGTAAAACAAGGCGCGCGTCGGGTTCTATTGATAACCTGCGCGCGCTTTTCTTTGTATCTAAACATTGTTAGTAAGCCTTGGTTCTAAGAAAAGGAGTGGGGTGAACTAAGCAGTGGAGTTTTGCCTGCAGTTCCCGTAAAAGTTGCCACCATTCACAAACTAGTACGCATAACCAACAAGATCACTTTACTAAACTAAAGCATCATAACCCTCTTCGAGTGGATTGGAGCGCTACAAATGAAGAACTACTTTGATTTAACGGGTCGAGTTGCAATTGTTACTGGTTGCTCTGGTGGCTTGGGTGTTCAGATGGCAAAAGCTTTGGCGAGCCAGGGTTGTACTATCGTTCCTATTGCCCGTCGTCAGGAAAAGATTGAAGAAGTTGCTAAGCAACTCAATGAAGAATTTGGTGTAGATACGTATCCTATTCGTTGCGATATTACCGATACCGATATGGTTAACGATACGGTTGCAAAGGTTATGGAAAAGTATGGTCGTATTGATATCTTAATTAACAATGCTGGTACTGGCGCTGTTGCTCCTGCTGAAGATATTACCGACGAACAGTTTGCCCATGAAATGGATATCGATTTGTTCGGTACTTTTAAGGTTGCACGTGCCGTAGCTAAGCAAGCAATGCTTCCTGCTGGTTATGGTCGTATTATCAACATTGCTTCTATGTACGGTTTAGTTGGTAACAAAGTAGCAGGGTCTTCTCCTTATCATGCTGCTAAGGGCGGCGTTGTTAACCTTACTCGCGCTTTGGCGGCTGAATGGTCTGCTAAGGGCATTAACGTAAATGCAATTTGTCCAGGCTATTTCTACACTCCTCTTACCAAGGAAACACTTGATAGTGAATTCTTCCAGGAAAATGCTCGCACTATGATTCCGGCAGAGCGCTATGGTAACGAAGGTGAACTGGATACCGCAGTATTATTCTTGGCATCTCCTGCATCATCTTATGTAACGGGTATTATGGTTCCCGTTGATGGTGGTTATACCTGCATGTAAGGTAAGAGTTGCTAGCTTATAAGTTTTAGGCATCCCCTTGTTCAATGGTATTTGGACGAGGGGATTTTTTGTTCGATGGTGCCTCGATTACCAATTCTGCGATTTCCCTCCCTAATCGATTGCACCAATTAGGGAATACTAAAACCTTTCATCGTTTTATAGATGGTCTTTTATAGCTCTTTGCTACTCTTTCAAATTAGTAAAGCGTGCTTGTTGTAGAGGCATGCTAAAAAACGCTTTTGATGTTGCAAATCTCATTCAAAGATGGAGTTGGTATGGGCAAGCTAATAATTCGCATCGTGTGTATACCGCTTGGTTGCATTTGTGCTGCGCTAGGAATTATTGGAATGTTTGTTCCAGTGCTTCCAACTACTCCGTTTCTTTTATTGGCAGGTTTTTTGTTTGCGCGTTCCTCGAAACGTCTTAACACGTGGCTAACATCAACTCGTGCCTGGAAAACCTATGTTCAGCCTTTTGTTGAAAAGCGCGCAATTCCTGCGGCCACTAAGGCACGTATCCTGATTGTCTCCTGTGCGGTTATGGCAATTAGTGCCTATGCAGTAAAGGACATTGCAGGGATCAACTTCGTGGTGTGGTTCACCTTAGAACTGGTTTTGCTCTGGCTGCTCTATCTTATGTTTGTACGTATTCCAAGTTCTTCGGAGTAGCAGCTAATAATTGCTAAATACTCGTTGTCCGAAAGGCAATCTACAAAACGTTAGTGCAACTACGAAAACCAGCATTGTTACGATTTAGTATTTCGATCGTAGAGAAGTTTTAATCCGTAGAGCGTTAGATTTTCTGCTGTTTCGTCAATGGTTTGAGAAAGCGTTTTTATCAGTTTTGCATCAGCACCTGCTGCGACAACTTTGGTCTTATAGCCAAGCTCGCGCCAGATATATGTGACAAGACCATCTATACGAGCAACTTCTCCCAGCACTACGCCAGCTTGTACTGCTTCGCGGGTGGATTTACCGATGGCTTTTTTGGGTGCTTTCAAATCAACTACAGGTATTTTTGCAGCGGCATTGGCAAGTTCTTTTGCAGATGTTTCCAACCTGGGGGCTATAATGCCGCCTTCAAATTCGCCTTTATCATTAATTACTTCAAAGGTTGTGGTGGTTTCGAGATTGATAACAATCAGGGGAGCACCAAATAGATCACGCGCACCTACCATTTCGGCGATACGATCGGCACCTAGTTCTGAAGGATCGCTGTAGCCTAGCTTAATTCCTGTTTTCAGGCCAGGACCAACTACCAAAGGCCTACGCTCGCAGGTTAGAGTAAGTGCTGAAATCCATGCGTTGGTAATGGGCGGTGCAACTGAGGCGATAATGCTTCCTTTTGGAGTAAGGTCTTGTTGCGTTAAACCAAGCTTCTTTACTTCTTTGTTGTAGGAAAGTGAGGAAGTGAAATTCATCAGGATTGTTTGAACTTCACTTACCGTAATGGTGGATGGGGTAGTAACTATCCATTTTGCTAGGAGAGATTCATTGTCATAAAGTCCGATTTTGGTAACAGTGTTGCCAATGTTTACCGCAAGCATAGGTGACTGAGCCATTACAACCTCAATTTCGTTGACGTCAATAAAAGTAGTATAAGGTAAACGTAAAACTTAACGAAGAAAACCAAAGGGACCTTACGACAAGATTTATCCGAAAGGGATCTCATGAAAATACTCATCGCATCAGATATTCATGGTTCGGCATACTGGGCAAAGCAACTCGTAAAAATGGCAGAAATTCAGCAGCCTGACAAAATCATTTTGTTAGGAGATCTTCTGTATCACGGTCCACGAAACGATTTTCCAAAAGACTATGCTCCTAAAGAGGTTATCCCTCTTCTCAATGATCTTGCTAAATCAGGGAATCTAATTGCAGTGCGTGGGAATTGTGATGCCGAAGTGGATCAGATGGTTTTAGATTTTCCCTGCATGGCGGATTATGCACAAATAGTAGACGAGCAAGGACGCACGTTATTTTTTACCCATGGACATATATATGGAACTGGTTTGCATGGAAGCAGTATGAATATGCCGCAATTGCCTGAAGGCTCAGCATTCATATATGGACATACTCACATAAAGGTAAATGAAGCAATGGGAAAGAGCGCATCTACGGATGGTTCGGACAAAGATGCGGTAGAAAAACAAATTTCAGACGATAGTAAGGTATGGGTATTTAATCCAGGGAGTGTATCTCTTCCGAAAGATAACAGTAATAGTGTTGGAATATACGATAGTGCAAAGCCAATAAATGATGCTTTTAGTTATCTTTACTTAGAATAGTGTTGGAATATACGATAGCGCAAAGCCAATAAATGATGCTTTTAGTTATCTTTACTTAGAAGACCTATGATTAATTCGGAAAGTTAAAACAACGGAGCACCATCATGCTTACCTTTAGGGAACTTCCAAAAACCGACATGCACACCGTCTTTGTTCCTGTGGAACTGCAGACTGACATCATGCATCAGCTGAATCTTGATTGCATTGCATACACCGGCAAACGATGGAATCAATATCAGCCGAAAGACTATGAAAAGGAATTGGGCGAATCGAAGA
>OLNY01000276.1_pt1 | contig 52539 bp, 57 predicted proteins | sample 1671981 | NCBI WGS metagenome assembly OLNY01 (sample SAMEA3136632, study PRJEB25190) | human gut metagenome | biome: human gut; feature: human-associated habitat; material: faeces | place: Austria | collected 2013
TTCGGGCATAGAAAAAGTCCACCGTAATTCTATCAAAATTACGGTGGACTTATGGAGCGAAGCATCTCAGAAACAGTTCTTGATTCATAATCATATTCATCATTAGGAGCACCGAGTTCCAAAAGATTTTCGCAGTCAATTTCATCAACATGTTTTTTTACTATCATGTAAAGACTATATTTTTCTCCCGAATTATAACTGTCATCTGGCTTTGCTAATCCGATTATACTTTTTATCTCTCTGTATTCATACGGAAGATCATCTTCTGTAGCTGATTCTATATTAACTACCTTTACAATTTTCGTCCTTCCATGCTCACCGACAGGTACTTCAACATTATCTCCGATTTCTATGCTCTTATCGTCTGTCTTATAGTAATACTGCTTACCACCGAACTCGAACTCACATGAGCAAAGTATTATTTTCCTTGAACAGTCGCAATTAAAAACATATAAATCCGGTATATCAAGAATGTTCCGGATTTCTTCGGAATATGAATCAAGCCACTTGTCATATCCGTCGATCAAATCACCGGTTATATGATACTTCTTTTTTTCAGAGTCTGTTATTATTAAGCTCCATGAACCAACATCCAAGAAGTGATCATCTGCCACAGCGACCGATAAATGAGAACACAGTTTGCACATCCAATTGATAGCGTAATCGGATTTTATTTTATGATATTCTTTAGATATAATTTTATCATCAAAGTTATAACGGGTGATGTACACCCGTCCGTCACAAGTGATAGTAAGTCGTTGGGCTATTTCCTCCTCCAAATCAGTGTGCGGACGGAAACCACAATCGTTCGAATACAACGAAATTTTCCGTGGCATATTCTTTATAAACGGAAGAGCCCGCCTTTTAAGAGCATTGTTATAAACCTCAATAACATATTCAGGATTGCGCGATGCCTGTATGATCTCAGACATATGAAACATTTTGCTTCTTGTAATTCCCTGATTATCGCATTTTTTCCATAGGTCAAGCATCTGCGAAAAATGCTTTTCAGTCATTCGATTGTTCACCCGATTCTTAAATGGCTTTATGCCTGTGTTTCTATCGCAGATTTCAGCATTTCGGCGTATTGATCTTTTGCTTTGGCGGGAGATAAAATTTGTACCTTGCCCCCGAAGCCAAAGACCCAACCATAAAATGTAGGGCTTAGTTCTACATTTACAAACGCTCGGAACGATGTCATATCGTATGCTGCCGTTATTACATCCTCTCCGAATCGTTCAATAATATATTTCATTATACTGTTATCGCAACGGAGGGTAACCTCGCATTCTTCACAACCATACATTTGAAATACCGATTTTGCGTAATCTGCAATATTGAAATCAGCAGGCTTTGGTATAATATCATCTTCTAAGATCGTTGGTGATTTTGTTATTCGGTCAACACGAAATCCACCAATACCATTATGCTTTTCTGAGTATCCGACGACATAATAGAAATCTCCGCTCCATATTAAAGCGTAAGGACTGAAAACATACGGATTTCCGGAGTTTTTTAGCTTTTTTTCTTTTTTTACATTGTATTCAAAGTATAAAAATGAAATTTTCTTTCCGTTATTTATGGCTTCGTTAATTGTATCAACAATGTAATAGATCATTTCGTTGTCGGGCTTAATCCTGTCAGTGGGGCACAGGTTTCGTTTAAGCTGTTCTGCTTGATGTTTGCTTGCAAACGAGGTGAGTTTTGCAACCAAAGCCTCACTTTTCTTTTCGGTTATGAACTTAGAGGATTCAACAGCGTCTATAAGCAGTTTTAATTCCGGTAGTTCAAATGTGCGGCCTGCAATGTAGTATTTGTTCTGTGTTGAGTTTATAACATCAATGTCAACGCCGTATGCCTGCAGCACCTCAATATCAGCTTTTATAGTCGTTCTATGTGAAGATATCCCGTATTGATCAAGCAATATTTTTATCAACTCAGTTGTTGATAACGGATGATCTTCATCTGAGTATTGTTCAAGTATTCTCAGAAGATATAAAAGTCTTGCCTTGGTTTCCACAATAATGCTCCTTTATATTATGTGACAATGGTGTTATTCGCTCTGCACAGGTATATAAACCTTCTCAAGCGGTATCATTCTCTGATACTTTTCTGATAGGTGCTCATAGTGCGCAAGTATAAGATCAACTAAATTACTACCATCTATGCCTCGAATAATAGGATTGTTATCGAGGTATTTTCTTGCGTTTTTTGTGTAATTGGAAAGTGTTACAAAAGTACCGTAATCCCCTTCTCGAAGCGTTCCTTTAAGAGATTGTAAAACAGATTCTTTTATATCACCGTCCTGACTTTTCACTTGAACAAGGATTCGAGGAGGTAGTTCGTCTTTATAGGCTGTAATATCTACACCGCCATCACCACCATGAGGCGACAGAGTGGTTCTGTATCCCATTGCTCTAAGCAAGTCAGCAACAAATTCTTCAAGGTCATATCCCTTCAAGTTTTTGCTGAGTTCTTTCAAAATAAAGTCTTTAGTGCTTTCTTTTATATCCTCAGCAGTTGCGCCGATTGTCTCATCTTCTGTATCTGCAGTATCCTTCTTAAAGTTATCGTCAAGCGCTGCAACAAACTCATCAGAGTAATTTTTAATGAGAAACAAAGACAAGAAAGATCCGGACTCATATAATGCACCTTGTGAAAACAAGGTGCGCGGCAGGTGCTTAATCCATCTTACTTTGCGCTGCTGCACATATTCCGGCGCAGAGGGGACATATTCGTATTCTCCCTCAACAACACCAATATTGATTTTTCTATCACTCTTAGACGGGAAAACAATATAATCTCCGGCCTGAACTTCGTAAATAAAACGATATAGCATGCCTGCGCTGTTAGCAATTGCTTGTTTTTTGCTCTGCGGATACACAGTCGCATAATGTTCTTTGAATGCCTCTCGTGTATTCTCTATAGCCTTTAAGTCACCGAAATCCTTCCAGCCAATCGCAATAACATCTTTGTGTAGAAACAAGTAGTCATCTTGGGTATGTACTCCCCATACCTTTTTATCTTCGTTGCTCATGCTTAACCCCCGTCAATTCTTATTCCGCTGTTTTTCTATTTTTAATTGCAACACCTGCATATGCTGCAATAATCAATACAAGTACTATGCCAACCGCTGTTATAAAGATATACTTATTTGCAATGATCCATTTTCCAACCATTATTGCACCATATGTAATCGCCCAGATGACAAAGTAAAACAGGGCGCGGACTACCCAATGTAGTATCGATCCTATCTTTCCGCCGGATATGTATCCGTCACTATATAAATCACCAATAAATCGATATGCACATCGAAATGCAAACTGAGAAATAACCACTATTATTAAGTGCTCATACAGAGCATTTATGGGCAGTCCCAGGGGATCGGTTATTCTATCAAAAAAGAACTTGAGTATTTCGGTCAATGTAATCTCCTTTGCTATATCATAAATTCTAATTATAGTTTCATGTTGATTGAAACAAAATCATTATACCATATTAATGAGATTTTTTCAATGCTTTTTAAGAGTCTTTGCCCTGTGTTGTCGGAAAATGCCGACAATAAAACGCAATAAAATCATACTATTTCATAAATATTAAAGGTGCTATCGGTTGAAACGATTGCACCTTTAAATTGCTTTTCAGCTTATGACTTTTTAATGCTGCGGAACATCTTATCTATACATCGTTTCTTTTGTTCGTAATTCGGGTGGACATACAAATTCAAAGTTGTGCTTATGTTCGAATGCCCCAATATCACGCTTACTGTTTTGTAATCGCACTTGCTTTCGATACACCGTGTGGCGAAACTGTGCCTGAGACCGTGAAACTTTATCTGCGGTATACCTAATTTGTCAAGCAGTCTTTTGTAATAGTTTCGGTATGTACGAGGTTCTGTTGGCTCTGCATCATTGGTTAAAACATAATAATCGCTCCGTACCACTTTCTTTAGAGGCTTTAGGACTTCATAAAGTTCCTTGATCATAGGAATATCCCTCATCGATGTGGCTGTTTTTGGAGTATCAATTAAGAGTTCTGTTTTTCTTACACCACCTTCATTTACATAAATTCGCTGAATCGTCTTTCGTATATGAATGACTCCGTTATCAATATCAATGTCATCCCATGTTAACGCGCATACTTCGCCTATTCGTATTCCTGTACTCAAACATATGAGTATACCGAGATTTCGGAATGTAAAGTTGTCTCGAACATAACTGACAATTTTCCTTTGGTTAACCACTGAAAGAACATCAAGTTCTTGCTTTTCTCTGTCTGTCGGGAAAACAACATCAAACGGGACATAAGCACAGTATTGCTTTTTTGCGCCGAACTTCAAAATCATCCGCAGTACAATCAGCATATCCTTAATTGTTTTTTGAGATAGACCTGACTGCAATTTTTTCAGGACAAATTCTTGCACATCTTTTTCTGTTACGGTTGTTAAATCACCGAATGCAGGTAAAATGTGAGTTTCGACAATAAGCGAATACGCTGCATAAGTCGATTTCTTTACAAATTGCCTTTTTTCCTCCTTCCATAAATTCGCCATCTCAGCTATTGTTTTTTCTGTGACCATAATCGTTTTACCTCCTTGAAAATAGTCCACAATAATTTTATAAGATTATTGCAGATCGAAAAGGAGTTAAATGATACTATGCTCCCAATTAGTGAAAGAATGGCTATGGCGATCTCAATCACCAATGATATTATTTGTGATTTTTTGACCGGAATGATTTTGTTTTGTATCTCAATGCGCTCATCGATTTTTTCTAAAAAAACCGCAATATCGGTTTGTTCTTCGGCACTCGGAAGGCTAATCGGTTGCGATAAAAACACATCGTCTTTTATACTTATTCGGTCATGTCGTGCCCCAGAATCACCATTTAGATAAATATATCGATACCAGCAAGGACTTTTGAATCTTTGCAATAAAAAACTCTTATTTATACTTTCATCAACTGAAAAGCACAAGTATAATGGCGAAACGATACCAGCCTTTTCATATTTGTACATATTTACAGGGCCGTAAGGGGCATTTAGCGATTTGCGTGGATTGTATACAAAGTCGCCGTTGTTTATTATGTAGTAGCCTACCGTATTTTCATCATTCGCGATTTCTTTGTCGAAAAAATCCAACTGTGGAATGAGCCCATTTTGAGCAGAATTGCAAATTACATTTTTAATAATGTTATTGCTATTTTTCTGGGTTATCTTTTTAACATAGTCAGACAGTCTTTTTCTATTCCAGTTTGTATCATACTTTTTGAATCTCAAAGTTGGAACTTTTGAGAAAATGGGATTGTAATGTTCCAACTTTGAGATTTCAAGAGTTCACCAATCCTTGGACGCTGATGCCATTAAAGAAATTGTTATGTTTTCAAAATGGAATAAATGCTGACTCGGCCAAATACGGTAAAGGAGTTAAGTTCATTTCGGTTTCTGACATATTAAACAATCAATATATAACTTATGATTGTATCAAGGGTATGATCGACATCGACAAAAAGACAATGGAAAGATTTCTTGTCGAATATGGTGATATACTTTTTCAACGCAGTTCTGAGACTTTTGAAGATATTGGGCGTGCAAATGTTTATCTCGACAAAGAGCACCCGGCAACATTCGGCGGATTTGTAATTCGCGGCAAAAAGATTTCGGAATATAATCCAATGTTTTTTAGATATCTACTATGTACACCTAATGCACGCAAACAAACAGTACGAATGGGGGCTGGTGCGCAGCATTATAACATTGGGCAGGATGGTTTGGGCAAAATAAGTTTGTACTTTCCCACAATACAAGAACAACAAAAAATAGCAGGTTTCTTATCTGCAATTGACGACAGAATCGCCGTCCAAAACAAAATCATTAGCAAGTATGAAACCCTAATTAAAGGGCTTTGTGATATGATTTTTCCCAGTATAGAAGGAAGCATTTTGCCTTTAAAAGCTATAGTAAATATAGAAAAGGGGCAGCAGATCAACGGTATGTCACTTGCGAAGACTGGCAAGTATTATTACTTGAACGGCGGAATAGCCCCATCGGGATATATTGACGATTACAACACATCCGAAGAAACTATATCAATTAGCGAAGGTGGAAATTCTTGCGGGTTCGTATCGTATAATCTCCAAAAATTTTGGAGCGGTGGACACTGTTATACTCTAAAAATCATGGCCGAACAGTGCCGCTCAAAGTATCTTTTTTTCTACTTGAAATACAAAGAAAAAGACATCATGCAACTTCGCGTTGGATCAGGGTTGCCGAATATTCAAAAGAAATCACTTGAGAACTTCAATGTCATACTACCGAATTATAAGAAACAATGTTTCGTTGAGCGTATTTTTGAAGTTGTAACGGCAAAAAAGGAGATTGAAAACGCCCTACTCGAACGCTTTCAATCCCAAAAGAAGTTCTTATTGAGTAAAATGTTTATATAAACATTGACTTTATAAGAAATGCTTTTTGCTTTTGCAGAGCAGAAAGCATTTCTTTTTCTATTCCAAGTTTTATGTCGTAAGCATCAAGTGCTTCTGTAATCCTTTTTCGCAACGATTTTTCGGGATAATAGATTCGCTCATTAGAATAATCTTTGAAATATATGTGCGGAATACCGGAGCCGACCTTATATTTTTCAAAATCAATTGACGACATTGCAAAGTAGAGATACCTTGCATCGCATGCTTCATTGGGGATCAGTACAACTGATGTTCCAACCACAGAGTATTTCCCCTGCGCAAATTGAATCTTTCCTGCTTTCGAACCGTCTTTCAATACCAAAATCCCGCTCTCTTCAAACTGATATGTATCAATAGCGGCGATTGCTCCACTTGCGCCAAGAACCTTATATTCACCACGGTGACAGGTAGACACCATATTTTCTTGCAATGCAGAAGTCTTACATTTCACCAAGTCCGACAGGCTTACTGATTTGTTATGTCTGAAAATCATATCACAAAGCCCTTTAATTAGAGATTTGTTTTCGCCATTGAAAGAACTTTGTAATAGGGCCTTCAGCAAAGGTAGCGCTGTTCGACTTGGTGAGCTCATCGAAGAAGTTACCGTCCGGAACAAATCAAACGCTTGTGACAATGTCTTATCAGTAAGCAATAAAATGGGGTTTATTAAACAATCCGAGCAGTTTGAAGATAAAACAATTGCGAGCGAAAATAAAAGCAGTTATAAAGTTGTCACTAAAGGGTGCTTTGCGTACAATCCGGCAAGAATTAATGTGGGTTCAATCGCCCTATTATCATCACATAGCATGGGCATAATAAGCCCAATGTATGTGTGTTTTAAAGCAAAAAATGTTCTTGATTCAACATATCTGAGTTTCTACTACCAATCCGATTTCTTTGCCAGAGAGTTGCAGAAAAAATTAGAGGGTAGTGTTCGACAGTGTTTAACATATGAAAATATGCGCGAAATCATTATCCCATATGTGAATATCGAAAGACAAAGGGAAATCGCTACAACGCTAAATAGATTTACAATGTTGATTGCAACCGAGGAAAAGTGCCTAAAAGCGTTGCAAAAGCAGAAATCATATTTTCTCAACGCCATGTTTATATAAACATGACGTTGAGAAAGAATCTTCGCTGATTCTGTAGAGAACTCAAAAAAGCCGTTTCTAACTCTATTTTTCTCTGAATGCATTGCATTTCGTTAGCAAATTCCACTTGTTCCTCGTATGCCGGTATGTGTGTTTCATACGATAAAAAATCTTCCGGAGACACAGCCATTCTTTCATAAACAGTGCCTTGTTCGTACCGTCTGATTCTTCCTATAAAGTTTGGATTCGTCAAGAAAAGTTCTATGTAAGCAGGATACACATTATCGGATATTTCGAAAGTCACATATATCGGCGAGAATATCAGATCTCCATAGGTATTACGGCATATTACTCCGAACTTCAAATTTGCCGGATTATAACAAATGTCGTTTAAATGCGTTACTTTGTACTGCTTATCTTCATTTTTTACAAGGAAGTCCCTATCATAGCGCTCCGTTTTTGGCGCAACACCCTCTTTTGATAGAGTGCCGTGAGTATAAGTGCCATCTTTGCTACAATACTCTTTCCGTTCAGTCAGAATTTCTCTGAGTGTAATATGTTTGAGCGAAGTATCATGAAAAACCGACTTGAAATGGTCGTTACAAAGTTCTTTCTTTAGGACTTTCAAATCCTCAATGATTTTGTTTTGTATCTCAATGCGCTCATCGATTTTTTCTAAAAAAACCGCAATATCGGTTTGTTCTTCGGCACTCGGAAGGCTAATCGGTTGCGATAAAAACACATCGTCTTTTATACTTATTCGGTCATGTCGTGCCCCAGAATCACCATTTAGATAAATATATCGATACCAGCAAGGACTTTTGAATCTTTGCAATAAAAAACTCTTATTTATACTTTCATCAACTGAAAAGCACAAGTATAATGGCGAAACGATACCAGCCTTTTCATATTTGTACATATTTACAGGGCCGTAAGGGGCATTTAGCGATTTGCGTGGATTGTATACAAAGTCGCCGTTGTTTATTATGTAGTAGCCTACCGTATTTTCATCATTCGCGATTTCTTTGTCGAAAAAATCCAACTGTGGAATGAGCCCATTTTGAGCAGAATTGCAAATTACATTTTTAATAATGTTATTGCTATTTTTCTGGGTTATCTTTTTAACATAGTCAGACAGTCTTTTTCTATTCCAGTTTGTATCATACTTTTTGAATCTCAAAGTTGGAACATTAGGGGTTGTTTTATCACTTTTCATGCTAATTAGTCCTCCAATATTCCGAGTTCTTTTAGATACTTGTTAATCTCATCATCAAGGCTTGCGCGTTGGCTTTCGAGTTATTTTATTTCAGCCATAACTGCCTTTATATCAATTTCCGGTTCTTCTTCAAAGGTATCGACATACCGCGGAATGTTTAAATTGAAATCGTTTTCCTCGATTTCACTCATCTCAGCCACATGACAGAATTTATCGATGTCTTTACGCTCAACATAAGCATTTACAATACGATCTATATCCTCGGCAGAGAGTTGGTTCATGTTTTTGCCAGGGGTATAATACTTACTTGCGTCGATAAAGCATACATTCCCCGCATTGCCATTGCGATATTTTCGAAGAACAAGGCAGCAAACAGGGATGCCCGTGCCGTGGAAAAGGTTTGCCGGTAAACCAATTACGGCGTCGAGTACATTCAGATCCTTAATTAAATACCTGCGAATCGTATCCTCACTTCCGCTACGGAACAAAACACCGTGCGGAAGTAAAACGGCAATACGACCGTCATCATCCATATGGTAAACCATATGCTCAACAAATGCAAAATCCGCTTTACTCGACGGAGCAAGTTTGCCTGCGCCGCTAAAGCGAGGATCGTCAAGGAAGGAGGATGAGGCAGACCATTTTGCAGAGTATGGAGGATTTGCAACCTGGACAGTAAACTTAGTTGCCCCGAAGTTATCCTTTTCAAGAGTGTTATCATTGAAAAGATTGAAATATTGATAGGGGACATCGTGCATCAACATATTCATACGAGCAAGGTTATATGTTGTCCCGTTAAGTTCCTGCCCATAGTAATGCCCAACTGCGTGTTCGGCCGTTCCACCGTTGGCTATAACAGCCTTACGAACTTCCAAAAGCATAGAGGCAGAACCGCATGTAGGATCGCACACATTTTTTACGGATTTCAGACCGACAGTAGCAAGTTTACTGCAAAGTTCTGAAACAGCACTCGGGGTAAAGAACTCACCACCCTTTTTGCCGCTGTCAGAGGCAAAAAGACCTATCAAAATCATATAGGCTGTCCCGAGGACATCAAACTGCGCATCATCGTAAGAAAACTCAATATCGTTTACCCGATTAATGACTTTCGCAATTTGTTTTGTGCGGTCAGAGACTTCTTTGCCTAAATCTTTATCCTTCAAATCCATAGCATCGAAAATTCCGTCAAATGCGGCTTCCGATTTCTGGCCAAGAGTGGATTGCTGAATAGATGCAATTGCTTTTTCGAGATAATCAACCGAAAATACTTTTCCATCGTATTTATTGGCAATCATATTGACAATATAGCCAAAGCTATATTCGGGACGAATTATGTAGCCAAGGTTGTCGAGGGAATACTTGTCGAGAGCTGCGAGAAGTTCTTCGTCATTTGAAGCAAGAGCATCCGCGTATGTTATACCATCATTTTTGAGGATTTCTTCCATATACTTTTCTGTCTTTTCGGAAAGAAAACGATAGAAAATGATGCCAAGGATATAATCCTTGAATTTGCTTGCATCCATTGTGCCACGCAAATCATTTGCGATAGCCCAAAGTTTATTTGAAAGCTCCTGCGCTTGTTGTTTATGAAGTTGAATATCTGTCGCCATATTTTTATACTCCTTCGGCTCTGAATTTTTCGTACTGATCTTTTACAAATCCTTCTATTTCGGATGATAGTTTTAGTGTTTTAAGAACGCCGTATCCCTTCTGACTTAGACGCTTTCGGATATCCTCAAGACTGATAATGTGCTTGAACTGGTATTCTGACATAAAGAATTTGATTGTGTCGATGTCAATCCCTGTGTCTTCAGCAAACATTTCGATATCCATGTTTTGCTGTTGAACTTCAAATTCTTCATACGCCTTTACAATGTCTTCGTCCGGTGAAAGACTGAAAAACTTTTCTGTAACGAAACGCTTTAGCATATCCTGTTTTGCTCTCAACCGCTCATTATCTGAACGCTCTATTTCGCGCAAAATCAAGTCAATAGAGCGCTTCTTTTCGGTTTCGTCCTTCTTGATTACATCTTTCAGCAGGTTGAGGATATAAACAACATTGATTTTGTCAGTTCGAATGAGTTCAATATTGAAGTCTATATCAACAAGCGTCGTTTTAACATTTTTCTCGCGTTCTTTCTTTGCTAAATCGTAGTAGTAGAGATACCACGATTTATATCCTAAGAACTCGTCTTCGTCCAAAACATTTGCGAGGTCATTCCAATCAAATTTGGAGAATGTTTTTAATGTGGAGAGCGTTTGTGCTACCAAGCGGAAAGACACAATAAACTTTCTCTGATCATCTTCTGATTGCAATCTACCTGCAATATCATAGGAAGGCGCTACACTGCGTAAAATTGAAACTCTGTCAGAGTATTCGGCAACATAGTAATCATAGTTTTCAAGCAAATAAGCATTTGGATTTCCGTCACCCGAAAACAACTTTAATGCCTTGTCCTGTTCCTCTTTTATATTTCGGAAAGTAATTATCTGACCATATTGCTTTGTTTCTTTGTAAATACGGTTTGTTCGACTATATGCCTGTACAAGAGAGTGCCAAAACAACGGTTTATCCAAATACAATGTATTGAGCGGTTTGGAGTCAAATCCCGTCAAGAACATATTTACAACGAGCAAAATGTCAATTTGCGGAACTTCTTTTTGCTTTAGGCGTTTTGCAATATCCTTACGATACGCATCAAATGTATCAAGACCAAACGCAAGTTTTTCCTTGTCTGTAGAAAACATTTTGTTATAGTCATCAATACACTGCTCTAAGAATTCTCTTGATTGTGGTGTGTCTGCTCCGTCGTCCATATCCTCGTTTGCTGCGTATGTAAATATAGCGGCAATTTTAAGGCCTTTCTTGTTCAACTTCTTAAAGGCAGAATAGTATTTTTGCAGAAGTGGAACTGACTGAATGGCAAACAGTGAAGTATAAGTGTCTGTCCCGATTTTCGTATGTTTTTCGTAATGCTCCAGAATATTGTTGGTAACCAACTCAATGCGCTGTTGGTCACTATAAATATTGGAAATGTCAATATTATTGCGCTTGCAGTATTCTTCCAGATTAAAATTCGGATTATTGCTTTGCTCGTGAACAATACGCTGTACGGTCATATCCGCTGCGTTTGTCGTAACGACATTGAAAGTGTTCTGATATTCAACAGAAAATTTCAAAACATTCCCGTCTGCAATAGCTTCTTTGATAAGATATTTGTGTAAGCAGGAATCCATTGTTCCTGCGTTGAAGATATCTGCGGTTGTTTGACCTGTGGCGCCTTTATTTTCTTCAAATATAGGTGTTCCGGTAAACCCTATAAAGTTTGCATTTTGGAAGTTCCTGCGAATGTCACCGTGCATTTTCCCAAACTGACTTCTGTGGCATTCGTCAATAACAAACACGCACTTTTTTGTTTTATAGGCTTCCATGATAGGCTTGTATCTATCGTTGCGAAGCGCACATGCGAGTTTCTGAATGGTTGTAACAAGCATTTTTTCTCCGCTGTTCTTCAAGCGTTTAATGAGCTCAGCGGTTGAATCGGTATTGTCAACACAATTTTCTTCAAACGAGTTATATTCGTCAACGGTTTGGTCATCCAGGTCTTTGCGATCAACCAAGAAAAACACCTTATCTATTCTGCCGTTATCTCTAAGGAGTGAAGCGCACTTAAAAGAAGTAAGCGTTTTACCTGAGCCTGTTGTATGCCAAACATAACCGTTGCGGTTTTCTTCTAAAACACGACGCAAAACGGCCTTTGTAGCATAAATCTGATACGGACGCATAATGATGATATTTTTCAGAGTATCCTGTAATACCGTATAATCAGTTAACAGGGCAGTTATATTGAATTTTGTAAAAAAGTCATCCGTAAAGTCATTTAGTTGATTGATACGCTCGTTGGTTGCATCCGTCCAGAAGAAAGCAAGGCTTTTTAATATTGCTTTGTATGTGCCGTCTGCATTCGTCTCATTTTCGTTTGCAAAATACTTTGTTTGAATAGAATTAGAGACAACAAAGCACTGAATGAACCGGAACAATCCTCTAAAGGAATATCGCCGATACCGGTTTATTTGATTGATAGCCTCGTTGATTTCCACACCGGGGCGTTTTAATTCGATCTGAACAAGGGGAAGACCATTGATAAGTACCGTGACATCATAGCGGTTCTTGTATACAACATCTCCCTGATGTTCTTTATCCATTGTTACTTGGTGAGTCACTTGATAGATATTTCTCTCTGTATCCTTAGATAAAAACTCAATATAAACCGTTTTTCCGTTATCTAATTCAAGCAACTGCTTATCTCGCAGAATCTTTGCTGAGTCAAAAACGGTTTTATTCTCTATTTGCGTCAGCAGACGATCAAATTCAGAATCAGACAATTCGCTATTTCCCTTTGATTCGATAATAGCGGTCTTATTGAATTTCTGAAGCTGATCCTTAAAGTTTTTCTTGACTTCCGCATAGTCCCTCAATTGAATAAATTGATAACCTATAGTCCCTAATCTTTCGATAAAAAGGTTTTCAACTTCATACTCACTTACTGCCATTTTCTATCTCCTCAATCGTCTAAAATTACTTCCATGATATCTCCGATGTCACAGTGGTACACTTTGCAGATATTCATGAGAACTTTTACATTTACAGGCTGATTGTTTTTTAATTTACTCATGGTGTTTGTCGTAAGCTCCGCAGCCATTCGTAAATCCTTTTTGTTCATCCTGTTTTCCTTCATCAATTTCCATAGCTTTTCATAACTCAATGACATCCATATTCACCCCGTGAAATAACGAAAATCGGAGGAAAAAATATAATTCCGCCTATACAATTTATAGTATATCATAGAATTCTGATTTTTTCAACAGGATTCAGAGACTAAAGCGATAATTTGAAGCCTGTTGTCGAAAAATTACGACAATAAGCAAGAGGCACTCATATGAGTGCCCCTCAACACTATGTCAATAACATTTTTTGCAAGGCTCATATCCGCGGCTTATAGCATCGGATTTTGAGATTTGCGATGGATTTTTCATATTGCTGCAACTGCTTTTTCTATGATATTTCTTGCCCGTTGCAGATACCCATACCGTTTCAGTGTTGCCGGATTGGGCAGGGGGCTGTGTTGTAGATTCGGTTTGCGCAGGTGCTTTTGCCTGCGAAGTATTCTCACTTGCAGGTCCGGAACTGTTACCGGTCGCATAGTCGATAGTTATACCCGGCTGAACATTGTAGCAATAGACATTGAAACAGATTCCTTCACCGTTGTCCTCTACGGAATATGCTTCGATTTGGACACCGCTGCACACAAGATTGTTCCCCTCAAATATGGGGGTGACCCTGTATGCGACATGATGATTCGTTTCTTTTATGTAGTCCGCAACCATGTTTTCAAACGGAAGCATTCCTTCGATGTTCATGTATCGAGTGCCGGTAATCAAGTTCTTTCTATTGGCATTTTCGGCGGAAAGTTGCCATCCGATTAAGTGACAGCGATTCCACAAGTATCCGCCGGAGATGCCATTATATTTTGCCTGAATCCATCCAGAGGGCTTAATGCTGCTGATGCTTCCACGGGTTTCGTTTGCTCCCGGCATTGTATCCCTGCCGCACGAAGCAAGCGCAACACCGCATCTTCCGAGCGAATCAAGGTCTGAGTATTTCTCATAACCTGTTGTAGTTAATTCGGTCGCTGAAAAATTCGGCTGATTGTTATTGATAACCACATATGCAGTTCCCGCATAGGCGCCGACAGATGCGGGCTTAACAGGAGTAGCCGATCCTGAGCCGACACTTGATGGCTTGCTGCTCGGACTTGTGGTTTCCTCTTGCTTATTGGATTCCGAGCCTTCGTCGACAGTTTCTGTTAGACCGGCGGTTTCTGATCTATCATCGATAATTGAACTTTCAGAATCGGTGCTTCTATCCGAGATAGATGTCGGACTGTCACTCACTATCGAATCCAAGCCACAGCCGGCAAGGGAAAACGACATTGCAAGAGACAGTAATACCGCTAATAACTTCTGTGATACTTTCATCGTCGTTACCTCCTGTATGTTTCGATTGTTATTTTCTCATGTGAGGTTCCGGCGATATCTTCAGTCTTGACCTTCTTGAAACCCAAGGCTTTTAGGTCGATATCAAAGAACTTATCCGCAGGATAGTGTCGATTCCATTTGCATAGCACGATTTCATTCGCGTTATCGGTCAAATACGAACCATCCTCAATAAAGCAAGCATCATTTTCTTCCGCCTTGCTCATATAATCGCCATCAGCCGATACAGAAGCGTTGTTTCCAAACTGTTTGGCGGAGTAAGGACTCATCCATAGTTTTGAGCCTTGCGCATAGTTAAGTATCCATTCTCTTAGATTTTGATCCTGGCTTTGCCTTTTTCCGAAAAACATCATGCCGCTCTTGTCATCAATACAAAAAATTAGTTTCATACCATATACCTCTCTCATCTTTTGTTCCATTTTAGAGAACGGGAAAATAATAAAAGTCTACTAATACGGAACAATATTATTATAGCGCTTACTCATACGAAACGCAAGTGTATTAAAATATTACTGAAATAGAACTACGGGAGGTGTACAGGTTGTTCGATTTCGGAATACGATTACAGCAACTTCGCATGAGTCGGAATATGTCTCAAGCGGCGTTGGGAAAGAAAATAAATCGCAGCAAGTCCGTGATTTGCGCCTATGAAAATAATTTACGAATCCCGCCATTGGAGGTTCTTACTGATATTGCCGTATTCTTCAATGTTTCGCTTGATTACCTCGTTGGTATCGACAAGGAAGAGATGGTTTCTGTGGACGGATTATCAAACGAGCAGAAAGAAATAATACACGCCATGATTCACGAGTTTAAGAGCGGCACAAGCAATTGCCCGGGGCTTACGGCACAACAGCAAGACATTCTCAATAAACTCATGGTCGAGTTTTATCGCAAACATAAGCAATAAAAGACCGAACAGCAACGGCAGGTTTATCCACCGTTGCTGTTCTTTTGTTACTGTCTTCTATTCTTCTGCTGTAATATATCTTAGAGTGGGTACTTCCTTGGCCTACCAAAATGGGAGAGGGCTACTGACACATAGTAAGCAGACTATCCCCTTGGCGAATCACAGTAAAAAATAACGGTTGCTTGTAAACGAGCCGTTTTTTCGCTTTGCATATTCCTTGCGAATAAGCCCCGCTTTTTCCAAGTCCTTTATTGCTCGACGGACGGTCTTATCGGAAATAGACAACTCTTTGGCAATGGTTTTAACGCTCGGCCATGCCTTTCTTTCCTTATCGCATCTGTCGTAAAGATAAATATAGACGAGCTTTGCCCTTGAGGGAAGCTCGTCTCGATCATATAATTTACGGTAATATGCCATAAAAAATCACCGCCTTTAATCTGTCCGGACGCTCTGCTCCGGTTCTCTGAACAGAGGCTCGTTGCTTTGCGACAAGGCTTGTCCGCCCGAGGCAGACCTACGAGCAGAGCGGGACGGCGGATAGTAGGAGTCCGGATATTGTTCGAGCATATTATTCTCAATAATCTCCTTGTTTGTATAGGATACTTTACGAGCACCTTTATCGGGAACAGTGTACTTCTCTGTATCAAACTCGATACCCCATTTGAAGAACAGTTTCAGTTTTGATACAAATGGGTGAGTGCCTGTCTTCATAACGATGAAGTTACCTTTCTTCATCGATTTGAGTTCGTCTGCGGTCATGAGCGGTCTTTCGGTCATTTGTAGGCTCTGCGAGGGATCGTTTTTGCTTCTTGAGACCGAGCCTGTCATAACAGTCCGAGTGCCGAGGGATTTGGAGATTTCATCAGCCGTTCCGGAGGTCGGCGCAAAACCGCCTGCAATAGTTACCTGACAGTTATCTTTGATAATATCTGCACCTTCGCTTCCGTAATTCTTTTCAAGCTGCTTATATGACTGAATAATGCTGACAAGTGACAGCTTTCGGGAACGGGATGCAGAGTACATCATTTCGGCGGAACTGATGGCCGGCAAAGTTCCGAACTCGTCCATGTAGAACATTACACGGTTTTTCAATACACCGCCGTGTTCGTCTGCAACGGTAAGTATTTCTCTGTATAACTGTTGCAGAAGAAGAGACACCATAAAGTAAGTTGCGGGATTTTCCTCGGGTAAAACAATAAAAATAGCACACTTGCTTGAACAAAACTTTTCAGCATCAATCGCCGTATCAAAGCAAAGGATTTGTTCGAGTTCCGAATCAAGAAAAGCGTTAAGGCGTGACATCGCAGTCGACATGATAGAAGCCATTGCCTGGTCGCTTGTGTTCAGTGCGGCACCGGCAAACCACCGCGTTTTATGTTCGGGCGGCAGTTTTTCTATAAGGAGTTGGAATTGGTTCTTTCCCTTCACACCGCTTGGTGCAAGCAAATCCTGTATCAGTTTAAATACAGACACAATATGCCTCTGCTCGGGCGGCGCAAACTCGGCAATCAACAGAATGACCGCAGTCATCAGACCTTCGGCCGCATCATAAAAGAATGCGTTTTGGCCGTAGGATGCCGCATCACCATCACTGAATATCAGAGTCTTCGCAATTATTTTTGCGTATTTTTCGGCTTTTGCTTTCAGCGCTATGTTTTCGGGATGGGATTTATACTCGTCCATATACTTGTTTACGAGATGCAAAAGATTATTGCCATCCGATTTTGTCGGGTTGCGCAGATCGATAATAGCCACATCGTAACCGTAGTACTGCTTTGCAATATTTCCGTAATTACGATACAGGTCGCCCTTTGTATCGGTTGTTAAAAACGACATGCCCGCAGCACAGGCGTATTCCAAATTGGGGTAAAGCCAGAAAGCAGTTTTACCGCAGCCTGCAGCACCGATCATAAGAGTATGCACATCGTCATCATCAACCATTGCGTAATCAATGCCGTTCTTTTTCTTTACTCCCAATATCACTCCCTGCGGTAAATTGAGATTTTCCTTCTTAGCTTTCTTTCTCCAAACTTTCGGTTCATACGGAATGTATTTATAGGTTCGTCTCAATTCCGAGTTTGTGGAGAACCGCGCAGTACCATGCTGCCCGTCTCCGACGGTTTTGGATTTGATACTGTTAAGATTATAGATGTGAGAAGCGAGAGTAACGCCGCCGATAACGGCGAACATAATTGTTGCCACAATAGTCAGTATGATTGTTCCGTCCACGCTTGTTCACCTTCCTTCTGCATAATTAAATCCTCGTTCCAATCCTTTTTTGTCGGAACGAGGATTTCTGATTTATAGCCTTGTGTAAACAATTTGTCCGATATTCTCTTTGCGGCTGATTGACCTGCGGTATCACTGTCAAAGCACAAATACACCTCTGTTAAATTCGGATTATCTTTAAGGCATTGAAAAAGCACCCTGTCTGCTACGGAGCAGGATGCCGCATAAGTATTTTGCTGCCAGCCGTTCGGGTTCATCGTAATGTAAGACAGCATATCAATCGGGGCTTCAAAAAGAAAGACTCTGTTACTCATACCGTTCCAGTGAAAACTGTATTCCGGAAGACTTCCGTCTGCGTTTCCTTTGTAGGTACTTTGTGAGCCTGTCCCGCGCTTGTGCGCATGACGCGCTACCCCGTTAGTATCATAGCCGACGAATACAGCGTTATGATGGGGGAGCGATTCGTATATCATTTGCTTACGGGCAAATGCATTTATGACATCCCTGCTGATTCCTCTGCTCGAGAGAAGGTAAGCATATACTCTGCGCATATTATCATTTTTCTCCGGCAGGTTAAATGCTTTTTCTTTTTGCTCGATGGGCGGTGCCGCAGTCAGAGTCCCGCCGTAGCCGTTAAGCAGATATTCCATTGCTTCGGGATAATTCTTATTATAGAATTTGCGGACAAAGTCTATAGCATCGCCGCCAACTTCTTCATACTGGTGATACCACAGGTTTCCTCGAATCGTTACCTTCTCAGACCCGTCGCGCCATTGATATTCTTTTCCTGACCGTTTCAGTCGTTCACCTTGCCGTTCCAATAAATCTACAATATCGGTTGTCCTTGCACGATCCTTTTGTTCCTGCGTGTAGTGAATATAGTTTGCCATGGCAACTCCTTTCCTTGATTATCAGCCCATTTTTTGACCTTGAGCCATTTTCTTTTCCTCAATCTTTCGCATGAGTTTGCGGTCAATGGTACGGCTGTTTGTATTTCTTTTCTCTGCATCATCACGGATGATTTGCGAAAGCCTCGCCAAGAGACGCATAGATGCCAATACCGTTGCCGAACTACTGTGCGTGTGCGGATGGTAGTTATCAAGAATATATTGAGCATACTCGTTTCCTTTGCTTGCGGAGGAGGTCAGTAACTGTACGGCGAGTTCGTAATCCTTATCAACTCTCTGACCGTAGAGGTACATCTTTCCGAGTTGATACTCTGCCCATTGGTTTCCCCGTTTTGCTGCTTCTGAGAGCAATCGGACGGCATAGTAAATATCGCTGTATTTCGCCGTGCCTTGAAGATGCATCTTTGCAAGCGAGTACATCGCGTATGCATTGCCCCGGCGTACTGACATTTCAAACATTCTTTGTGCAGTCGCATAATTTGCCGACACATCCTCGCCTTTAAGATAGAGTTTTCCAAGCTGATACTGTGCATAGGGATTGTCCTTTGCATCCGCTTTCCAAAACCATCGGAGTGCTTCACCAACATTTTTCTCAACCACTTCACCCTGTAAGTACAGTTTCCCGAGCCGATACATTGCAACATCAAATCCCTGCATTGCAGAAAGAGTCAACAGCCGAATACCTTCCTCGGGATCGAAATTCTCGGAGTCAATATCCAATAGTTCACGTCCCATAATATATTGGCAATGCATATCGTTGGGGGCAGTCCACGGATTTCTCTTGGAGGTGGTTTCACTTGTATAGGTCATTGTTTCCTCGGGAGTTTCCGTTTCCTGCTGCATATCTTCCTCAAAGGTAATTCTGTTGTGCAGGATGTTGAGCGCTTCCTGGATAACCGCATTCTTAATAGAGTTGAACTCTTTGTTTGCGGATAACGGGATGCGCTTTGGCATCGTATCCTGATAGGTGCGAAAGACATTTTCTTTTTGCTCGTACCATAGATTATAGAGTTCTGCAATTCGAGCATCCATGGCGAGTTCATCGATGACACCGTTAATCAGATTCTTTGCCGCCTTAGGCATATAACCATAGACCGTCTTACCCTTGTAATTTTCAAGCGTCTTTGACAGTTCCAGAAGCATCGTCACAACAGTTTCGTTTTCATATGCGCTGTTATTGATCTGCTGAACAATTTCCGCAATTTTATCTCTGCCGGTCCTGCGCAGTTCATTCCTGTGTGCGGTCATGTCCTGGTATGTGTGGTAGAGGTCGTTTTTGAAAATCTCTCGGGCAAAGTCTGACTTGAATGTTTGTAATGCCTGCTCGGTCATATACGGTTCTTTCCCTGCCGAGTATGAGATCAAATGAATATGCGGATGGTTGCCCTCATTATGAAATGCGGCATACCAACGCAGGTCGCCGAGAGGAATGCCCATGGCCTTTGCCAATTTGTTTGCCTGACCTCGAAGCAGATCACGCCATGCCTTTGCATTATCATAGCCAAGTTTCTGTGCATCCTCTCTGCGAAGAGACATGATAGTTGTCCATACCGCACCCTCGTGTTCCGCAACCTCTTTTGATACGGCAGAAAGATCTATCTGTCTGTCCGTTTGCGAAAACAAACCGTGAGCGCCTTGTTTCTCAACTCTCGGCCGCATAGCAATGTACCCGACATAGTTTTCTTTCTTACCGATGAGGTCGAGATTTTCTTCGATGGTTCTGCTTATAAATTCCGAGGCTGTGCTTTTTGTTTGAGCATTGATATAGTCCTGGTACTCAAAACTGTTCACCGCATCGGGAAAGTTCTCGGTAAGTTGCTTGATAAGACGCTGCTGTTCCGTCGTCGCAGACTGATGTTTCCATGATTCATCGCATTTTTCCACGCCTTCTCGAGTAGCAATATATTTTACAAGGTTCGTGCCGTGTTTTGCCGAACCCGTTTTTATATATCTCCACTTCAAAATAAATCTTGCCATCGTTATTTACCTTTCTGATAGCGTACAGCGTCATCGAATGAAATTTTGCCGTTGAGTCTCTTGACTTCATTGACACACTTTCCTCTGAGACGGGCAAGTGTATCTTCATCCACACGGAAGTTTGCAGCCGATACATGCATCGTCATTGCAAGTTCTACAGCATACTTAAACAGCAAGGATGCCATTCTATTTTCGAAAGAGTCAAGCGACCCTTGGATTGTACTGACGATGGCTTCCGGAAAGTATTCGCGACAGTCCTCTGTGCAAACATATCCGGCATAAAATAAAACTGCCTTTTCTATGAACTCTGATTTGCTTCGGCAGTTATCCAAACGATACAAGCGTTCCACCTTTTCCAGTGTGGTAGGGTATGCCCACAAAGCAAATTTCTTTTTTGTTTCGTCCATTTTTCATCATCTCCTTCTGTTGAAAAACCGCATAAAATAAGGCTTTTTCGGCAAAGGAGGTTGCGCATACATTTTATGCGCAACCTCCTTTTTTGAGCCATCAACGCCGATATGTTTCCTTGTACAATGGGGCATATTTGCAATTCCGACCCCGAAGTCTTGAAAATGCGTTTATTGCGACCCCGATTGTGAAAGTGCGAAAAGCCCTTTAACGGTCGGCTCTGCCGTCCGAAGTGAACCGAGTCGGGGAGCATTGCAACCCCGGCTCTTATTCCTGCAAGTAAAATCGGACGGCTGAACCGCCGATTTTCCGCATTGCACAGTCACCTCCTGAAAGCCGTTATTTCGCCTGTTTTGTTGTGATGGGGGACTCGGTCGGGGATTGCAACCATTTTGCCTCACAGGGCGACACAGGGGCAGACACAGCGGTTACATCTTCATATCAGATACTGTAATATCATTTGATGGTTCTTCCGAAAAACTAAGTTCTTTCCCCGCAAGGCTGCTATTGAATATTTCACGACGCCCTTCCTCGCTTCGGTAATCGGAGCGGAATGCTTTATAAGCCGCAACGGAAAAATCACGCAGGGAGTAGGTTTGCCATTCGTTATCCATGCCGTCGTAAACACTGACCCGACCTTCATCCAAATCAAATTCGAGCAAAGCAGAGATTCGATTATCCGAATGGATGTCTGAACAGACCTCGTTGAAATATTCGAGGTTGACAGGATTCGTTTCAATAAAAGCATCGGCGAAGGTTTTGGGGTCGGCGGATAACTCGCCGCGCTCATAGAGGCGGTATCGGTACGCAGCTTGCATCGGGGAGCGGAAGTGATCGCTTGTGAAGTGATAGTCATCACCTTTTTCACGAATGTGGTAAACCGCAAAGCGTCGGGCCGCTTCCAGCCGCGCCTGTTCTGCGGTGTCCTCTCTTTCAATCCTTGCCTCGATGGAGGCACGCTGCTCATCGGGAACATATTCCTGATAGAGTGTGTCGAACGCCTCGGCCAATTTATCTTCGACCGTTTCGGCAGTCTGATCACCGAGTGCGTCTGACAAAGCCCGTACACGATATTTGTTAAGGTACAGTGTAATGTCAATATCACTCATCGGCGCTTACCTCACTGACTTCCGTATGTTCTGCTTTGGGTGGCCTCGGCTTTTTCAGCTTCGGCACGGCAGAGGGAGAAGCGGTGCCGGATTTCATGTCGATAAAATCACGAACACCGGCAGGCACGGTTTTGCTGTAAAGTGTGTCGAGCGCTTTTTCAAGTTCAGTTTCGACAGTCGTACCTTTCTGCGAAAGATAAAGGACAAGGGCGGATGCCTTGTCCTCGTCAAATGAAATATTGAAGGTTGTCTTTTTCATATTGTGCTTTCCTTTCTGTCACATAGTCAGTTCGGGATCAAAGCCGTCTCGCCGCCAATCCTCACGGTCTGAATTACATCCGCGCATATTGATTTCCGCGTAATCATTAAGGCCGTAGAAATTCGTGCCGTCAGTGCAACAGTTTTGAAAACTACCGTGTTCCATGTTGCATTCAATTATTACGGCATTGCTTAAATCGCTGTGGGTATAAACGCCGCCCGACATCTTGCACCCTGAAAATACCGTGTTCTTGAATTCGCATTCTTCGGCGGTGACATCTTCGAGGTTACAGTTTTCAAACCGCGTGTCATTGATAACGGAAAAATTGAGTTCCGCGCCTCGCAGGTCAGTGTTCGCAAACCTCGCGTTATCCATAGCAACATTCATCATGTTTTTATGCGCAAGGTTTAGTCCCTGCACAAAACAGTTAGAAAAATCAGCCTGTATACCACCTGCATCATTAAGCCATAAGGTGTGCTTGGCAAGCATGACATCCGCTTCTTCCTGCATCAGTGTTCGGCGTGAATCAGCCTGCTGTATATATTCATCTTTTACAGTGCAGAGCATATAGCCACCATCGAAATCAACGCTTTCAATTTCCGGTCTGTCTTTCAGTGCTACATACATCAATTCCTCGCTGAATCCTGCACCTCTAAACTTGTTTCGTAATTCATCGGTATTGATGCTGTATTTTTTATTACTACAATCGATTGCTTCTCGAACTATACGGTCTGCCATTATTGCAGTTTCACGCACAGCGTTTTCAAGGCTCGGATACTGAACAGCGATAGCAAGCTGTTTGGCGTTAGGAATATGGGCGGTGTATCGGGCGTAGTCATAACCCTCTGTGTCAATGATAAAGCCGTCTTTATGTCCTTCTCTTATGAGCAGCAGGCACGGTATACCGTCGGGTAAATACTCATGCTTCTCGGCGTTAAACTCTCGGAGAAAATCATAGTATCCAAGAGGATTGGAAACGAATTCGGTATATTCAGAAGGCGTCAGTTTTACTACTTTTTCAATCTGACACAGAGGCAGATTGAAATCCGTTTGTTTGCACTTTAAGTCTGCTTTTATAACCATGGGCATTCTCCTTTACATAGACAGAGCCTGCGTTTCGTCCTCATCGGAGGATTCGTTCGCAGGCTCATGGTTGTGTTCGGTTTCGTGGTCATCGTAGAGGTTACAGCCGAGGACGGAGAACAGGCTCACCGGGTCGCCCTGACACTGTGGGCAATATCTCAGATGGCAAGTCATTTCGATGGCGTCCTCGGTCATGATGAGTTCGTTGATTTCCTCTCTCTGCCGTAATTCTTCTTCGATCAGTTTTCCGTTTTCATTGCTGTCGGTAACCTCTGCGCCGAAGTGGTGATACAGCTCGTCATAGGAAACCGACCAATAACAGTTATCGGAATTGTCGCAGCACTGCCGAACGGCATAGTCGGCAAGCCGCTTGATTTTACTTTTATCCATATAGACCTTTCCTTTCTGAAGTTTTATGTTTGCGTTTTGCTCTTACAATCATGTTTTTCATCGCCTCCGAAATTAAAAAGCCGCTTGATTCTCAAATGAAAACCAAGTGGCTAAGTATACGATGTTCAATTCAACAAATACGTTTTACCGAATGACCTTTTCAAACCGAAACATTCCGTCCGGGAACTGCTTGTCCAGTTCTTCGGCGCACATTTCCGGATCATTTGGATCCGGGTGATATTTGTTATAAAACTCCACGATGTGGAAGCCGCAACGATTAACATAGAAATGGATATTGCGCTGCTCAAAATACGGTGTGACCGTTTCCCACACTTTCACTTCCGGGTGTAGTTTTTCGACAGCACACCAAGCGGCATATCCGATACCCTTGCTATGGACAGTCGGAGAAACAAATAGAAGATCGAGGTCGCCTTTTTCACCGTCAACTTTGATTACTATGCCGCCGACTTTTTTCCCATCCCATACGATGCGGTAGGCTTCGCCGCTGTCAATGGACTGCTCAATCGTATCCCGTGAAATGATTTGTCCCTCTTCCTCGAAGTGGTTATCTCTAAGGCCGAATTCTTCCATTGCACCATAATTAAAGGCTTCCTGATTATCCGAAATAAACTGTTCTCTATCACTGCATTCAAGAGGAAGCAGCTGTACAATAGTGTTCATATCTTTGCTCCTAAAATTTTGATCTGTTAAATTAATTATACCACCGAATCGTGAAAAATCTACAGCTATGTTCAGCGCGGCAGGATCGCTCCCGCCGCACTGAGCTTTCCTTATTCGGTATTTTCCAAATAGGTGATATACGGTATCTTGAGCCAATGCGTCCATCCTGACTGCGCAAGGGGCGTCATAATAACACCCAACTCCGTGTTGGCGGCATGAATCGTTTGCCCGTCGCCGACATAGATGCCGATGTGTCCGTCCATCCATACGGCGATGCCTGGAATGTCGGGCATTGTATCAATTGTGCCTTTCTCGGTCGCCATATCGAGCATAGGGTCGGAACCGGTATCCCGAACACCGTTGGAGCGATATTCAATCTGTCCGGTGTCACAATTAAACCATGCGTAGCCTTTTATAAGCCCGATGCAATCGGCGGTGCGGCCGCCGAGCCAATGCTGACGGATAAATTCCTCGTTTTCGCCGACCTGTTCCGGGAACTGCGATATTTTTGTCGTGAGTATGGATTCGTTCAGCACCTCACCGTATGTCCCGTATACATAGCCCCACCCGTGGGACAGCGCCTGCTTTGCCCATTCCGCAAGATCAACATTGTTTTTTGTTTCGGGGTCGACGAATTTTGAAACATTGATTGCCTTTGCTCGGATGGAATTCATTATTTTACTGTAGTCCTCAGTTTTCAGTTCCGTTCCGAATGCGGCGTTGACGGCGGCAATGAGCTGCTCGTCGCTCTGTCCTTCATCGAAGCACCCGACGAGCTTATCCACAAAGTCGTCCGCTTTGGCATAGTCATATAGGGCGAGGATGTACAGCACTTGTGCCTCTTTTGTCCTTTCTGCCGTAAAGCCCTTTTCGGTCATGGCAGATTCGATAGCGTTCATCATGTCCTCGACCGTCTGCAGCTTGGCTTTTTCCTCGTCGGACATTTCCTCTATCACGATATCCTGCAAGCGGTCGGTGTCGATATCAATATCACCGCTGAAAATAGAGAGTATTGCTACCATCGGCATCATGACAATGATAATAATACCGAGGATAATGCCGAGAACAACACGCCGTAATTTTTTGTTGGTGAGAACAGCGACGGCTATCTTTTTGAGAGCCGCCGCAACGGTTGCGCTCATAGGCGTTCACATCCTTTCTTGCGAAAATCAGCGCCCACCGGCTTTCCCGAAGATGGCCGCTTTGTATTCGGGTGCAATGACTTGGAGCAGATACCGTTCGTTGCCGCAGCGGTAGAGACAAGTGCCTCGTTCGGGATACTTGATGAGTTCAAATTCACTCGGCTCAACTTGCAGTGCGTCCATATACTCCTTGGGATTGATCTGCCCGGCGTTGAACAGGAACTGGTGTGTGGGAATGGAAAACAGCGGCTTTGTAAATTCTCGAATAGACGGAATCAAAAAATCCTCGATATTCTGACTTGCCAGAATAACCGAGGAGTCCTTTTTGCGCACACGCTTCATACAATTTCTCAAATATTCGATTGTAGTCATATTCGAGAGGAAAAGGTACAGCTCGTCCACCGATGCCGCCGTGCTGCCTTTGCCGAGCAGTTCGTTGCTCATGAAGGAAAGGATATTAAACAGCATACAGTCCTTTAAGCGGCGGTTGGTATCCATAAGCCCCTTCACACCGAATACAAGAAAATTGGAGTCGGTAATGTTTGTGTGTCCGTTGAAATATTTGCTTTCCGAGCCGACGCACATGGAGTGGATGCCGAGGCAGACCTCTTGGAGCGTTTCCTCGGTGTAGAGGTATTTGCGTTTTTTGTCATAGCCCATAAACTCTTCCTCGCACAGCTTATAGAAATCCTCCATAACGGGAAAGTCCGAGGGCTTTTTCATGCTGTAATCCGTGCTGTCGGTAATGCCGAATCGGGCATACAGCTTGGAGAGCAGGATTTCAATAGTGTCGATCTGCGAATCAGTAAAATCCTTGTAACTGCGAAAAAAATCCTTCAGAAAGGCAATGTGCTGACTGAGCCTTGTGACCTTTTTGAAGGCTTCGGGAGTTGTGGCGTCGATGTCCTCAACGCTGTCCGTCCATGCTTTCGGCTCTAACGGATTGATGGTGTATTCGCCCGACATAAAATCAATATAGCAGCCGCCGAGGGCATCGCACAGATCCTCGTATTCCGATTCGGGATCGAGGCAGATGATTCTCTTGCCCGATTCACGGATGTTGGTGAGGATAAGTTTCAGAAGATAACTCTTGCCTTGTCCGCTGTTTCCGAGAATGAGGATATTGCTTGTAGTCTTGTCCTCGGCCCTGCGGTCGAAGTCCACAAGGATATTCGATTGCGATAGGTAATCCTTTGAGGTTATCTCCAGATTTTCCCCCGCTTAGCACCGTGCATGCGAGTTTCCCGGCACACGGCGCCCCATCAGTGTTACAAATTCATTCGATTAGTATAGATTTCAAAACTTCGGAAACTTAAATTGCAGTATTTCCTACTGCCAGTCTGTATTTGTTGATTTTATTCAGCATAGATTTGGTCGGCTTCAAAATATTTCGGTATGCAGTTATTGTTTCAAGCAGAGTGGCATGTATCAGTTTATGGACATCTTCATGTACAATTACAAGATTTGAGTAATCATCAGTGCCACCCATGGAAACGGGTAAGATATGATGACAATGGATTTCATCAATCCATAAGACCTTGCCTGTAACTGCACATTTTCCATACTGTGCCGCATATCGTGAGATACGGTTATCCTGATACTCAATGCTTCGGCTTTTGCTAAAAGCCCGAGCAAGCATATGCATAACTGCGATTACGCCCTCATCAAATTTCAGATTTTTGTGTATCTCACTTCTGCCATCAACCGTGTATTTACATATCGATTTTTTCTTGTACATGGGATTTCTTGTTTGGATATATCCGACAGGACACATGGGAACATTGCATACATAGCGCATTTGCTTGCTTTTTCCGTAGTGTTCAAAGATATATTTATTCTTGATTTCACCATGTTTTTTCAGTCTTTTGCCAAGCCTATTTTTAAATACCCTATTTAGCTGAAACTGAATTTTTCTACAATCCAAGGTTACATCGGTTGCATAACGGTAATAATTATGAATGCCCCAAACCATAGAATTGTAAATATTGACAGCCGCTCCTTCTTCTCTGGCATCTTTTGGATTTTGAATATATTTTATTTGCTTTATCAGCATATCCGTTTCTTTTCTCATTGCTTTATCGGTCATATGAGAACGGACAACATATCCGCCATTCTTTTTAACTGCCTTGAGCTCGAAACCCAGAAATTCAGAATAGTGCCGTTTTAGATTTACAATTTTTGATTTTTCTCTGCTGATTTGAAGTTTCAACCTATCCCATAGCCATTGCTCTGTTGCAATGAATACTTTTTGTGCGTCGCTGCGTTTTCTGCAAAATATCTTAAAATCATCTGCATATCGAATAATATACATTTCTTTTAAGTTGGTTGTACGCAACGCCCGATAGGTATGACCCATATTTTCAGTTCCATTGTAGGATATTTGATGATAATATTGCTTTCGTGTAGGCATTGTTTCCCATTGACTTGAAATCCACCAATCCAATTCGTTCAAAACAATGTTTGAAAGTAGCGGACTGAGGATACCGCCTTGCGGTGTGCCTTTGGTTGGCTTTACTACCGTACCGTCCGGCATAACAATCGGCGCTTTCAGCATTTCCTTTATGACAGATAATAGCTTTTTATCTTGTATTCCCAAATTCCACATTTGCTTTATCAGCTTTGAGTGGTTGACATTATCGAAGAAACCTTGAATATCAATATCCACCACAAAATACAGTTTTTGCATTTGTATCATTCGGTAACACTGTGCTATTGCATGTTCAGCACCTCTGTTTGGTCTGAACCCATTGCTACGCTCATGAAATTTTGCTTCGCAAATCGGCTCTAATACCTGCAATATGCACTGCTGAACAAGCCTGTCTATCATTGTGGGTATGCCAAGCGGTCTTGTTTTACCATTGGGCTTTGGTATTTCTACACGCTTAACAGGTTTTGGTTTATACCATGCTAATTTCCGCTGGATAATTTCAACGTATTTTTCGGCGTCAACTTTCTCAATGTCATGGATATTGAGTTTGTCAACTCCGGGAGTATTACTGCCGCCGTTGCGTTTAATGTTTCTATACGCCAGCTTGATGTTATTTTCATTTGCAATGAGTTCCATTAAATGTGTAAATGTCGCTCCTTGTTTGCTTTTAGCATACAGGTCATCATATTCCGCTTGGAGGTCGTAATACTCCAAATGCCTTAGTTTCCTTTGTTTCGTCATAGGCAACGCCCCCTTTCGGGTTTGTTTTTCTTTGTCATACTCGAAGCTATGAATTTCTACACCTATAACTATTTGCAACATTGACTTGTGGCTGTCCCTCCATTTTCCATTACAGAAAACATCATCAGTAATGCCACGACTTTACCCACAATTAAATCGGCTTATTGTTCTTCGTCCGAACCGCATGACTGCGTATTGTAGGTTGCCACGTTCCGATAATCCTATCTGTTCATTTTGTACTTAGGTGCCTTCTCTGAGCCTGATAGCTTGGCAGTGCCTGTAACACTGCAAGGTATTTCATATCGGCAAATCTTACTTTACCTCACTATCCCTGCGCTGAGCAGTCCGCACATTTCTATGCGGTCAAATTATAGACCCGTACATTCAAAGGTTCGTCAGACATCTCTGTCATTCTCACCATATACAATTTATAGACCCCCGACCTATAGGTTACACAATTCACCGCTGAACCGCTTTCGTTGATGTTTTCATCATTACGGTAACTCTCAGCCGACTTCACCGAGCTCTCTGACATTTGCAGTTTCCCACATACGCCAGTCGGAGATTAGGGGAGGCGTTTCGGGGCGTTACTCCGTCATTCCACCTCTTGGATTATCAGTTCTTTGGAACTGACTGTATAAACTCCTTTCAATTTTATACATATATTTTCAGCTCCACGCCTAACCTTTTCAGTTAGGAACGTGTCGCACTGCCGTACTTATCTCTGCCGATATATGAGCCGTGGGGATCTGTTTTGCCGGAGAAGTTGAAGGGATACATATTGGCGACCGAGGAGGCAGGCAGCACTCGTTCATACTGTGCGCCGAACTGATTCGCGCCCACGGGCAGAACAGAGAGAAAGCCCTCTTTCTGCCGCAGGGTCAGCCTATCGACGGAAATTTTGGAACGAGTCAGCTCCATTGCGATGTCGCTCTGCAATTCCTTGAGCTTCTCCATGCTCCTGGCCTTCAGTTCAATGAACACCGACACATGGAGCAGCGGCTCTTTGTTCTTGCGGAGGTTGGCGAGTAGTTCAATTACATCCTGCAAATTACCCTCGGCTTCGATGGTTTCGTTGACATCGTTGCCGCCGCTTTTGAGCCGATTGCGGCGAGTGGCATTTTGAATGATCTTTCGCTGTTCCATAGATTCAACAAGTCTATGATAAATGCGAAGCGTCACGCCGTTGCGGTCGGCGAGCTGCGAGAGGATCGCCTGTTCCTCGGTGGACGGCGGATACTCACGGATCGCCCATACGCAGCGGTAGCTGTCGCCGACGATATAATGGTCGGATAAAAATTTTATAGTGCCAGGCAGGATCATGTCGAAGAAGTCCTTGGTGCGGATTTCCTCTGCCTGCTCCGGCGTCAATACTTTCGGTTTTCTTTTGAGCATAATATTTTCCTTTCTGCCGTTTAGCTTTCTGCAGCGATAATGAGCAGCCTTCCGTCCTTGCCCGAACTGTGGCAGGTGGAGAGGATAAGGTGCCTGCCGTCCTCGACGGCGATGCGGTCATACCAAGCGTCCGAGATGTTTGTTCTCCGCACCTCGGTCACGGTAAACAGAAACACACCGTCGGCGGTTTCCAGCCTTACCGTGCGGTGTGAATTCAGAAAATCCGTATTCAGATATTTCTTCAAATCGGAGAACATCGTGCCGTTTTTCATGTTATGACCGTAAATAATGAGGTTGGAGCTTTGGAGGTCGCACCGTCCGTCAAGGAACGGCACACCGCTTTGGCTGTACTTGCCGTAGAAGTTTCGGCGGAGATATTTCTGCGGATCGGACGGTGTGTGCATTACGGGATAACTGATGTTTGTGCCGTCAATAGAGAGCCACCCGATGCAATCGGAGTTTTCCGCGATGAGAGCTTGTATATTGCGTTCTGCCGCAGGCTGCTCGGTCGGCTCTGTTTCTGTCTGTGCCGCCGTGACCGTAGGCTCGGCGATTTGTGAGACGGCGGCAAAGTCCTCTTTTTCTTTCTGCCGTTCTTTTAACTCAGAATAGATATTTACACCTGACAGCACGGCAGTCGCCGACAGCAGAAGACAGAAAAATATGAGGGCGGGTTTATTCCTCGTCCTCATCATCTGTACCCTCGTAGAACTGTTCGCCGTCAATGTCGGGGATTGCTTCGCCCTGCATACTTGCCTCAAAATAGAGAGCCAGGATGCGTTTGATCTCCGGCTTTTTCAGCCGATGCACCTCAAAGCCCTCGCCGGAGATTTTGCTCTCAATGCGGTTTGCGGTTTCAAAAACCTGCTTTTCCTTTTGGCTTTTCAGGCGTGCCACAAAGAAAAACTGCCGCGCCGTCGCCATTTCCGTCTGAATGTTGTCGAGGAAATCGATGTCCTTTTTGATGAGCTTTTTGACCCTGCCGTTTTCCTCGGTTTTAAGGCGTTCGGTCAAATAGGCTTTGTTGTCGTCAAAGCATTCCGAGGAGTCGGTGCAGACGATCTCAATGTCAGGTAGCGCCGACAGCACCATCATCAGATGGCGTATCTTGATCTCAATGTTAGTGTGGGAGAGCACCGAAATATTGGTGGGTGATACGAGGTAAAAGAGCAGTTCGCCCTTGTTGGTAGAAAGACCGTATTTCGTGAAGGTTCTGATGCCGAGCAGTTCCTGCACCGAACGGCCTTTTTTCTTTTTCTGCTGTTTCATTATTATCATCTCCATTCAAAGTATTGCTGTGTGGATATTAAATACCGCACGGCGTAACGCATGAAATCCATTACGGTGGTATCGTCCATGCGGATCGTTAAAAAGCCGTAGCATAAAACAGCCACGGCCGGTAAGAAAATATGCAGCTGCACAAGTGCGAGAACCGACAACAGTGCGGCTACCGCCAAAATTACAAAGTCCCGCAAACTCCAAAGCCACAGATTGGCTGTGGCTTTTAAGTTCTGCGGATAGATATATTGTGTCATTGCGTCATTCCTCCGATTTCTATGCCGCCGATGTCCTCGCAGAATTTCTTGGGCGTCTGTCCGTATTCCTCACGGAGCTTCTCGGCGATCATATCCTTAACAAGCTGAGCTTCCGTTTCGGTCGGCATATATTCGCCTTCCTCGCAGGAGTCGGCGGTCGTGACGGTAAATTCGAGCCGGAGCGTGTCGGCAAACGGGTCGTACTTGGCATATAGATTCAGCCACTTATCATCGTCCGCTGCCGTGTTCGTTCCGAATTTCTTATCCACATCAAACCATGTTTCGAGATAACAGGTGATCTGATGCCCGATGTCGCAGTCCACCTCCATATCTCGGTCGACTGCAAGCATATCCCTTGTGAATTCCGGCGTATCCATTTTAGTTATAATGGATGCCGGGCGGTATTCGGCGTTTGCGTTGTGATTTTCAAGCTGCTCACGGATATGCTCTGCAAGCTGTTCCGAGAGGAAATTACCGCACACTGCTTTTGTCTGTTCGTGGATAATACCGAGATATTTCAGCCCGACCTTGTAACGAGACAGGAGCTTGTCATAGGTCATGTCCTCGTTTAATGACGGCTCGAATATACCGTAATCGCCGTACCAATTTGCATATCGCTCGTTTGGCGGAATATCTGCCGCTTCCTCATAAGCGGCAATGATTTTGAATGCGTCCGGACCGTATTTTTGCAAAAATCTGTTTGCCTGCATATAGTTTTTCATACTGCACCTCCTTATTTGCCTGCGACCTTGGCCACCGTGCGCGTAAGGTTGACGGCAGTGGTCGTGGCGTGTACAACACTCATCATGTTGACCTTAACGCTTGAATCAAGCCCAAACTGCTGCGCAATCCGCGGCACTTCATTTGCCGCAAGCATAATGCCAAGCCCCAACAGCATATTGTCGGGGAAAGTAATCAGCCCCAGGAACAACAGCGTTGTCTGCAAAAATGCCGTCAAGCACAGTGCGGCAATTTGTTTCATCCACTGATTGAAGCCGTCCGCATATCCTCTCGGCACGGAAAACATATACAGTGAACCGACCGCCATCTGAATGAGCAAAATCCCGCCGCGCTTGATATTGGCAAAAAACATCTTAATTACGCAATAGGCAAAGGCAATCATGCACAGCAGATTCAGCAGGCTGAATGTTGTACCGATGCTTGGCGAGAACAGTCTGACAAGCGCGTTCAGTCCGACATCCGCAAGGCTTGAATTGATGCCCGACGATGCAATGCCGATCAAATCGTGCGAAAAGGTGTTTTGCAGACTGATGCAGAATTTATACAGTTCAATCGGCACAACACCGATGAGGGAGCAGGCAAAAAAGCCTTTCAAAATGTTCAGCGCAGTCGTTTTAATGTTTGCTCTGCCGCACTGATACTCGATGGCGACATCGAATACGGCGACAACCGTGCCGGCGACGAACAAGCCCCAACCGAACAGCGTAAACAGCTTGACCGTCGCCTGCACCCATTCGAGGTCAAAGACCTCCGCACTCATATTGCCGATCATTTCGAAGCAGTCGGCAATCGCCCCGTAAATAATTTCGTATATCCAACGGAGCATGGCGTTCCAGATAGCGTTGGCGATACCGCTTTCCACTACATCTATTGCGTTTCCGATGGCGTCGCCGATGCCTGAGATTATATCACCTAACCAGTCAAAGATAAGTCATCACCTCCGTTCCGTATCCGGCTGTATCAGATAATGGACCAGATATACAGCGGTGCGGTCAGCGTGAAAATAAGGCAGGCAAACAGAATGCACGGGGCAGCGAACTCAAACTGTCCGTGCTTTCGGTAGTCGAAGTAAGCCGTCCCGATTTTCACAAAAAATAGGATGGCGAGAATCATGTCGCAGACCGGAAACACCACATTATTAACAACAGTCTGAATCTGTCCCTTGGCAGCGTTCCAAGTGCTTTCGATTGCGCCTGCCACATCTCCGGCCGCAAATGCGGTCATGGAGAATGCCGTCGTAAGGACGGCCACGAGCAGAAAGGAGAAAAGGATTTTCATGGGTTTCTTTTTCATAGGGTTTTACCTCCTAACACATTTTGAATTTCTTTTTCGGTTATATATCGGATGCGGATATTGAGGCTTTTGCCAAACTGCAGCTCTGCTTTCATGCCGTCCGTGACGGTATCTCCGAATACCCAAACCTCATCGCAGAGCCACAGAAGCGACATTCCCGCTGCCAAGCCGATTTCCCGATCTTTGGGGGCATTATCGTCGAGGCACAGAGCATAGAAATGCGGCACGACCGGAGCCGTGCCGCACCTCAGTGCGTATGCGGTATATGTCTTAACCTTTTTGAGATTTTCCTCAATATTCCCACCGAGGGGAGCGCAGACATACACCCGTTTCATCATTCATCCTCGTCCTTTTTGCGCTTGCAATACATAATAATGCAAGCAATCACGCCGCCGAGGGCAACACTGCCAAGTCCGATCCAAAAGCCGAGGTTGGAGTTGTCGCCAGTCTGCGGAATATCCGGCTTGGGCGGAATGAGAGTCACGGTCTGACCGCCGTCCTCAATGTCGGCATGAGCGGCAAGCTCTGTGCCGTCACGATAGAGCCTTTCAAAAACAACAAGGTCAGTCTGCTTGGTGATTTTGCTGCCGTCAAAGGTAAAGCGGACGGTAACCTCGCCGCAGCTTTCCTCCGGTGTAAAGGTGACTTCGGAGGTCAACTCCTTGCCATCGACAAGGAATGCTTTGCCTGTGGCCATGTCCATAAGGATGCCCTTAATGGTGTATGCCTTGCCGGGGATGAGGTGCTTATACGAAACGGTATCCTCAATGGTGATATCGCCCTCGGCAGTGGCAGTCTTTTCGCCGTTCACTGTTGCCTTTGTTCCGATTTCGGGGGTGCGGTCATTGATGACCGTAATGCCGACGGTCTGTCCGTTTTCGCTGATGCGGACGGGATAGATTTCGTCATTGGAGAGGTAACCGTCGGCGGGCTGCAACTCCTTAATAAGCCAATTGCCGTAGGGAACATTTTCAAAGAGGAAAGTGCCGTCCTCGCCGGATACGGCGGTAAGGAGTGCGTTCTCGGCAGTAAACTCGGTTTCGGCACTGCGGAAAAGTCCGAACTTTGCGCCAACGATGGGCTTCTCGGTTTCACGGTCAATTTTCAGTCCTTTGACCGATCCGTAGAGGATATCGTTTTTGATGGCTTCGCCGCCGTTTGCTTTGATCTCCACGAGGGCGGTATCCTGTCCGGCGTACTCAAATGTCACGGGATATTTTTCGTCCGAGAGGATATAATGGCTGTCGGTCGCAATTTCCTTTACATACAGTTTTGCGCCTACGGGAATGTCTGTCACAAAGGTGATATTGCCGTTTTCGTCGCAATTGGCGATTTCAAGCAGGCCGTCCTTCGGGACGAATGAGCCGTCTGCGGCAAACAGATCCTCGGTAGCGTACAGCCCGAACTGCACCGAGAGGATTTCTCCGTTATCTCCGATGTCAAAGGTTTCATCCTTGCCGAGGATCTTGGCAAGGGACAGAGCTGCCTTTTGGCGCTCATTGTAGAACTCGGCGGCGGTTTCGGTGACCTCAACGGTTTCGCCTGCATAGGTCAGTTCAACGGTTTTGGGCGTGCCGTTCAGCACCATGCCATAGGGTGCTTTTGTTTCTCTGACTGTATATTTTCCGAGGTACAGCGCCTTGCTTTCCGCCACACTGTTTTCATCGGTAGTCACGGTGTCGACAACCGTACCTTTGGCATAGCGGAGTGTGGCGTCCGGCGTGATAATATCCTCGGCGGCGGTAATCTCATAGGCCGCACCTGCGAAACCTTTATCCGCAAAAACAAGGCTGTATACGCCATTCGTTTCCACAGCGGAGGAGAAAATCTCGCCGCTTTTGGAAATACGGATGATGCCTTTCTGCGGCATATTGAACTTCTCGACCGTAACAATGGTTTTCTCGCCGTCCACCTTGAATGCGATGGGAGCAGAGTCGAGGACATATCCGTAAGCCGCACACTGCTCGATGATCTCATAATTGCCGTAAGGCAGTTTTTCGGGCATCATGAGCTTGCCCGTGACATCGGTATAATAGGTGTCAATGTCCATAGGCGTCGGGTAATTGATATGCTGCACGATATACTCACCAGTGTCGGTATTGCGCACCTTGAAACCGATGCCCGCCGCAGGAATGATTTTACCTGTTTCGGCGTCCTTTTTAACGATTTCAATGATTGCCTCATAGGGCGCATTGTTGATGAGAAAACGGTATACCTGTCCGTCCTCGCTGACGAAGACGGTAAACGGCGCAAGAAGCTCTTTGCCGTCCCAGCCCTTAATCTGCCTTACGGTATATTCGCCGTAGGGCAAGTCTTTGGTTTCAGCAAAACCGTTTTCATCACATACAAGGATATCTCTTTCGGTTTCCCCGGCGTTTTTATAGCTACCCGCCGCTTTCAGATACACTTCAAACTCTGCACCGACCTCCGGCGTTTCAATTTTGGTAGCGCCGTCATCGCAGTGTTTGATGATAGCAACCTTGCCCTTGATAATATCCTCATAGGAGTCGAGAGGCTTGGCAATGTTGTATTCCACGGTATACAACTTGGCTTCCGCGCCAATGTGCAGACTCTCGGTATTGATTAGATACCCCTCGGAGGGGCTGATCTCACGAATCGTCCAATCGTCGCCGCAGATATAATACTTGGTGGTAAACTGACCGTTTGCATCGGTGGTGTAGGTGTCGATGAGCTGATTGCCTTTATAGATGCCATATACAGCACCTGCGAGAGATGCGTCGCCCTGCGGCAAGCCCTTTTCGCTGTCACTCTTGGTTACGGTGACATTGAACTTCTTGAGGACATTGTCAAAGGACTTGTTCGTAACCTTATTCCACTCGATTGCGGCAGTCTGCTTTTCGGGTACGACATAGCGAGTCGGAGTGTCGACTTCTTCGAGGGTATATCCCGTGCCAATCAGCACATCCTTGAATGTTGCTACGCCGTTTTTGTCGGTCACGGCATACTCGTTGACCTCGATGCCGGAGAGCGATGTTCCGTAGAGGCGGAACTTCATGCCCCCGGTCAGTCCGTCCTCGGCAGTCTTTTTGACTGTGAGGTCGCCGCGGCGGAGCGTATTGCTGAAGGTGACTGTGGTAACCTGACCGCTGACAACGGTGATGCGGCGAACTTCCTGTGGTTCATACTGCGCATACTCAGTTTCGGTAACGGTATACGCACCGGGTTTGAGGTTGTCCAACTGAAACACACCGCCGTTTGCGGTTTTAACAGTCTTGTCGATGCCGTTGCCCTGAATGCGGAAGGTAATACCGTCCACCTTGCCGTCCTCACTTACCTTGACGATCTTGGCGCCGCCGTAAGAAACCATCAAATTGATATATCCCTTGACGGGGTCGTCAACCTGTTGACCGAAAGTGACCGTGTCCTGATTTCCGCCACCCGGCTGATATGCACCTTCAGACCAAATAATAAGCCCTCGGCGCTGTGAGGATTTCTTTTCCGCAGTAAGAGTAACCTTGTCTGTCGGTGCGGAATTTGATGTTATGATGAGTTTGTTTCCGCTTACAACGCAGTTCATACCGGGGACAGAATAATTGAAATTACCGATAACTCCGTTATTATCGGTAAGCTCGGCGCAATAGCGGCTGCCGTCCCACGAAAGTTCTACTGTTTGCGCTTTGCCTGCTGTTCTTGAAAGAAAGCTCGGCATTTTTGTGTGCTGCTGAACAGCAGAAGCAATGGCGTTATAATAATTCATAATGCCTTTTCTCAGAGGATGATCTCCACGCACCTGTTCAAGAATGGCGTTATAACCGTTGGGTGTTACATAATTAAAGTATTCGTCGCGCTCTCCGACAACGGTTTCCCAAACAAGGAGCTGCGTTGCGAAAGCCTTTGACATTGTATCTGCATCCTCGGCATTCTGAGATTTCCAAGAGTCTGAGATTTGTCCGGTATATCCGTACTGCAAAATTCGTCCGAGAAACAGTTTAATGTCATCGGCTGAAATTGTACTGTTATACTCCTCCGGAAAATTGTCGAAGAAATCTTCGTCTTTCTGCGTAAATACCAATCCCGTATCAAGCGGTCTGCCGGGTTCAATGCAGTAACAAATATTACCCTTGTACGAATTCATTGTATAGAAGGTTGTATGCCTTCCTTTGTGACACATCCAACCGCCCATATAGTGCAGTTCATCATGCCCCCATGTTACGGTGCTGTAATTGGCATCACCATTTCGGGGATACCCGATGACAATGGCTTTGCCTGTGGTACTCGCCGCTGATGCGGTTAATGCTACTCCAACAATGGTTGACAGACAGATAAAAATAGAAAGAAGAAGCGAAACACTTCTTCTGAGAAAACTGTTCTTCAATGATTTTCACCCTTTCAGATAATAAAAAACGCACCGTTGTTAAACGATGCGTTCCGTTAGATTTATATTTTTAAGCGTAGCCTATAAAAAGTCTGTAATTACCGTTTTCGTCCGGTTCTGCCCATACCCAAATATCCGTAAAGCCTTCGACATTTTTATATCTGTTCATTCTTGCCTTTATATCTCTTTCAAGATATTTTGAGTTCGGTCTGGCTATTATGGGGTTATCCCAACAGGAGACTGCTTCGGGGTTTATCGCAAGACCTATGTTTTCAGCATATTTTCTTGCGAATTCAATCCAATAGTTTATATCGAACTGTGGACCGGCAGGCTCCGGTTTTTCAGTTTCAGTTGGCGTAGAATCGGCAAACTTCGGAGATTCAGTCGGTTTGCTTTCCGGTGGTTCTGTGACCTTCGGCAGCTCGGTTTGCTTGGGCGGTGCAGTCGGCGGTTCGGTATCCGCAGGCTTTGCGGTGTCTGCCTTACTGCCGCTGTCGGCAGGGGCCGTGCTGCTTTCCGTTTCTTTTTCTGTTGTAGATTTGGCCGTGCTTTCCGTACCCGCAGGCAGGCTGCTCTCGGTGGTCGGCTCGGAAGTGCTGTCCGTTACCGTTATACTGCTTTCCGTGCTGACCGCACCGCTTTCGGTATTGTCGTTTGCATTATCTGCGGCGCATCCCGCAAGGCTCAGTATTATCAATCCTGCGAGGAGGGCTGCGAGCGTTTTTTCTGTTTTCATTGACATCACCTCTATCTACAGGATACCGATAATCCGTGAAAAGTCCAGCACTTTTTATAAACTTCGAAAACAAGTTACATTGACTGCTCGAAAGCAGGTTCTTCGTCTTCGTTAATTTCTTCGGATTCAGCCTGCGCTTGTTCCATTTTCTGCTCATAGGCATCAAGAACATATCCGTTGAGTGTTTCGCGGGATTCCTTTGTAATAGGGTGAAAGTCATCATAAAACTTTCCGTCCGTACCTTTATGTCCGGGATAGAGGACTTGAAGCCCTTTTTCTCCACCGTCATAAACTTTGATGCCGTGGACAGCAAAATGATTTCCGATGGTTACACTTGCATTTGCCTTGATTTTGCTGTTTACATCTGATGCAATTCTGTCGATGCGCGCAGTAATAAACGGGATTTTATACTGTGCTTTTTCATTTTCCGTCGCTGCGGTTTGCTTCTGATTGTCTTTTGTGATTTGCTTTTTTGCTGCCATGATTCTTAACCTCCGTTTTTAATTTACATACTAAAAATAATGGTACAACCTGTATCGGCGCGTACTTCTTCCGGGCTGATTTGCTCGGGTTCTTTGAAACGATCCATATATAAGTCCACCTCATTGTCAGTCAGTCCTCTGAAATCTTCTTCGGTTGTTCCGCAGATAAAAAACGGTCCTGCAATAATTGAAGAACCGTCACCGATTCTGCGGTTGCCTTCCATTCCTATCAGTTTGCCTTCCTCATTGCAAATGATGCAGGTTTCGTTATCGTCGGGATATACAACTTCTATATATCCGCCGACCGCTTTTTGCTCAGCTTCAAGTGTATGGGCAACCTCGGCGACATAGGGCGCTTTATTCGGTTCGACATACACCACTCTCATAAGGTTGTCCGGCTTATGTGTTTTGGTCGTATCAAAAGAAACATCCCTGAAACCGATACTTTGACAAATGCTTGCTTTTCCGTTTGCTACCACCACATCGGATACCGACAACGAATGACCTCTGAACAACGGATGTCCCACGGTATTGAATCGTCCGTAGATTTCTTCAAGTTCATTTTCATCGATTTCCGCATCAAATACTTCATCATAGATTGACGGATCGGGGGACTGACTATCGCTTAGAGACATAAACTTCATTCGGTTATTATCCCTTTCGGGATTTATTTGATAAATTTTTACCCGCATCTTATACTCCTTTCGCCGTGATATACAGTGGTTTATGTTCTGCCAACAGACGCACTCTCTTTCTGCGCCCACAGTAAATTCAGATAAATTGTTGCACGGTGCTGCTGCTCCGGTGTGAGGCTGTCGATAAAGTCTTCAATGGGAATTGAGTTTTCTTCGTCAAAGCACTCGGGAGTACACCCGCTGCACAATTTTTCTTTGCGGACTATAATGGTGTTTTTATCCTTTTCCTCGAAAGAAAGAATATCATTGTAGCCGATTTTATTGCGGACTCTTATTTCATACGGAATCGTAATTCGTCCTCGTTTGCCGAGGACTCTGACAATCTTTCTATTCATCAATATCACTCTCCTTTAAGCTTCAAATAAGCACCTGCCGCAATTGCGACAATAGTACGGACACTCTGCACACACTTTGCCGTTATAGGTCAAATCGCAGTTGCTGAGTTCATCTTCGAATTCGCTCTCATCGATAACTCTGACTTTAATTTTCCCGTCATCAAAATATGTCTCAAACAGGGTGTCCTCATTGATATCAAGTGCGGCCGTCAGTTTTTCCGGCAGTAAAATTGTGAATTCTGTTTTGTACTCCATTTCCTTCTCCTTAATAATCGTACTGAAAATCGAAAAGCGTTAATTGCTGTGCTTCTTTCATGATGCAATGATTGTTTTCTTCTGCCTGCTTTTTCAAATCATAATTACCAATGAGCAGTTCCTCGAACATTTCGCCCGGTTTTGTGCTTTGAAGCATATTATGCAGTCGTTCTTTCACAAAAGTATCGAACCCGTATTTTTCAGCGAGACTGCAAATATACGGATCGTTATTGTAGGTAATAATGAATTTGCAATTACCCTCATACTTCTCATGAATGCCATACATAAATTCAAACAGCTTTGCGTGTTCGTCACTGCCGAAGTTGGCTTTCTGATAGTACTTTTCCGTACCCTTGTACGGAGGGTCAAGCAAAATAAAAGTGTCTTTGCCTGCAGCATAAGAAATGCAGTCCTTGTAATCTCTGTGCATGATAACGGCATTTCTGAGTCTGCTGCAGGCGGTAACAAGTCTGCCAAAGCGTTTGGTCATGTCCTTTTTTGCGATGGCAAAGGTTTTTCCGGTAGATGAGAAGCTGAATATCTGATTTTCAAAGAAAGCGACAGCTTTCTCGATATCCGACCATTCGGCTTTTTCCACTGTGACCGAGGTTTCTGTCAAATCATCAAGAATATTCGGTACATTGGCGAGCATTGCCTTATTTATTCTGAATAGTTCTTCTGAATTGAGAGACAGATAAAGACGACCCAATAGGTAAGCAAGCTTCTCATTTTGCTGTAATACACGAAAGAATTTCACCAAATCGCCGTTGTAATCATTGATGATTTCTCTTTCAGCGGGCTTTTTTCTCAGAAACACTTCAGCACTTCCCATACACGCTTCCACATAAGTCTTGTGGGGCGGCATAAAAGCGTCAATTGTTGTGTAAATACAGCCTTTGCTTCCTGTCCACGGCAGTGGACTTACAGAACCGGACAATATAACCGACCTCCTTTCGGGAGGCAGTTGCGTTATAATACAAAAACAGACCGTTCTTGTGTTTACACACGCAAACGGCCTCAATTTCATTTATTATTATTTAGTTTGTGTCCCGCGCTGAGAGTTGTGCTTTTAATCTCTGCAGTTGTGCTTCATATCGGTTAATCCTATGAAGTTGGAAGCAGCAGAGGATAACAAAGGTAACAAGTCCGCCGAGTACCATTCCTATGAGGAAAAACAGCATTTCAATCATAGCGCATCTCCATTCCGGCATCCATATCCTCGCTGCAATCATCGACCGAGGTTATATTGACATATTCGCCTATAATACCGAGTGCCTCGTCATAACTCTGCGCGGTATCTGTAATGCGCCTGGTCATTTCCTTTGATTGCTCTGCAAGCCCATTATGCCGTAGTGTTTTTGCGGCAATCCCCATAAGGTTGAAGATGTTACCGTTCTGTCCGATAAGCGGGCAGTCGGGTTTCTTTGTTTCTGTAAGACTGAATCCGCCCAACTTATTTTCAACATAATCAGACAGCCAGGTTCCGCCTAAATCCGAATGAGTTCCGATTCGCCACATGGCAAGTTTACCGATATCAACTTTCATATCATCGTTAAACTCATAGAGCAGACAAGTCAATCCGTTGTTCTCAAAGACGGCACAGTTATCGTCTGAGAATTTTGTCCCGTCGAGAAGGATTCCCTCTTTGGTAAAAAGGTCATTGATTCCGTCAACCCACTCCTGTGGATTCCCGCCGCATCCCTGAAGGATAAGACCTTCTTTTCCTTCATACCCACGGAGTTCATTCTTATCGATTTTCTTAATGCTCATAATGTTTGTTCCTCCGTCATTTCAGTATCGGTTTCATATCCCCAAAGGTTATTTGCGAATAGTTCCGCTTCTTTTGCTTCGGGGTAGTAAGTGTCCGTACACTTGCCGTGTTCGTAAGTCTTTCTGCCGCAGTTCATTCCGATGTCTTCATCTGCCCATTCATGTTCAAATGAAACCTCGGGATATCTTTCTGCAAGTTTTTCGATAATGGGGTGGGGAGCACTCCAAGCGGTGTAGAACGAAAGCACGGGATTTTCAGCAATGTCCGAACGGTTAAGGTTGTCATAGCCATAGGAGTTCCACTTTGTTCCCCAATTCTTTATTGACCAGTCGTACCAACTTGGCGCGCCGTACATTACTTCGTTGCGGAAAGCCTGACGGCCGAGTTCCCAGTCTTCTCTCTTGACATCTTTGCGCATACGAAGAAAAATGTTTTCCTTGTCATCCGGGATATTAAGTAAGTCCATATCCTTATTTGCGCCATCAAAAGTGCAGATGTCGACAAACTCTTTGTAAGCTTTTAATCCTCGTTCCATAGAGGAACTCGTTTCAATCTGCAAACTTTCCGGCATGGGAATGACTTTGTTGAAATCAAGAGAGCCGATTCCGAATCTGTTATCCTTTACCGATTCGAGCAGTTCACTTATTTTCTCCCGATCTCCCGTCAACCGGATAGTGTTTATAATATGGTTAGGCATAATGGCTACTCCTTTACAATTCCAAATTCGTGGTTTATTTCATATAGTCTCTGCCCGATAGCAGAAATGACAGGTACGCTGACTGCGTTACCTGCCATTTTATATAGGTGACCGTCTTTCAGACCGGTTGCCTGTGCTTTATAGAATTGTTCGTCCGTGAAACCTTGCAACCGCCAACATTCGATAGGCATAAGTTTGCGGATTCTTCCTTTATGGTAAATTCCATGCTTATCCTGTGCGGTTATCGTGAACATGGCTTCATTCGGCTCTTTCATACGGCGACCCTGCTGACGGACAGTTTCTCTGTCGGGTGTCAGTATTGCTCTCGGCGCATCTTCGATAAGAACCGCAGAGTGTTCGCCTCTGTGATTGCTTACTCCGGAATCCTGTCTTGCGGTTATGCATCGGGCAACATCGGTAATGACCGGATCGGCGTTCATATCGATAAAATACAATCCGGTTTTGCCGCCCCAACCGCCTGAGCCTGCACACTGCGTACAGGCTATTCCGTCTGTTTCGTAGACTCTTTGACCCTGTGGTCCCGGGATAAGTTGCTTAAGATTTTTCGCATTGCCGCCGCTGAAAGGAAATACTTTTCCGGCACATCTCGGATCAAGATATCCGACAATATACAGCCGTCTTCGCTGTTGGGGGACTCCGAAGTATTTGCTGTTAAGCACCATCCATTCGAGATTATACCCCATTTCAACAAGCGCGGAGAAGATGGTATTAAGCGTCCGGCCGCTGTCATGCGATAACAGACCGAGGACATTTTCCAAGAGTAAAAACGGAGGCCGTTTTTCTGCAAGGATTCGGGCAATTTCAAAGAAGACAGTGCCTCTTGTATCTCGGAAACCGAGACGCCGTCCCGCAACCGAGAAGCTTTGGCAAGGAAATCCGCCGCAAAGCAGGTCGAAGTAGGGGAGTTCCCTTGGATTGATTGTTCGCAAATCGCCATAATTCAAACCTCCTTCTTCTCCGTAAATGGCGTTATACGCTTTTTCTGCGTTCTTATCAATTTCTGCGTGACCAACGCATCTGTAATGACCTGTATTTACGAGTCCGGAATGAAAACCGCCGATACCCGAACACAAATCAATGAATGGGATTGCCATAAGGCATCCGTCCTGTTTTTCTGCTTCACCTCACATTACATCGATTGTTCGCTGATAGTCTGTTCCTGAGCTTGTTCCTGTAACTCCCGGTCGATTTCTTCCTGTGTCAATCGACGGAATGAGTCTTCGCCGGGGATCAGCGCAAGCGCCCTGCCATTATCCCATTTCATTAGGAGTTGACCGATATCATCCACACTCTGAACCGTTCCGCGCATACCGCTTTCAACGGGAGAATATGGGTCATTCATACTAAGCAGCATTACTCTTGTTCCCGGGGGATATGACTGTTTACATCTCTCAGCCTGTCTGTGTAATCGTTCCCAATCATTCATCTTTCTTTACCTCCTGAATTTTGTTTTGATTTGCTGTCTTCGCCGCAATCATATACACCACTCCTTTCGTTATTAGATTTATATCAACGCTCAAAATGCGCTATATACGAAAAAAGAGGTTGCGCATACAATTTATGCGCAACCTACGAGAACACAAACATTTAACAATTAGAAAAACAAAAAAAGGGGCAGACCTTACGAAATCAATCGTAAAATCTGCCCCTAAAACCCTATGAATTTAGTTCAAGTCCTCCCCAAAGGTCGATTTGGGGAAATGATATCTTTTGAATTCCACCTTAAAAATCGGCATGAAAAAACCCAGAAACCGTTGTGGTTTCTGGGTTTTCAACACCGATATCTTTTTCGGTGCTACTTGTTGGTTGCGGGGGCTGGACTTGAACCAACGACCTTCGGGTTATGAGCCCGACGAGCTACCAGCTGCTCCACCCCGCGATATTCATTTTTCAGAGAACAAATATATTATACACCAAATCCGAGAATAATGCAATACTTTTTTTGAAAAAAATAAAGTTTTCCGAAAAATAAATTCTTTTGCGAAGCGGCGGTGCTGTTTTTTGTTAAATTCAACCGAAGATCGTCGCTTCAACCTCAGCACAAAGATAATGGTATACCGGCAGGTGCAGCTCCTGTACCTTAAAGGTCTCGGTTTCGGGAACGCAAATGCAAATATCTGCCTTTTCTTTGAGTCGCCCGCCCTTCGCGCCGGTCAGTGCGATGACGGTAAGTCCGAGCGCTTTGCCGACCTCTGCTGCGGCAACGCAGTTTGCGGAATTGCCAGAGGTGCTTATGCAAAGCAGCATATCCCCGGGGGTGCCGAGTCCCATAAGCTCCTGCGCATATACAAGAGACGGATCAACATCGTTGCAGAAGGCGGAATTAAGACCCGTAAGCGACGGAAGCGGTATTGCGGGTACGGCAAGCTGCAGCTTTGAGAGCACATCCTCGCCGATATCGGGATTAAGCTTTTTCATTTCTGCCCTTTTTTCGGGAGAGATGGGTCGGCGACTCAAAAAGCCCTTCATCAGCTCACCTGTTATATGTTCGCAATCGGCGCAGCTGCCGCCGTTACCGCAAAGCATTAGCTTATTGCCCGCTTTAAATCCGGAGATCAGTATTTCAGCCGTTTTTCCTATTTCTCCGGCACAGCTTTTAAGCGCCGGGTATCTTGTCAGTAATTCTTCCATACTTCAAATCTCCTTATCACAAAAGCGCCGTGGCTATCGCCGCATAGTCGCCTATTTTCTCTCCGAGCTCTGCAGGAACAATCTTGCAGCACTTTGCCGCCTGCGGCAAAGCCTCATTGGCTATAACCTCTTCGGCGTATTTTCTTAAAAGATGCTCCGAACGAGCAAACACGCTGCCTATGACTATTTTTTCGGGATTCAGTATATCTATCAGCACCGAAAGCCCCGCGCCCAAATGCTCGCCGCAGACTCTGTAAACATTTATCGCCGTTTCGTCTCCCGCGTCAGCCGCTTCTGCAATTGCCTTTGCGGTCACATCGCTTTCGTTCATGCCTTTTTTAAAGTAAGCGGGCTGCCTGCCGCTTTGCAGAGCCTCAAGCGCCATACTGCAGCCGAGCTTCGCTATGCCTCCGCCGCTGCAGAAGCCCTCAAACGAGCCTGCCTTTCCGTAACCTACGGGCCCGAAGCGTTCAAGACGGATGTGTCCTGCCTCACCCGCATTATCGTTTGTGCCGGTGTAAAGCCTGCCGTTCAGAATAAGCCCGGCGCCGAGCCCCGTGCCAAAGGTCAGGAAAACCATATTATCCGCTCCCATGCCTGCGCCGAACTTCCATTCGGCAACGGCACAGGCGTTAGCGTCGTTCTGCAGCAGTGCCGGCACTCCGAAATGCCGCGATATCCGCTCCGAAATATGTACCTCATCCCACCCGGGGAGATTAGGCGGCCCTAAAATTATTCCGTTTCGGGAGTCGAGCGGCCCGCCGCAGGATATTCCTATTTTTTCTGGTCTTGCACCGTCTAAAATATTTTCAGCCGACCGTATCAGAACGTCAATCATTTTCTCGGGCGAAATATCAAATCGGGTGGCGCATTTCTCCTTTTTCAAAAGCTTAATTTCGCCGCCGTTCATGTCCGCCGTAATAACGGCGCATTTTGTTCCGCCTATATCAAAACCTAGTATCATTTTTCCACCGTCCGTTTTCAGTTTGGTAAAATTCCCATTATCGCCGTGACCGATTTCATCGGAGTCATTAAAAATGATGGCGAAAGGGCTATGCCGAGGGTATAATCGGCATTGAGCGCCGCTAAAACAGCCGGCTGTACCGAAAGCGGCAAATCCCCGTAGCCGGGAGAAAACCTTATCGGCTTTTTGCCGACCCCGCGAAGCGTATCGTCCGCAAGCTCACAAAGGCTTTCCGCCGCGGCGGACGCCAGAGCGTCGGTTATAAAAGCTTCTGCGGGAGAAGCGATTTCCAGCCTTTTTATCAGCATATCCGCCTTAATACCGATCGTGACGCCGAGTATATAGGCTTCCTGACAGCCGCAAAGCGCCGTGCATAAATCGCGGCTTTCTATATTGCCGAAGCCCAAATTGCAAATTCCGGCTTCCTTAAACTCGACCGGCACGCGGACATACGCGTATTTGCAGCAAAGCACGCTCTTAAGCGCCATATCGCAGCGCTTTATCTCCTTGCTTTCGTATCCGCGCGGAATTTTAAGCCGCAGAGCCGCCTCGTTTGTATTTATTTTAAGCTCATCAGAACTGACCGAAACCGCCGTTACATTCGCGTTTCTCATTTCAGTATTTCCGAAAGGTTATTTTTTATTGCGGCGGCGACATCGGGCTTATTCATCGAATAAACATGAACCGCATTGATTCCGTTGGCGTAAAGGTCTATTATCTGCTCTGTTGCGTAGGCGATTCCCGCCTGACGCATGACCTCGGGCTTATCGCCGTATCGGTCTACTATGCGCAAAAAGCGCTGCGGCAGCGCAGTGCTTGAAATTGAACATATCCGCTTTATCTGCGCGGCGTTGGTAACCGGCATTATTCCTGCGATGACAGGCGTTGTGACCCCGCGGCGCAAAAGTCGGTACATAAAATTATAGAGAATATTATTATCGAAGAACATCTGCGTTGTGAAGAATTCACAGCCGCTTTCCGCTTTTATTTTAAGTCCCTCTATATCCTTTTCACTGTTTGCGGAATCCGGATGATTTTCGGGGTAGCAAGCGCCGCCTATACAAAAGCCGCCGAATTCGGCGGCTTCCGCCATCAGCTCGCTTGCGTGGCAGTAATCCGAATCGGATGTATTGTAGCCCTCCGGAATATCTCCCCTTAAAGCCAGTATGTTTTCAATGCCCTTTTCCTTTAAAACGGAAAGCTGATTTTTAACCGCCTCTCGGGTCGACGATATACAGGTTAGGTGCGCAAGCGGAGTTACACCCCGCTTTAAAATATCACCCGCAATGTCGGCGGTATACCGTGAGGTTCCGCCGCCCGCACCGTAGGTCACGCTCATATAGCTCGGCTTCAGAGCAGCTATTTTAAGCGCCGCCTCTTCCACCGTTTCAAAATTCGCTCCGCTTTTCGGCGGAAAGACCTCAAACGAAAGGCTCGGCTTTTCTCCGCTTATTATATCGGTTATTTTCATTTTTCCGCACCGTCTCCGAGAAATTTTCTGTATCCCTCGCCGTACTGAACACAGCGGGAAACGCGGCTCAGTGTAGCTGACGATATATCTGTCTCTTCTATAACCTGATTATAGGTTTTACCCTCGATTAAAAGCCGTGCGGCGCAGATTCGCTGCGCCATCTGCTCAATTTCCTTATTCGTGCACATATCGCTGAAAAGCGCTCGGCAGTCTTCTCTGCTTTTGAGTGACGCTATAAGGTCGTATAAATCGTCTGTCATCTTATTATCGGTGCCTTTAATATTCATACACTACACACTTTCAAGTGATTTATTTAAAAAGCTCTTTGTTTTATCCGATTGCGGCGTGCCGAAGACCTCCTCGGGCGTGCCCGATTCTTCAACCACTCCGTCCGCCATAAACAGCACCTTATCCGATACATTGCGGGCGAATTCCATTTCGTGGGTTACCACTATCATAGTGCTGCCTGTGCTCTTAAGGTCCTTTATTACCCTTAAAACCTCGCCCGTAAGCTCCGGGTCAAGCGCGCTTGTCGGCTCGTCAAAGCAGAGTATATCGGGTTCAAGCGCCAGCGCCCTCGCTATTGCCACGCGCTGCTGCTGCCCGCCCGAAAGCTGGCAGGGGTAGTTATTTATCCTATCGGTAAGCCCCACGCGAGCTATTAACTCGCGCGCCTTTTTTTCCGCTTCTTCCTCGGTCATTCTTTTAAGCAAAACGGGCGCTAATGTTACATTTTTAAGCACACTGTACTGTGGGAAAAGGTTGAAGGACTGAAATACAAGCCCGAAGTGCAGACGGTTAAGCCGTATCTCATTCTCCGTGGGTTTTTTTGCCGCGTCGCCGTCGAATATTATCTTCCCGCCGACAGATATAGTGCCGCTCTCGGCAAATTCAAGGAAATTAAGGCAGCGCAAAAGGGTAGTTTTACCGCTGCCCGAAGACCCGATGATTGAAAGCACCTCGCCTTTTTCTAGCGAAAAGCTTATTCCCTTTAACACCTCGGTCTTGCCGAAGTTCTTTTTTATATTTTTAACTTCTAAAACTGACATTGTTACACCTCAGGCGCTAAAGTAGCTAAGCTTCTTTTCTATGTAGCCGAAAAGGAGAGTAAGTATTCCGCTGAAAACAAGATAAAAAATACCCGTCATAAACAGCGGCCAGATAATAGCCGCGCCCTTTATAAAGGTCTGCCCCGCCCAAATAAGCTCATAAACCGCGATTATGCGGGCAAGCGAGGTATCCTTAACAAGCGTTATTATCTCATTGCTCATAGGCGGCACAATGCGCTTTATAACCTGCAAAAGCACTATTTTGAAAAATATCTGGCTGCGGGTCATTCCCAAAACCTGACCCGCCTCAATCTGCCCTTTGGATATGCTCTCAATTCCGCCGCGGTAAATTTCGGAAAAATAGCAGGCATAGTTTATTATAAACGCTGCGAGTGCCGCTGTCAATCTTCCGTTTGCACCGCCGCCCCAAATATTACTGTCAAACAAAATTCCGGGGCCGTAGTATATTATTAAAAGCTGGAGCATAAGCGGCGTGCCGCGCACTATCCAAACAATCGTTCTTATAAAGGCTTTTAGCGGAATAAAGCGGCTCATTGAGCCGAAAGCAATTATAAGCCCCAAGGGCAAAGCGCCGAGGAGCGTAACAGCAAATATTTCAAGCGTTTTTAAAAAGCCGCCGCAAAGCGTGGTTATTACCGTTTGTAACATAAATATATAATTCCTTTTTTACAGTACAAGGCAGGCAGAGAAAACTCCCCCCTGCCTGTCAAATTAAATTTTTACTTCTGCTCGATTACAGCTTCCTGAACGCCGTATGTAGTTGCGGTTTCTTTCATAGAACCGTCCGAATATGCTTTCTTGAAGAAATCGTTGAGCTTTTCTGCTAAATCGGAGCCTTTGCGGAAGCCTACGCCGAAATCCTCTTCATCAGCCACGCCTACAGTATAAGCCAGGTTTTCATAGCTTGTGCCATCGCCTATCATAGCGCCCGCCATAAGCAGGTCTATAACCGCCGCGTCGCTTGTGCCCGCGTTGACCTCCATAAGTGCGTCGGACTGTGCGCCGACAGCCGTTACACTGTAGCCAAGCCCTTTAAGCGCCTTTTCTCCGGCAGAGCCTGCCTCAGCCGCAAACTTGAGATCCTTAACGCTTTCAACCGTCTTATACTTATCGGCTGCGTCCTTTTTAACCACTACAACCTGCGTGTTCTTGCAGTAAGCGTTTGAAACCTCCATGCCGTTCTTAACCTCGTCGGTTATCGTCATACCGTTCCATACGCAGTCAATGCTCTTGCCCTTAAGCTCCATTAATTTGTTATCCCACTCGATAACAACAAATTCCGCCTCAACGCCAAGCTCCTTTGCAAACGCCTTTGCCATATCCGCATCAAAGCCTATCCATTCGCCGCTGCCCTTGGTCTTTTCATAATCCATAGGAGCGTAATCGGTTATGCCTATAACCAGCTTGCCCTTTTCCTTTACATACTCGCTGTCGCTCTGATCCTTACCTTTTCCGCAGGCAGTGAACATAACCGCGAGACACACACACATCACCATTGCCAATAATTTTTTCATTTTTCTGCACCTCTGTTAAATTGTTATCCTCATTATACTTCATTACGATAAAGTTGTAAAGTGTTTTTTTTGCTTTTTTTGCACTTTTACCCAAAAAAACAATTGTTATCAATATCTATGCGAATTTTTAGGACAATTTGCACAGCGCAAGATAAATTTGACAAACCGAATTAATTATGATATAGTATTCTTTACAACAAACTTTAGGTGGAGATAACATATGTCTATATCTGTGTCCGAGCAGAAAACCGCAAAGGAAATTGCGGAGAAATTTAATCTTCCCGGCAAAATAACCGGCTGCATGAGCTTCGGCAGCGGTCATATTAACAATACCTTTCTCCTTGAGATGACCGAAAACGGCGGTCTGACGAAAAAATACATACTTCAGGCGGTAAATACAAATGTTTTCAAAAACATATGCGCCGTTATGGAAAACATAGACCGTGTGACCGAGCATATGAAAATCAGGGCGGAAAGCGGCGAAAAGATCATAAGCTTTTTAAAATCGACCGACGGACACACATATTATATAGATGAAGCCGATACATTTTGGCGCATTTACGAATTTATAGATAATTCCGTAAGTCTCGATCTGCCCGAAAGCGACGAGGATTTTTATCAGTGCGCGTTGGCGTTCGGCAGATTTCAAAGGGTGCTTAATGACTTCCCCGCAGAAAGCCTGCACGAAATAATCCCGGATTTTCATAACACTCCAAAAAGATACGCCGATTTTTTAAGCTCCGTAAGGGAAGACCGTTCCGGCAGAGCGCATCTTGCAGAGAATGAAATTGAGTTTATTAAGGCGCGTAAGGACTTTTACTCGGTGCTTTTTGAAAATTACGGTGCCGGGAAACTGCCGCTCAGAGTCAGCCATAACGATACCAAGTGCAACAATGTTTTGCTTGATAACACTACCCGCAAGGCGCTTTGCGTTATAGATCTTGATACCATAATGCCGGGCTTTTCGGTAACCGATTTCGGCGATGCGATACGCTTCGGTGCAAGCACCGCGGCAGAGGACGAAAAAGATCTTTCAAAGGTTAAGCTTGATATGGAGAAATTCCGCGTGTACACAAAGGGCTTTTTGGACGGCTGCGGCGGGCTGCTTTCGGATTCCGAAATTATGCTGCTGCCCGAGGGCGCTAAAATGATGACCGCCGAATGCGGAATGCGTTTTTTGGCGGATTTTATTGACGGCGACCGCTATTTCAAGACCGAATATCCGGAACACAATCTCGACCGCTGCCGCACGCAGCTGAAGCTGGTCGCGGAAATGGAAGCGCATTGGGCGGAAATGAAGGAATGCGTTTCGGAATATGTAGGCAAACGAGAATAATCCGCTTAAATTGATAAATTTCAAAAAATTTAAATTTTTTTAAAAAAAGTGTTGACAAATGCGAAAAAGAGTGATATACTGATTAAGCTGTCGATGAGACAGGCAAACAAAATCAGTTGGTGTTGATTGCGGCGAGGGTCCACCCGTTCCCATACCGAACACGGAAGT
>OLNY01000282.1_pt1 | contig 51707 bp, 58 predicted proteins | sample 1671981 | NCBI WGS metagenome assembly OLNY01 (sample SAMEA3136632, study PRJEB25190) | human gut metagenome | biome: human gut; feature: human-associated habitat; material: faeces | place: Austria | collected 2013
GTAAATACCCGTGACTGGACTTTCACCAGTAAGATTAGTGCCATGCTCGGCACACTACCAAAAAATCGCTCAGACCTCACGGTCTGGGCGATTTTTCTGTCAGGGAAGTTTTTTTACAGCCCCTGGTGAAACATTTGAATATTATGGCGGATATTATGAACACACTCCTGTGCGCATTTCCGTCAACGATTCTGGTCGCTATTATCTGATTGTTGACGGTAGCGACTACCGCTACAAATTTATCTAACCGCAAGCCCCAAGTTTTCACTCTTGGGGCTTATGTTATGATTGCATTGTTGCGCATCCACCTTTTTACATCTTGCAATGCTTCTTTAATGTTCGACTCTGTAAGTTTATTTTCTTTTGCATAATCCAGAATTAGCTTTGCAAGTTTTTCTCTTGTATCTTCGCTGGTTATTCTTCTTGTCCTCATTCCAATGTCCATCCTCTCCCTCCTTCCTCTGTGCTGTTGTTTGTTTCTCCCCTCCGTGCTATGATTTCCTTACAGGATGCCCGCCAGCATCCAAGTACGAGAAAGGAGATTCTGTCATGAATAAAGAAAATATTCAAAAAGCAATCCGGCATTTCAAGTCTGCCGCAAGTCCAACAAGTGCCAATGTTTGTGAGACTGTTACCGTTGGAAATATAGAAAAACTTATTTCCGAGATTACCAAACTTACAACCACCATCATCGATAATTTAGATGATTAGTTGCTTTGCGCCGTTTCTCTTATGAATCGGCGCAATATTCTCTTAGAATGCCTTCCATTCTTTTCTCAGTGTTGCTTATTTCTTCTCTAATTTTCTGCAACAGTTCGTCATCTGCTTCCGAGATCATAACAGTCATTTCGATGTCAGCACCAAATTCGCTTCCCAGTTCAATTGTTTCTCTTGTTATTTTGTTTTTTGTTATCTGCATCCTCTTTCCTCCTTCCTCTGTGCTGTTGTTTGTTTCTCCCCTCCGTGCTATCATCGCCCTACAGGATGCCTGTTGGCATCCAAGTAAAACGAAAGGAGATATCGTTATGGGCTTAATACATCTTTATTACGACTACTCCACCGTAGCCCCTGAGCTTCGCGAGTCCTGTCTAAAATATCTGGAATATATTTCAGACAGCTCTCGCCATCCAAACATTGCTCTGCCAATGACGGGAGAACTTTTTGTTGCCGAATCTTTAGATTATGCATCTATCAATCATCCTGATGGTCTGATTCTTCGGCAGCTTCTTTGATATCATCGTATTTGATAGATACCATATCTTCCTTTTCCGCATCATACTCCAACATGATGCGGAATTTCTTTTTTCCTCTTGTTATGCGCCATATTGTTCTGCTCAAAGTCATGATACATGCCAGCATCCTTTCGTATCTTAAATGTGGGATTTTTGTTAATTCAGCATGAATTTTCTTTGTTTCCACGTTCTCTCCCTCCTTCCTCTGTGCCGTTGTTTGTTTCTCCCCTCCGTGCTATCATTCTCTTACAGGATGCCTGCCAGCATCCAAGTCTACGAAAGGAGCAATTTTCTTATGTGTACTATCAACCAATACTACGTTGATCTACGTCCGCTCTCTGACGATGAATTCTCCAAGTCATATCCACTACTGGAAATGTCTGCATCCGATATCTTTCCTTTTATAGGAACGCACGTCTATGAAGTGGTCTGGAACCGAGATATTTCTATAGCTGAATATCTTCACATTCCTCCAGACCTTGTAAGCCATCATCGTCCGTCTGGACTGTAGTTTTTACTCTATCCGCGTGCGGATCGTAGTCAATTACGAGTCGCACGTGCTTTTCCAATGTCAAAATCCTTTTTATGGCATCCACCCACAACGAAATTGAGGAAATTTTATTTATAAAATCTTCTCTTTTTGATGATCCATATTTGTAGGTTTTCATTCTCCCTCCTTTCCCTGTGCTGTTGTTTGTTTCTCCCCTCCGTGCTATCATTTCCTTACAGGGTGTTTACGTGCCCGAGTAAGTAAAAGGAGGGGATGGGTTATGACTCCTGAAAAATGTAGCCGATGCGGGCAAATAATTCCAAAAGACCAAGTATCTTGCCCTCATTGTGGGCGTGCCCGCAACTACATTTCAGAAAACTGCTGCACAAACAAGAACTGTTCCGGCTATATGGAAATTCTGCCTCGCAGTTGTGCATTCTGTCCAATCTGTCACGCAAAGACAGCCGAACAACAGTTTATTGATCTTCTGTGTTAGCAGTTTCCACAATCTCAAGCGCCTTTTTTATGGCACTTGAGATATCTGTCCCGCAATACCCGCAATAATTTCCTCTGAATTCTACGCCATTCTCAATCGCTTCCCGTCGAAAAATCGGTCTTTTACAATTGGGACAAATCATAAATTCTTCAAATATTTTCATGCTATTATAGATTTTGGGAACACATCCGGACGACTCTTTCTCCATCTTTTAATGTTTGATCTGCAGTCCTCTACATCCTCCTTGATTCTGGCTCCACAATGTATGCAATATGATCCCAGTTCTATTTCATCAAGTTGCATGGCAAGTGTTCTCCATAGTTTCATGCCGCACTTCGGGCAAAAATACCATGATTTTTCTTTATCCGTCTCCGAAATCGCCATTTCCAAGTAAAACAGTGCTCCGTACATCTTCTCTCCCTCCTTCCTCTGTGCTGTTGTTTGTTCCTTACAAGAACAATGTACTTCTTTGGAAGAACTTTGTCAACCTCTTTTTGTTCTTTCAAAGAACTTTTTACGTTGATTTTTTAATTGAGCCGTGCTATTCTTTAGAAAAGGACTCAGAAAGAAGGTGATACAATGACACAGGGTGAACGTGTCAGACAGGTACGAAAAGAACTTGGATTGACATTGGAAAAGTTCGGTGAACGAATTGGAATGAAAAAAAACTCTATTAGCCAGATCGAAAACGGAAAAAATTCTGTAACCGATCAAGTTATTAAATCCATCTGCCGGGAATTCAACGTTGACTATACCTGGCTGACCACCGGAAAAGGTGATGATATATTCGAAAAATCTCCTTCCTCCACGATGGAACAGTTGAAAAAAGAGTTTGATCTGGATGATTTTAGTTACAAACTGGTATACCAATACCTGAAGTTAAATGCAGACCAGAGACAGGCGGTGCGTGATTTCTTTTATAATGCGGCCACTTCGACGGATACTGCTGCCGCTCCGGAGCCGAACATTGCGGATCAGTTCCCGAACACTGCTGCAGAGCTGGAAGCGCAGTACGGACCAGGTGTACAGGTTAATAAGAATGAAAAAGAGGTTGGGTGATTCCCAGCCTCTTTCCATTCCACCTCAATTCTCTTGTGATAGATGGTTTTATATTGTTTTAAACGGTTTTGAACCATTTTCGATCATTTTAGGTTATTGACACAAATATGCTTTTGTGCTAATATATTGTCACGAAATATTTGAATAATATTTTGACATATACATATCATGTATATGTGTAGCGATTGTTGCACGTTAATAATGCTCTAGGTTGTACGTCTCTCAACATATGAGAATGACCGAACCCTAGGGCTTTTTTATAATAATAAAGTTTCTTATGAAAGATGTAAATATTCATTCAAAAACTGCTATTTTAGTAGATGGTGGTTTTTATCGCCGCAGAGCACAAGCTGTTTTTGGTGACAAAGCGGCGGCAGAGCGTGCTTCTGAACTTGAAAACTACTGTTGGCGTCATCTCAAAACCCATGGCGAACGCAGTAATCTTTACAGAATCTTTTATTACGATTGTGCCCCATCTTGCAAACGCGTTTTTCACCCTTTTCTTCAACAGCAGGTTGATCTCGGAAAAACAGAGCTTCATGATTGGACCGTTCAATTTTTTGATGAACTGAAAAAACGGCGAAAGTTTGCTATCCGTCTTGGTAAACTTGCAGAAGAACAGGCTCATTATAATATCCGTCCGCAAATCGTCAAAAAGCTCTGCAACGGAAGCATTCAATTTTCTGATCTTCAGGAATCTGATTTTTGTTTACAGATTGAGCAAAAAGGTGTTGACATGAAAATCGGACTTGACATTGCTTCTATGTCATACAAAAAACAGGTAGACCAAATTATTCTTATTTCCGGTGACAGTGATTTTGTGTCTGCTGCCAAACTCGCCAGACGCGAAGGGATTGATTTTATACTCGACCCTCTTGGATCTCCTATAAAACCAGATCTTTTCGAACACATAGATGGATTGCGTACATGTGATAAATCATATACTGTTCATACCAAGAAATAACACGATTGCTTTCCAGACACTGCTGCCGAACTGGAAGCACAGTACGGACCGAGTGAACCGGTTGACAAGAATAAAAAATAGGTTGGGTGATTCTAAGTCTCTTTTTTATATGTCTTAAACAGTTGTCATTTGTGTATTTACCGTGTATGCTATCGTTATCAATAGGAAAATAGGAAATAACTTCTGAATACTTGTAAATATCGCATATATGTAATATAATCACAGAAAGAGGAAATATGAACAAAGACGAGGCATTAAGGTTATTATCTGAATATTTATCTTTGCGTCAGAATGACTTTGTAATTCATCCAGAATTCATAAGGGAAATAAAAGGATTATTAAAAAAAGAAATTAAAGGCTCTGAAGCAAAATTTTTTCAACAAATGATCACTCAATTTAGATAATATTAAACTTTCTGGTAAAAATGTTCATAAGATAGATGGAAATGAAATCCTTAGCGGTGTCGGAAACGATGCTCTGGGAAATCCCTGGAGTTTATATTCTATCCATCTTTCTTCTGATAGGTATAATGTACGTTTTATTATCAAATTTGATGATCAATCAGTGCCTTTTTTGCTCTATGCCTTTTACGAACGCACAGGAAAACGAAAAACCGATTACACCGTGCCAATCAAAATTTCAAAAGAACGTTTTCTAGAAATAAGGAATTAAGGAGGGATTTCATGAGTACCAGAATTACACCTGCTAAGTTGGAAGATTTGCTTTCCCTGTTTGAAGATACACTCCAACCAGAAGATATTATGTATGCCAAAGTAGCATCACAGGCTTCTCGATCTATCACCAGAGAGCGTCTCCGGCTGGACCTGAATCAGAAAGAATTCGCTGAACTTCTTAACGCTACACAGAGTTTAGTTTCCCGATGGGAAAGTGGCAAGTATAACTTTTCTCTCAAAAAGCTGTCCGAAATATCAGTTTCTCTTGATATGGAATTACACATTTATATGACACCCAGATATTCCAAAAGCGAAATAAATGCATATTCGTATCATTGTACCACATGGAATCTCGCAGAACCTATAAAAAAGACAAAACCTGGATATTTGCTTTTTACATCATCTAAGCCACAAACTTTCAATAACTTTTCAAAACCAAAGGAGGTTATATCATGTTAAATTATATCAATTCATTCAGTTTATCTACATCAGAGGATAAATCAAAGGTTGTAATCCATTTTGGTCAGAACTATCCTGCTTCGTTTTCAGAGGATGATGACACTATCCAAAACGAACTTATCACTTCTGTGATTCTCGATGCAGATACTGCGATTGCTCTATGTTCTTCAATTGCCAATAACATAGATATCGATGACAAATCAGATAATGATGACGAAAAAGAGGTTGGGTGACACGCCCAGCCTCTTTTCTTACTTATATATTATCATTTCTTTTGTAATACATAATTTTTTACGCATTTTTATTGACACATAATTTATTATGTATTATACTATAATTGTTAGGAGGTACATAAGATGAAAAGTTACTCATCTCGGGAGGTGATTCGAATTCTTCAGCAGGACGGCTGGTATGAGGTGTCCTGCGTTGGCGATCATCACCAATTCAAGCACCCGGTAAAACCCGGACGAGTTACCATCACCCATCCGGTAAAAGATATTCCGATTGGTACACTGAAAAGTATTTCCAAACAATCTGGGGTTACATTTCCGTAACCCCAACATTTAGGAGGTAGTCATATGTTGAAAAAACGTTATTCTTTTATTGCATTCTTCAACTACGAAGATCGCGGAATTTCTATTGATTTTCCTGATCTTCCCGGATGCTGTCCATGTGCAGAGCCTAACGATACCAATAAAGCAATCAGCAATGCGCAAGAAGCTCTTGGACTCCATTTGTATGGCATGGAGCAAGACCACGAAGTGATTCCGGAACCAAGCTCTCTTGATTCTCTCACGATCCCTTCTGGTTGTGTTCCTGTTATGATCAGCGTATTTATGCCTGCAATTCGTGACCGAGTCAAAAACAATTTTGTCAAAAAAACCCTATCACTCCCAGCGTGGCTCGCTGCTGCGGCAGATGCGGACGGTGTAAACTGCTCCCGCGTATTTCAAAATGCACTCATGGATTACCTCGGTGTGCAGGAACCTCCTCGTGCATAGCGTCATAGCCCATGACGCAAAAAGAAAGCCAGTTCTAGTTGTGAAAATGTCTTCAAAAAAGAGGTTGGGGAATCCCCCAACCTCTTTTTATGATGCCGTTCGCCAGTAAACCAGGAACAATGCCTTATATAGTTCCGATAAACGGCTTTGTATTTTTTCATTTATGCTTTTTTATATCATCATATATCTTTTTAACTCTTGTGGCGAACATATAAAAGAATACTGCAAGACAGATGAACAATAATACAATAATTGCAATAACCGTCCACGGCATACTCCCACTTTTGAAATATGTAATCACATCGGTCACCTGATTTACAAGAAGCCCCACCAAAAACGCAACCAAAAATCCACTCCAAATGATTTCTTTCAGTTCTTCGAGCCTTTTCCCATTTTCCTCAGTTTCGACCTCTGCTTTTGCCTTTCTGTACTCATCTTCCCGTATTTCAGGTTCTATCTCTTCGATAATCTTTTTCTTTATGTTTTCTTCCGCGGCTGCCAATATATTCGGTTGTCCCTGTTTTTCTTCCGCGTTGTTATGCACATATTGGGACACAACCTTGTCTAAAATTTCTCCCATCTATTCGCCCTTTGCCAATATTCGGTCTACGAAATCATTTACTTCTTTTTCAAAATTAGCACCCCGATCACCTTTTTCGTTCTGATATGCTGCATTCTCTTTATTTTTGTAAAGTTTGTGCTCGGACGGAATTCCATCCAATTCTTCAAAAACAATCTGAGCTACCCGCATTCCCTTTTGTATTTTTATAGGATAATCGGTTGCATTGAAAATTCCAAGATTCAGGTTTCCAGAATATGTGGAGTTGCAATGCTGACCGCTTACAATCAATCCAAGTCTTGTGAATCTGGTTCTTGGCCTTATATGTGCAGTCAGGCAATCCGGCAGAGTGATCTGCTCAGTCACAGTAACCAACATATACTCTTTCGGAGAAATAATATACTCTCCATGTTCCATACTCTTTTTTTCATACATGTTATCCACTGCATTTTGATCTTCCAGCGAAATACATTTGATTTCTTTTCTCGGAACCATGATCTGATCTGTTATGGACAGATCATAAGATTCACTTTGCAAACGTTCTTCTACAAATTCTTCAATTAGTGGATGTTCCATATTATGCTCTTTGTATTTTTCAACATATTCTCTAATCTTTTTATCTGTTAATACCATAATATCGACCCCTATTCATGTACTCTTGTATGAATTAAAGTATATCATATTTTTGCAATATGTAAACATTTTTCTTTATAATCTAGCAATTTTTAGTGTATTATATACAATTTATCATTATTCTTTGATTTTCCAACCACCTCATAACAAAAACTGTATAATCTTGCTTTCCGGCACACTTGCCCAGTTGTAATAGATGCACTTATCTGACCGGCACACGATCATGCGGATGTCCGGTCTATCATATATGCCAATCTTTTTTCGTTGCATGTCTGTGATGCTTTGTTTTTTGCTTTTTTTCCCGCCTTTTAATGCTTTCAGTTCTTCTCTCATCTTCTGTCCTCCTTATAAAAGAAATATGAAATACTGTTTTTCCAGCCATATTAAGGATGACAGAGTAAACCTTTGATTTTGTTTGCTATATTGCAACTTTTATGTATTATGTATGCTTTTATTACAATATAATAAGTCTATTGACTTAATTTAATTTTCATGCTATCATATATTTTATATTTTTATTGGAGGAGCAAAAAAATAATGTCAAGAATCTCGAAAGTCATGCAGGAAAAAGGTGTCACCACGGAAAAGCTGTCTATCGCTACCGGTATACCAAGAACAACTATAAACGAGTACCGCAGCGCTCGAAAGAAAGAACCATCTCTTTCACGCGGTCTTAAAATTGCGGATGCTCTTGGAGTTGATCCGCATGATTTGCTGGAAAAATAATGAATCTGTTGCGACGTCGCAACAGTTAGATCGGAGTCGTGTATATGAAATTGCCAAACGGATACGGCGGTGTTGTAAAACTGCCAGGTAAACGGAGAAAACCGTGGGGTGTGCGCATTTCCGTCCTGGAAGAAGGCTCGGACGGCATACAACACCGTAAGCGCAAATACCTCGAATACTTTGCCACACAGAAAGAGGCACTGGCATATCTCGCAGACTATAACAAAGGGCTTGCAGTCCATGAGCACACTAGTATTTCTGATATGCTAACCTTTAAAGAGCTATTTGACAAATGGATCAAATGGCGCTGGAGCTTTAAGAGTCATCCCGGTGATGCAGCACTTACAAGTTATAAGGCTGCTTTTAAAAAATATTCTTCTTTACATTCTCGCAAAATTGCCACGCTGCATACTGCTGACCTGCAGGAATGTTTAAACCAATGTAACAGTATGAGCTCCAGCACCATTACTAATATGGGAATAGTCGTGCGCGGAATGTGGAAATACGCACTATCCACGGAACTTGTTGACCGTGATATAACCGCTGGTCTCGTCTTCGAATCCGCGGAAACCAGGCAGAAACACACTCGGTTTTCCGATCAGGAAATCGCTGAACTTTGGGCATCTCTCGGTAAAGTTCCCAACGTTGACCTTATGCTCATTCTCGTTTACACCGGCCTTCGCATCACGGAATTTTTAACTATGGAGTGCGCCAGCATAAATATAGTAGACCATTATATGGTTGGCGGAATCAAAACAGACGCAGGACGCAACAGGATTATCCCCATCCACGATTCTATACTCCCTCTTATTCATGCGCGGATGGGCGGTCGTTACCTCGTGTCCCGTTCAAACGGCGGCAAATATACCACCACCGGTTTTCGCATCGGTATATGGGATGGGCTTTGCCAACGCCTCGGTCTAAACCACATTCCGCACGATACCCGTTATACTTTTGCATCTCTGGCCAACAATGCTGGCATGAATGATGTGTGCTTAAAAATTATTCTCGGCCATTCTGTTTCTAATGCGTCCGGGTCCGCATTTAAAATAGGCGGTACCGGTGACGTAACCAAAAACGTTTACACGGAAAAAACCATCTCTGAACTGGTGTCCGAAGTAAATAAGATCCCCGTTGATTTGTAACCCACTTGTAACCCACGAACTCATTTTTTCCCCTTTTTTCTCCTTTTTCTGAAAATTCTGACAAAAACAAGTGCCTGAAATCAGCCATTTTCAAGCACTTGTTTCTTTTTCTATTTTTTCTTTGCTTAACATTTGCTTAATCTTTTTCCATTGTTATTTTTGTTCATAATTTATTTACAAATCTCTCATAAACTTCACACACCGGCGTCATAATTGCAAACTATACTTTAGTCATACCTAAGAAATAAACTTTTTCTTTTTCATAATCCTCGCACCGCAAGGCGCGAGGTCCTCCCTTTTTTAGAGATTAATTTTTTCTCATAACACATAAAAAGAGCTGTCCTGTCCGGACAGCTCTTTTGCTTACTCTTTGATTTCCATCTTAATGGCATTCCAATACGCGGAAAAAGCACTGGGAACTGCATAGTTTTCCACTGCTTTCTGTGCCTCAGTAAATAAAATATTTTCTTTTGGTGCCGTAGTTTCTTCTACAAGAACCACATAGGCATGCATATGCCACTCCACATGGGAAAAAATGTGTCTGGCCGGTGCAAGTGCATGTATCCGTATCGGTGAAAACCCCTGGTTTTTCACATATTCCAAAGCCTCCTGCTGCTCTAAGATACCCGAAACATTCGGAAGTTCATACAAGCCTGCTAAAAGCCCCTTCGCCGGCCGCTTGCGCAATGCCACATGTTCTCCGTCCCGGATGACAAACACCGTGCGCTCCTCGATTCTGCGCGCTTTTGCCCTGGTTTTCACAGGAATCGTGTCAATTTTATCCTGCAGACGTGCCTCACAGAATCCATACCATGGACATTCCGGACAATGCGGTGCCCCATTCGGCACACACACCATTGCGCCTAACTCCATCAGTGCCTGGTTAAATTTGCGCGGAATCAGACCATTCGTTACTTCCGTTTCCATCATCGCCTGCAGGCTGCGCTCCATCGCACTGCGGACCGACTGCTTCATGATATCCGAATCATCTGCGCACACACGGGAAATCACCCGCAGCACATTCCCGTCCACCGCCGGAACCGGCCGGTTATAGGCAATCGAAGCGATCGCTCCTGCCGTATAGCTTCCGATGCCTTTCAGGCGAAGCAGTTCTTCCACCGTATCCGGAATTGTCCCGCCATACTGCTCCATAATCTGTTCCGCTGCGGCATGCAGATTCCGGACACGGTTGTAGTAACCAAGTCCTTCCCACAGTTTCAGATAACGATCCTCCGGACACGCGGCAAGCGCCTCCACATCGGGAAGTGCCTCCATAAACCGTGCAAAGTAAGGTTTAACGGCTTCTACCCTTGTCTGCTGTAACATGATCTCAGAAATCCATACTTTATATGCCTTCGGATCATCTCTCCAGGGGAGTACGCGTGCATGCCCATCAAACCAGTCCTGCAATGGCTTTACCAGCTTCTTTAATTCAAAATCCGCTACCATATTACACCCGCAGGAAAAACGCACGATATCCCGGAATCTCAAATCCACCATTCAATGCAATTTTTTCTCCGGTGATCAGGTCGGTGGCTTCCGCTGCTCCGGCATCAAATCCTGCATAAAACGGACTGTCTGCCGCATTGATCGCAACGTAGACGCGTTCCCCTTCCCATTCTCTTTCAAACACGCACTGTCCATTGGTCAGAACTTTAGACATAAAGTTTCCATACTGCAGTGCTTTGGACTGTTTCTTTGCCTCTGCCAGTTTTGAAATCCACTCTGTCAGATCATTCCACTCCGGTTTCTCAAACGATGGACGAAGTGCCGGATCTCCATCTTCTTTGCGTCCTTCTGCGCCCCACTCACTTCCGTAATATACGCATGGGATTCCCGGCATCCCAAAAGCAAGCGCGTAAATCAGCGGCAGATGATTTTTATTGGTCAGAATGGAGGCCACACGGGTCACATCATGATTATCCACGAAAGACAACAGGTGTTTTCCCTTATATAACGTCCAGTTTTCCGGTCCGAACTGACGAAGCAGGGAATGATTGATCTCAAACATGTTCATGCAGTTAAAGCTGGAATACAATCCCTTGTAACACTCATAGTTCGTCACCGAATGCAGCATTTCATCGTTCATCAGCTGGTTATAATCCCCATGCAGTGTCTCTCCGACAAGGAAAAAGTCTGGTTTTAATTCATTACAGAAACTGCGCAGTCTGCGCACAAAATCATGATCCAGACAATATGCCACGTCCAGCCGCAGTCCGTCAATATCAAATTCGTCTACCCATCCTTTGATGGCAGAAAAGATATGCTGGATCACCTCTTCATTGCGCAGGTTCAGTTTGACCAGATCATAGTTTCCTTCCCAGCCCTCATACCATAAGCCGTCATTGTAGTTGGAATTTCCGTCAAAGGCAATGCGTCCGAACCAGTTCACATAAGGGGACTGCTCCCGGTTTTTCAAGACATCCTCAAATGCCCAGAACCCTCTTCCCACATGGTTGAATACACCGTCAAGTACCACGCGGATTCCTTCTTTGTGCAGATTGTTGCATACATTTGCGAAATCCTCATTTGTACCCAGGCGGGTATCAATCTTTGTATAATCCCTGGTATTGTATCCATGTGTGTCCGACTCAAATACCGGAGAAAAATAAATGGCATCGGCCCCTAATTTTTTAATATGAGGAATCCAGTCATTTACTTTTTCAATTCTATGTTCCAGCACACCGTCATTTTCAAATGGTGCCCCACAAAATCCTAATGGATAAATCTGATAAAAAACACTTTCGTAAGCCCACATATATTTATTCTCCTTTCGGCTTTCTATCATTTTATGTTACATTTCATCCGGCATGATAATGGCCGCAATAATGTATGCAATCAGTCCACTGCCACCCGCAAGTGTAAAGATCACCCAGATCAGACGAATCACGGTCGGATCTACGTCAAAATAGTTTGCGATTCCGCCACATACTCCACAAACCTTTTTATCTGTACTGCTCTTGTATAATCTTTTCTTCATAGTATTTCCCTCTTTTCTGAAAATCTGCAATTGTCAGGATAGTTTCAGTATACACAATCCCGAATAAAATTTCCACTGTCCCTTCAACTGTTCATGCCTGGTTAAGAAAACTTTAAGGATTTTGCAAAATCAAAAGAATGCATAACAATTTGCAAGATAGATAGATGTTGTATGAACTGTTCTGTGATAAAATCAAGAAAATAATGAAAAGATTACCAAGAGGGGAGATATAACATGCAAACCTGTACTTTAAACGGAACCTGGCAGCTTTCTGCCGGACACCGTTCTTTAGAATCTGTAGATATGCAGATTCCCGGCACTGTACTTTCCGGGCTTCTTGCCGCCGGAAAAATAAAAGATCCATTTTACCGTACCAATGAGGATGCTACACGCGCATTGTTCTGGAAGGATTATGTTTTCACCCGGACGTTTGATGTCGATGAAGAACTCTTGGCCCAACAACATATTGTTCTGGTGTGTGAAGGACTTGACACACTTGCGGAAATCAGCATCAACGGCACATTCCTTGCAAAAACAGATAACATGCACCGTACCTGGAAATTCCAGGCAAAAAAACTTCTGCACCCCGGAAAAAACGAAATTCAGATTGTTTTTCGTTCTGTGCTGCGTTTTATCGAAGATTATCCTTATGAAGCCCATAAAAAAATCAATTATATTCCGTGCGGCTCCATGAAAGGAAACCAGCTTTTGCGCAAAGCACACTCCATGTTTGGCTGGGACTGGGGTCCACAGACCATCGATGCCGGAATTTTCCGGGACATTTATTTGCAGGGATATTCCCATGCCAGAATCGAAGACATCCGCATCCATCAGCAGCATGCCAAAAACGTTTCCGTCCAGACATCCATAACACTTTCCGAATCCGTTCCGGGACAAAAACTTTGCGTGGAACTCTCAGAAGACGGTGCAGACAAACCGCTGCAGACGAAACTGTGTAAAACAAATGCAGACGGTGTGGCAGCGGTGGATTTTGTGATCGAAAATCCAAAACTCTGGTGGCCGAATGACTATGGCGATCAGCCTCTTTATATCGTCAGGACCACTTTACTGGATGAGGACGGAACAAGCCTGGAATCTATCACCAGACGGATCGGTCTGCGCACATTAACGATCAGCCAGGAAAAAGACGAATGGGGAAATGAATTCGCCTTCTGTGTCAATGGTGTCAAAATTTTTACCCGCGGGGGAAACTATATTCCGGATGACTGTCTGTACACAAGAATTACCGAAAAGAAGCTGGATTATATTCTGGAAAGCTGCCGCAGGGCACACTTTAACTGCGTCCGTGTATGGGGTGGCGGTTACTACCCTTCCGATGCTTTTTATGATCTCTGTGATGAAAAAGGGCTGATCGTATGGCAGGATCTGATGTATGCCTGCAATGTCTACGATGTAACGGACGCGTTTGCCGAAAACTGCAGGCAGGAGACCTATGATAATGTGCGCCGTCTGCGCCACCACGCCAGCCTTGGTTTATGGTGCGGCAACAACGAAATTGAATCTGCCTGGGATCACTGGGGCGATTTCCAGAAAGAAACTCCTTATCTTCGTGCCGATTATATCAGATTGTTTGAAGAAGTCCTCCCGAAAGCCGTACAGGAGGCAGACGGTGAAACCTTTTACTGGCATTCTTCCCCGTCATCCGGCGGCTGTTTTGACAATCCGGATGATGCAAACCGCGGAGATACCCACTACTGGGATGTCTGGCATGGACAGAAACCATTTACCGACTACCGCAAATATTTTTTCCGTTTCTGCTCCGAATTCGGTTTTCAGTCTTTCCCATGTGCAAAGACCGTCAACAGTTTTACTTTGGAAGATGACCGCAATATTTTCTCCCGTGTCATGGAAAGCCATCAGAAAAATGATGCGGCAAACGGTAAGATGCTCTACTATCTGTCCGAAAATCTGCGCTATCCAAAAGATCTGACACATCTCCTGTATGCCAGTCAGGTATTACAGGGTATGGCCATCAAATACGGTGTGGACCACTGGCGCCGAAACCGCGGCCGCTGTATGGGAACCCTCTACTGGCAGATCAACGATGACTGGCCGGCACCTTCCTGGTCCAGCATTGATTATTTTGGCAGATGGAAAGCCCTGCATTACATGGCTCAGAAATTTTATGCCCCACACGCGGTCAGTATGACGCTGGAAGATCACAGGTGCCACGTATATTTTTCCAACGAATCCTTCGAAACCACAGAGTATTCTCTCACCCTGTCCATTCGTGACCTGTCAGGGAATGTGCTGGAAACATACGAAACCAAAGGGAACTCCCCGGCCTTTTCCGCTATCGAAACAGCAGTTGTCGATATCTGTTCCTGGGAAGATCAAAAAGACGATGTATTTTTGGAAGCAGTGATACATACAAAAGATCAAAAAGTGTTAAAGGATGTGGAAACACTTGTGCCGTATAAATATTTAAATCTTAAAAACCCGGTTATATCCACGGAAGCAGAAGAAACGAATGATGCTTTTATCCTGCACATTTCCAGTGACTGCTTTGCTCCGTTTGTCGCTTTGGATTTTGACGATGCAGATGTTATTTTTTCTGATAACTTTTTCCACCTGACGGATAAAACGGTACAGGACATCATTGTGAAAAAAGAAGACATCTTACAGGGACATTTTGAAAATGCCGAAGATTTCAGGAAACGCCTTCAGATTCTGTCTCTGGGCACTTCCTATGCCCGTTCCTGAAAAAATGTATTTATCCACATATCACAAAAAATAAAGTGTGCGCTTGTCGCACACTTTCGCGCGCGCGCGGTATGTTCAACATAAACTTCAGCGCCGGACCCACTTTCTCGGATTCCGGCGCTGTCTTTTGTTTACAGATGTTCTTCCAGTAAAAGGACATCCCATTTTTTCAATTTCATTCCGTGTTCTGTCATCTTTTGGCTGATCATGTCTTTCTTTCCGGTCAGACTCTCCGGCAGAATCTGCTTCTCATCCGTAAAGTTCATGACAAAATAGAATCGCGTGGTATCACTGACGCGTGTGACAACTTCAAGTCCGGTTTCTTCCGGGATAACGGACGAAACTCCGGCCTCCTGGACTGCCTGATCCAAAATCTTTGCAAGCCCTTCTTCCTCAAACTGGGTTGCAATATAATATGTGGTACCTTTTCCGTATGTATTCTTCGATGCTGCCGGCATTCCCGCATAGAAATCTTCCTCATAAGAGGCAAGTGCTTTCGCACCCTCTAAATGCATCAGATCGCACAAAAGACCGCATGCTGCTGTACTGCCGTCTGCAAACTTTGCCTTATTTTTCTGTTCCGGTGCAAGGGCATCAATCTCCTCAACCCATACCCCCGCCATCTCGCGGAGCGGTCCCGGATAACCGCCCAGATATACATTATCCGACTGTCCGACAATTCCACTCATAAACGTAGTAATCAGAATCCCACCATTTTTCACAAAATTCTCCAGCGCTTCTTTCATTCCATCCTTTACCATATAAAGCACCGGTGCCACAACAATCTTGTATTTTGAAAAATCCGCATCCACAGGAATCATATCCACACCGATATTCTTTTTGTAAAAATACTGATAGTACTGATGAATCTGATCGACATATTTTAAATCCTCGGACGGACCGCTGGTGTACTCCAGTGCCCAGTAATTATCCCAATCGAAAATCAGTCCGACTTCCGCTTCATTGCGTGATCCCAAAGTACAGTCTCCAAAGCTTTCCAGCTCCGCGCCAAGCTGAGCCACCTCACGGAAAACACGGGTATTTTCACTTCCTGCATGAGCAATCACAGCGCCATGGAATTTCTCACATCCGCCCACACTTCTGCGAAGCTGGAAAAACTGGATCGTGTCTGCCCCATGTGCCAGTGTCTGATAACTCTGTGCACGCATCTGCCCCGGACGTTTCAGGGAATTGTATTTCTGCCAGTTCTGCTGGCTTGGCGTCTGCTCCATCAGCATAAACGGCTCATCTTTTAAACCGCGCATCAGATCGTGTGTCATGGCAATGCTGCTCCACGGAGTATCATAGGAAGGATAATTATCCCAGGATACAACATCCATCTCTTTTGCCCACTTGAAATAATCAAGCCCCTTGAATGTTCCCATCAGGTTTGTTGTGACAAATGCATCCGGCTTGACACTCCGGATCGCGTCGCGCTCCATCTTGAAGCATGCTAACTGGCTGTCCGAATAAAATCTGCGATAATCAATGGAAATACCTGCAAAAGCAGTCTTTTCACTTCCGATTCCGTCACTTAATGCATTCGGCGGTACCACATCATCCCAGTCGTAAACGGTATGTCCCCAGAATTCCATATTCCAGGCCCTGTTTAATGCATCAATTGTCTTATACTTATCTTTCAGCCACACACGGAATGCCTTCTGACAGTTCTCACAGAAACACTCGTTTCCATATTCGTTGCTGACATGCCAGCAGGTCACATGTGGATTGTCTGCATAGCGCTCTGCCAGTTTATATGCCAGTTCACGCGCATAATGTTTAAACACAAAAGAATTCGGGCAGGCATTGTGACGGCCGCCAAATTTGTGCTGTCTTCCTTCATAATCGGTAAACATCACTTCCGGATATTTGCGCACCATCCATCCCGGAAGGGCTGCCGTGGAAGTGGCAAATACGATATCGTAATTTTCTTTCGAAAGCATATCCACGATCTCGTCAAGCTCATCAAAATTATATTCATGCTCCGATGGCTGGATCTTTGCCCATGAAAATACATTGATTGTCGCGGTATTGATGTGTGCATCCTTAAAAATGCGCATATCTTCCTGCCAGATATCCTTCGTCCACTGATTCGGGTTGTAATCTCCTCCGTAGAGGATTCTCTTAAAATGCGTGCTCATAGTTTTCTCCTTTTCTTTTCGATTCTGAATTTATGTCTCATTTTTTGTTTTCGTTGATTTTTCCCTATTATACGATACAATCTCTTATATTTGTATAACATGATAAACCAATTTATATAACATTTTGAAACTATTTCTTTTTCTGTTGAAATATGCTATGATGCCATAGAAAAAAGAAGTGGAGGTATCTCATGGCAATCTATTTCAGCAACACGCTCAGCAAAGAACCATTCCAGTTTGATTCCGTTGGAAACCACTGGCTGCAGGAAGCGCTCAGCCGTCCACAAGGTTACCCAATCTATCACTATTTGCAGACAGAAGAAGGCTGTGGCATTTTCACAATTGACGGAAAAGAATATTTTTTGCCCGAAGGTCACGGCATCCTGATCACACCGCATGTCCCACATGCTTACCGTGCAGCAGACACCTCTGCATGGATTACGTGTTTTGCAACATTTGGCGGTACAATGGAAGCACATCTGCCGCAGATTCTTGGCAACAACCACATAATTTTTACAGAAAAGGAAAATGCTCTGGAAATCAAAGCTGTGATCGACCGTGCTGTAGCACGTTTTAAAACAGCACCAGTCAATACACACCAGCTTTCCTGCGACTGTTATGCATTGCTGCTGCAGTTTTCCAATGGATTTTTCCACGCAAATACCAGCGATCCCCTGTGGGAAAAATATGTTGAGCCCGTATTGTGGCTGATCGAAACACACTATATGGAAGACCTGACCGCCGAAAAGTTATGCCGGCAGGTCTATGTATCCCCGCAATACCTGTCCCGCCTGTTTGTGCGCTACCTAGGCTGCTCCGTCTACGAATATTTAACAAACTACCGGATCACCAAAGCAAAAGAACTGCTGCTTATGCGCCGTGACCGCAAAATCCAGGAGATCGCACACGATGTCGGTTATACAGATTCCAGCCATTTTATCGTGATGTTTAAAAAACTTACCGGCATGACACCCGCACAGTTCCGCAGACAGTAAAAGGAACAGCTGGAATTGCTGTCTTTGCCTTATTCTGCAAGGAATGATAAAATTTTGTCTTTTGTGGTCAGTATGACCGACATGTGCCCGGTACCATCTTCATACTCGCGTGTCCCGTACACGCCATAGTACGATGCCGTTCCCTGATCCGGAACGAGATGCAGCATGTAGGTATCTTTCGATTTTGTACGCGACAGTGTGTATGTTCCCTTCCAGATTTTTTTGTTTTCAAGATTTTTGCACCGATAGGTCTGATCTTTTTTAAATGTCAGAACGACCTTGCTTTTGGAAGGATCTTTTGCGTAGGATGAAAGCTCGTTGCCGTCTAAATCCGCTTCTTCCTCCAATTTCCATGTGACCGCTGTCAATTTTGGCTGGCTTGGTTTTCGGACTGTCCAGATTGTAACAATTCCAATAAAAACAGCGAAAAACACAACAATTACCGCTAGTTTTTTCTTTATGTGTTCCATTATTTCTTAATATTCCTCTCCTTATTTTTTCCTCTTTCGTAAAAGGAAAACCAGTGCAACCATACAGATGACCGCCAATCCCCCAAAAATCTCGCTGCTGTTTACCGGTGACGAGTTTTGCAGCACGATCATCGTCATCGCATCCCCACCGCCAATGGCATTTTTCGGCATCCGAAACCGCAGACTTTCGCCCAGTGCATACAGACAGAACAGTCCACCCACCGCCAAAAACACTACAGCAACTTTTCGTTTTCCGGACAGCGGCATGGTCTGTCTGCCACAGCCGAGCGCCTGTGCATACGCCTGCGGTTTTCCGAGCTGTTTTATGATCTGGCTTTCGCTTTTTCCATGCTCTTTTCCAGAATCAAAAATCTCCTGAAGATCCCGCACGATCTCCTCTTTTTCTTTCACAGAACAGTCCAGTTGTTTTTTTACTTTCCGTATATAGGTTTCTCTGTTCATATTACGCATCCCCTTTCATAAATCCATCCACACAATCCTTGTAGTTTTCCCAGAAATTTTTCATTTTTTCGAGCATATCTTTTCCCTCTCCGGTAAGCGAATAATATTTTTTTTCGCCCCCGTTTGCTTTCGCCGGCACCAGGCGGTACTGGATAAGTCCTGCCTTTGTCAGACGGTACAAGATCGGATAAATGGTTCCCTCTTTGGCAAATGCAAAGATTTCACCACCCTGTTTTTGTATTTCCGTCAGAATCTCATAACCGTATGTTTCTTTTTGGGCGATCAGCGAAAGCAGGATCATTTCGTATGCGCCCTTTTTAAACTGCTGAATATACTTTTCTTCCATACCCATCCCTTTTCTTTTTATTAAGTGGTGCTATTTAGCATTGCTAAGTAGTATAGTACTCTCACACTGCTTTTCTGTCAATCCCCTTATGAAAAAACCACCGGAGGCATCCTCCGGCGGTCTGGTATCTGTTCTTATGCGATATTGGTCGGTTTTCCCACATACTGCACTGCTTCCGCAGTATCATATACCAGGGGAATTCCGTAAAACTCTTCGTAAATCTGTTTCCACACAGCAGCATTTTTCCTGCGCATCGCATCCACATTTTCTGCCTGTGTTTTCTGTGGGTCCGGATAAATCGGCTCTGCAATGTGTATCGTGTATTCCTGCACATAAAAACCATCATCGCCGAGGATGTCGCTGTCTTCCATGGTGATAAAGCAAGGCAGCACCGGCACATGGTTTTTAGCGGCAAATGTATAGGCACCCTTCTTTAACGGTTTTGGCTTGCGGTAATTCCACCACATACTCTGCTCCGGATAGACCAGCATGAAATCTCCGTGCTGCAGCACAGTATCCATGGAACTTAAAAATTTCTTCATCGTATCGCGGTTGGAACTCAGTGGAAACGTGTAACAGTTTCGCATGAGCATTCCGTAAAATCCCGGAAAATTCGTATAGTTTCCTTCCCGGATCACACGGTAAAGTCTGCGTTTTTTGCACTGTTTTGATTTTTCATAGGCAATCTGCATGGCAAAGCTGTCAAATGCGTTGAAATGATTACAGGTAATCACCGCACCGGAAGTCAGTGCATCCATATGTTCCGTTCCAATGACATCCTTGATGATCAGCTGTTTATTTTCAATGATCTTGTTTAAAAATGTCCGCGCTACTTTGTAAGTCAATCTTGTCTTGATACGGCTCTTTAATTTTTTGCGCAGATAATCGATCTCAGACGGCTGAAGCTCACGGGTAGGCGGATCTTCCTCCACATCTTCCCCAAAACGCCCCTCTTTTTCGTACAAAGCAATTTTTTCAAGTACTTCCAGGCGGTCTTTGGACTTTAATTTTCCTGCTTTCACCAGATTCAGGTAATTATTTTCCTTGGCGATCTCATCCTTTGCGGTCTGCATCAGACGGTCACAGGACTCCGCATCCCGCTTTCTTTCTTCGTCTGTATAGCTTTCAAGCACCTTACGGATCTCGGCATACACACTGGTCTTTTGTGCGCTCTCCCAGAAATATTCCTGCAGGCGGCAGTCATTGTAATGCCATGGCTTCGAGACCATAATATAATGCAGCACACAGATTTCTTCTTCGCGGCATGGGATCTGACCGAATACTTCCACATTCCACTTCTGCGGCAGCCAGCACACCTTGTTGTGGCAGATCAGATTCAGATAATCTTCATCCTGTGTGACCACAAAATTGTACATCGGGAGAAGTTCCATAAACTGCTTTAACACGTGATTTTTACGAAACTGTTCACAGTTTATCACAAGCATACCGGCGTTGAAATAATTATCACGTTCTACCCCAAGCACCTTCTCCACATAAGTGCCGTATACCTCTTCCTGAATCATCACCTGTTCCCTGCACGCTCCCACATAAGCATCTCCAAGATCATAAGCATACAGTTGTGCAATATCCCCCAGCACGACTGTATCGCTGTCGATATAGATGGCTTTGTCTATTTCCGGAAACATTTCCGCGATAAACAGACGAAAATATGTTGTTTTGGAATAATAATCCCGAAGTGGAAGTTTCTCCTGTATGGAATGTAAATATTCCGTCACATGATCAAACTGCACAGAAAAATTCGCATTCTCCATAGCATGCATCTTCTTTTGCATTTCTTCCGAAATATTGGTATGAAGTACATGAATTTCATACTGTGCCTCTTTGGATGCATGATCCATCATCGACTGCAGTGAAACCATCGTGTATTTCACAAAATTATCATCACATGCGTAAAACACCGGTATTTTATTCATTTTCTCTTTCATGCTCCTTCTCCTCTCCTGCATCCGTTTCATCCGGATGCAGCAATTTATATGTGTTTACTTTTTTCATAAATATGTTTTAAGTACAGATACTCTTTTAAAATGTCATCAAATGCATGGTAATGAAATACCGTATGCACCCGCTCTACCTCCCATTGTTTGATGTTGTCCGTATGCGGATACGGCAGATAAAACAGCCGTCTGGAAAAATGTCTCACGACAGTATGTTTATGTAAAAATTTCTGATCATTAAATTTCTGTGGGAGCAGCATTTTCGCACGCGTACTGCGAATAATCGCGCTTTGATCCGCAAAAATGAGTTTTTTTGTCTGAAGCAGCTTTCGTGCTTTCATAAACAGACCGGTTGTTCTGATATTTTTCATATTAAGCAGCAATACCCCCGCATTAATATAATCCGGAGAGATCAGATACTTGCCATAATGATCCCTTGCCGCGGCATATTCCACGTGTGACACATCCTTGTCATACAGCAGCCGGATATCTCTCTGAAACAGAATATCCGCATCCAGATACAACAGTTTATCCGGCATTCCCGGCACCAGATCTGCCAGCAGGCGCAAAAGTGTATATGGCGAACAATAAGCACTTTCATTCGGACATCCTCCGAAATAACGCTCATATAATACTGTTACATCCACCGAAATCACCCGGTTCTGCGGATGAAATTTTTTTGCAACGCGCTCCAGAAAATCTGTCATATCTTCGCTGATCGGCGTATATTCCGGTCTGATCCGCGTCATGTCCATTGTGAAAATATAAAAACAGAACGGATCTGTTGCATGTGTTCTTTTTAAAACAGACAACATGCATGTAAGCACACCATCAAATACTTTACTGTTTCCACAAAAAAGAATATTTCTCATATGAATGATTTCTCCCTGTCAGTGTCTTTTTTTATATAACGGATCATTTCCATATTGCTGTTTTGCGCCCGTTTTCCCATGGCTTCATACACCTGATCCCTCAGCTGCGTTTTTTGCAGTTTTGCAGGCAATTCTGCATTCGGATAAAATGGCCCATCCAGATACGTTACGATCTGCGGAATGTGAGACTTTTCCCTGCGCTGATAAGTATTGGTCAGACAGAAAACCGGAAGTTTCTGCTGCACCGGATAGCGGAATGATGTATCAGGAAACGGCCGTATTCCGGTATAAAACGGCCAGATATGTGCTTCCGGATAGATCATAATACAATCTCCACAATCGGTATGCCAGGTCAATGCCTCCAGAAAATGTTTCATGGCACCTCTGTCATCCGGCAGCGGAAGTGCCCCAAGATATGGTGTAATCCGCCCCAGCACCGGCATGGAAACATTGTTCGGATGCACGATCACCGCCGTTTCCCGCGGATGATTTACCAGCGTTGGTATCAGCGCATCCGCCAGAAAATGTGTATGATTCCCATACAGATAAAATCCACTGTTTCCGGCCTGCTTTAACACTTCTTTGTTTATTATTTTATGTGAAAAATGCAGTTTCATGTAAAGACGTGCAAGCGGAATTGCAACTATGCCATACCAGAATCCGTGCAGCATACGTTCCAACGGACGCACCCGGATATACCGGTAATCCTGTCCAATATGTTTTGCTTTAATATGATCTCCGGCAAACTCGTCATGCAGTTCATCCTGATAATAAATCGTGCGCTGTTTCAGTTTCATCCCGCCTCCGTTTTCTACTCCTTTTATGTCACACATCATATTACACCATTTGTCATCACATGTCTACTGTATTATATGGTTTTTATTACTACATCATGTGATTTTATATCATTAAACGTCGTTTTGTCGTTCTGGTCTTATAATAAATATTTATTTTGGCTATTTTCATATATCCAATCAAGTTCTATAATGACCGGCATAAAACAAATTTTAATAAACAAGGAGAAGAATACCGATGAGCACAGCAGAACAGTATGAATTAAATAAAAACCTTGCACAGATGTTAAAAGGTGGCGTAATTATGGACGTCACCACACCGGAACAGGCAAAAATTGCAGAAGAAGCCGGCGCATGCGCCGTCATGGCACTCGAACGGATTCCTGCCGACATCCGTGCAGCCGGCGGCGTTTCCCGCATGAGCGATCCTCAGATGATCCGCGGCATTCAGGAAGCCGTATCCATCCCGGTTATGGCCAAGTGCCGGATCGGTCATTTTGTAGAGGCACAGCTTTTAGAGGCTATCGAGATCGACTACATCGACGAGAGTGAAGTGCTCTCTCCTGCCGATGACGTCTACCATATCGATAAGCACCAGTTCAAGGTTCCGTTTGTCTGCGGCGCCAAAGATCTCGGTGAAGCACTCCGTCGTATCAGTGAAGGTGCATCCATGATCCGTACCAAAGGAGAACCTGGTACCGGTGATGTCGTACAGGCCGTCCGCCACATGCGAAAGATCAACAGCCAGATTGCAAAAGTTGTCAGCCTGCGGGAAGATGAACTTTTCGAAGCAGCAAAGGAATTACAAGTACCGTATGATCTGGTTGTCTATGTCCATAATAACGGAAAACTTCCGGTGGTTAACTTTGCTGCCGGCGGTGTCGCTACCCCTGCAGATGCTGCTTTAATGATGCAGCTCGGAGCAGAAGGTGTCTTTGTCGGTTCCGGAATCTTTAAATCCGGCAATCCAGCCAAGCGTGCAGCTGCTATCGTAAAAGCCGTCACAAACTATACCGATGCCAAACTGATTGCAGAATTATCTGCCGGGCTTGGAGAAGCCATGGTCGGAATCAACGAACAGGAAATCGCCTTACTGATGGCAGAAAGAGGGAAATAAACATGACTGTTGCAGTACTTGCCCTGCAGGGTGCATTTATCGAACATGAACATGTATTGGAAGAACTTGGGGTAAAGACCGTGGAACTGCGTCAGGCGGCAGACTTAGACCAGCCGTATGACGGACTGATCCTGCCGGGTGGTGAAAGCACTGTACAGGGAAAACTTCTCCGGGAACTTAGAATGTTTGATCCACTGAGAAAGCAGATTGCTGATGGACTGCCGGTGCTTGGCACCTGCGCCGGATTGATCCTTTTAGGCTCCCCGGAACATTTTGGCACAATCCCGATGCAGGTAAAAAGAAATGCCTACGGCCGCCAGCTCGGCAGTTTCCATACGAAGGCAGAATTTAAAGATCTCGGACTGGTTCCAATGTCTTTTATCCGCGCCCCTTATGTAGAGAGTGTATCGGACGGTGTGGAGATTCTCTCAGTAGTCGATGACCATATCGTAGGTGTACGCTATGAAAATCAGGTCGCAATTGCTTTCCATCCGGAACTCGACAGCGACCGGAAGATCCATCAGATGTTTTTGGATATGATCAGCTAAAAACAGGGAGAATGCAGCATTCGCTGCAATCTCCCTGTTCTGTTATCTAAATCTGATTCTGTTTTTTCCACTCCGATGTCAAAATTTTCTGAGATATTCCGTAAGCATATCAATAACGGCATGACTCTCCGGAAGAAACGGTTCAAACACAGAAAATGCATGCGTCAGTTTTTTGTTTTTCGGAAAATCAACAATCTCATGCTCTTTCTTTACAGCTGTCAGTGCCTTCTCAAAACGGATCGTGTAATTTCTCAGATGATCGTTATGGCTTGTCACCAGCCATGCCGGTGCAAGCGCATAAAGCAGCTCCGGATTTTCCGGATTTACATAAGCCGCAAACGGTGCTTTTTTGTACTGTTTTCCATACAGATATTTCGGAAGAAACAGACCAATCTTATCAAATTTTGCCGTATAAAACATCCCACTGATGAGACCAAGTGCGTGCACCTTAAGCTCAGACGGTTTTACGCCCGCTGCCTTTGCTATTTTTTTGCTGTTCTGTATTGCATTTGCATAAGTGGCCAGACAGGCCCCGCCACTGTCCCCGACAAGATAGACATACGACAGATCTCCTCCGTCTGCTGCAGCATGTTCCTTTACAAAATCCATTGCAAGAAAGATGTCACGCAGCTGATCAAAAAATGTACAGTCCGGGATGAGCCGGTACTCCATGCTGTACACCAGAAATCCCTTCTTACTGAGCAGCGCACAAAAATACTTGTTAAATTCCTTATTTCCGAGAAGCAGCCCTCCCCCATGGACATTGATAATCACTGGAAGTATCTGCGTCTCTTTCCCTTTTGGACGATATCTGTCCAGACGGTGCGCTTTGTTTTTATCCTTTGCATATGCGATATCTGTTTCAAAAATCACTCCTTGCGGAAAGTGGTATTTTTTATCTCTCTCCACACAGGATTTTTCAAAATCATTTCTTTGTTTTAAAAACTGTTTTTCCAGTATGTTACTCATTTTTATTGACTGGTAACCTCTTCTTTCATGTTTCCTGACATTTATCCTCATGCTTCTGCCAGTATAACACGTTACAATGGTTTTTTCAGCAATAAAAAACAAATACCAAAAATCATATTTTCACCACTTTGTTATCCATTTTCCTGTATCAGATTTTCATATATTCCGACATCATGCACACGCCTGCTGCACCTGACTGGATGCAGCTTTCCATATTTTCTTCATGAATCCCGCCAATTGCGTATACCGGAATTTTCACAGAGCTGCACACCTCATGCAAAAAATCAAGTCCTCTCGGTGCCAGTCCTTTTTTACAATCAGTCACAAACACATGCCCTGCTGTCAGATAGGTTGCCCCGCATTGTTCTGCCAGGCGCGCATCCTCCACCGAATGTACGGAGACACCGCGCACCAGAAATTTTTGCTTTTGTTCTTCCGGCATCTCTGTAAACCGATGCAGCGGCATATGAATGGCCGTCCCCCCCAGATGCATTGCAGCATCCGGGAAGCTGTGCAGAATCAGCCTGGTGTCCGTGTTTTCACACAATTTTTTTACTTTTCCCGCAAGTTCTTCGTATCCCTCTTCCGTGAGGTCTTTTTCCCGCAGGATCATCGCATACGGTTTTGTGGCAAGCACGCACGCTAACTGTTCTAAAAAAGGACGTTCTGCCAGCGCACGGTTGGTCACGCAGATTTTTCTATACATAGACATAGTCATTTAATACCGGCTGCAGACCTTCGCTTTCCATATCGTTATACATCTGGTCAAAGCTTCTTCCATCGGAGATTTCAAACTGCTCATCTCCGGATTCTCCGGTATCCTTTCCGGTATACTTGCTCTCATGATCTCCGATTCCGGTAGACACTCCCGCAGATACCTTTGTCGCTGCAATCTTTACGATGCCGTCACGGAAATGTTTCTGCTCGCGGGAAGAAACAGTGATACCGACATACGGCAGGAAAATACGATACGCACACAGAATCTGGCACAACTGCTTTTCGTGCACGTCAAGCGGATTGATCTTGTCGTTGTTGATGATCGGGCGCAGACGCGGACAGGACAGGGAATACTCCGCATACGGATACTTACGCTGCAGATAATAAATGTGCAGTGCCGAAGCCAGTGCATCTTTGTGGAAATCAGAAAGTCCAAGCAATGCGGAAAATCCGACACCACGCATGCCTCCCATCAGCGCACGCTCCTGTGCCTCAAAACGGTATGGGAATACACGCTTATGCCCCATCAGATGCAGGGTTTCGTATTTGACATTGTCATAGGTTTCCTGGAATACCGTCACGTAATCAGCGCCGCATTCGTGCAGATACCGGTATTCATCGCTGTTGACCGGATAAATTTCCAGACCGATATTGCGGAAATATTTTTTTGCCAGCCTGCAGGCTTCCCCGATATACTCGACATCACTCTGCGCACGGCTTTCTCCGGTCAGCATCAGGATTTCCTCAATGCCGGAGTCTGCAATGACTTTCATCTCATGCTCGATTTCCTCAAAAGTCAGTTTCTTACGATGAATGTCGTTGTAGCAGTTAAATCCGCAGTACACACAGTAATTCTCGCAGTAGTTTGCAATATAAAGCGGTGTGAACAGATACACCGTATTTCCGAAATGCTTGCCTGTCTCGATCTTTGCACGCTGTGCCATGCGCTCCAAAAACGGCTCTGCGGCTGGCGAAAGCAATGCTTTAAAATCCTCAACGCTGCAGGTTTCATGCTCTAATGCATTCTGCACATCTCTTGCCGTATATTTGTTGTAATCGTAACTGTCCATCTCGGAAAGGACTTTATTTCTTATGGTTGGATCGATCTGTTCCATCCCCGGCATATATTCCATATGGTTCGTTCTGCTCGACGGATCGGTTTCCAGTTTATGTTTGCGCTCCAGTGCAGCTTCGCTTAACTTATCGGAGTCAATAAAAAATTGATTTTCAGCCATGATTTCGCCCCCTAGTCTCTCAAAAATCCGGTCAGTGGATCACTTGCGGAAGCACCACGCTCAAGTACACGGCCCAGTCCCGACAGATATGCACTTCTTCCAGCTTCAATGGCTGCCTTGAATGCACCCGCCATGGTTGGGACATCTCCGGCTGTTGCAATTGCGGTATTTGCCATAACTGCGGCAGCTCCCATCTCCATTGCCTCGCATGCCTGGGAAGGTCTTCCGATTCCGGCATCCACAATTACCGGCAGATCAATCTCATCAATCAGAATCTGGATAAATTCTTTCGTTGCCAGACCTTTATTAGAACCGATCGGAGACGCCAATGGCATAACAGCTGCGGCTCCGGCATTGACCAGATCACGTGCGGTATACAGATCCGGATACATGTATGGAAGCACCACAAATCCTTCTTTTGCCAGCATTTCGGTTGCCTTTACGGTCTCCACATTATCCGGCAGCAGATATTTACTGTCTTTCATAATCTCAACCTTTACGAAATCTCCGCATCCAAGTTCTCTTGCCATGCGCGCAATGCGGACTGCTTCTTTTGCATCTCTTGCACCTGAAGTGTTTGGAAGCAATGTTACGTTATCCGGGATAAAGTCCAGAATGTTTTCTTTTTTCTTTGTGTTGGTGCGGCGCACTGCTAATGTAATAATCTGTGCTCCGGCGTTTTCAACGGCAGCCTTGATCAGCTCCATGGAATATTTTCCTGATCCTAAAATAAAACGCGAGGAGAATTCTTTTCCTCCTAATGTAAATGTGTCATTCTTCATTTTTTCTTCCTTCTTTCTTGTATTGGTAGTGTCAACTTCATACTTCCACAAACGATTCAACTCCAGTAAAATCAACGATTCTGGGCTATATAGGCATTTACTCTCCCTTTCTCTTTGACTGAAATGACCTTAATTTTACGTTGGAAAACTGGGTAAGACCGGACTGAAAGACCGTTAGACCGTTAAATTCAGCCTTGACGGGATTTTCTGTAAGTAACCTATAATTGGTCAACGCCAAGGAAAAAGAGGGGCGATTTTTTCATAATTCGTTTTACACTACCTTTGTATTTTCTGTGATATTTTTCTGCTGTGGTTTTGTTCATTCCCACTTTTGCAAGCTGTTTTATGATTAATTGGACTGTGTGATATATTTGCTTCGCAAATGAACCGATGCTGTATTCTTTAGCGATACATCTGAGATGTACCAACGGGAACATCTCCCCAGGAAAAATTTACTTTGCAAATGGACCGACACTGTACTCTTTAGCGATACATCTGAGATGTACCGCAGCCACCTCCCATAAACTGGACGATTTCTATAATGTCTCCGTCTTTTAGGATGTACGTTTTGTAATCCTCTTTATGGATGATCTCCTCGTTGCATTCCACAACAAAGGTTCCCTTCTCATAATCATTTGCTTCCAGGTATGCCATCAGGGACTGCCCTGCCACATCCATGTCTTTTCCGTTGATATGTACCATGTAAGACCTCCTTTTATACGGTTGTAGAAAATTTTCTGAAATCAAAAAAGGCCACACGAAGAAAGCTACACCCGCGGTGGTGTACCCCTTCGTGTGACCTCTGTCATCACTCTGTGGTTCTCATATTCAGAACAATATGTACTTTAACACAATATCACAGGAAACGCAAGATAATAAGATCAAATTTTTGCTTCATAAAAAACTTACGCTTCCTCAATATTTTCAAATGACCATGCATGTACATTTAATTCTATAATTCCGGCTCCGCAATACTCACAGAACTTTGCTCCGAGATTTGTGACAGGTGCCCCACAGTTTGGACAGGTAATCCCAATTGCATTGTCTGCGGCATCTTTTGCAAGCGCACGGTTTTGAATATAAACAAGATCTGTATTATAGCGGCTCTGCTCTAAAGTATGATCCGATCCCCGAACTACAACATTCGCCTCATCTGTCACATAGTGGAAACTTTCCACTGCAGACTGAAATGTCACGATGCACCGTCCTGCCTCCTTGCGGTATCGGGCAATCTCCGTCTGATGGATCTTTACCTGTGTAAAATGTTCCCTCCTGCCCTCGGAAACAGACGCGCTGATCTGTGAACAAAGCTGCTCTTTTAAGTCCTCATTTCCCTCCCTCAGAATTTCCACATTCTGTGCCGTCACCGCCTGCAGATACTGTGTCAGGGCATTTTCTGCGCGCTGCTTCATCTCATCGTATTGAAAATCCGGGAAATCGGAAACGATCTGAGGCAGGGCAATCCTTGTCATCGCAGAAACCGAACGCGGTGTTGACGCGGCATCCTCCTGTGCTTTTTTCACTCCCTGTATAATATCATCTGTGCCGAACAATTGTCTGGAAAATCGTTTCACACGGGACACTCCGTAAAAGACCAAAACCAGAATTGCCAGAATCAGAAGTAACACGATGATTAATGGAATATATTTCATTTTAAAATTTCCTTCTCCTCTTTTGTGTGGACATATTGTGTTATGTCCCTCTTCTCTTTGGCTCTGGGACATATAATTTAAAGCTCCATTCTTATGTCCCTCTTCTCTTTGGCTCTGGAACATATGGCATAAAACATCCCTTTTATGTCCCCCTTTCCTTTGGCTCTGAGACATATGGTGTAAAACTTCCTTCTTATGTCCCATTTGTTCTATTAAACAGGACATAAACGCAAAGAAATTTTCTATATGTCCCACCGCCATATTTCTCCGGGACTTAATTCATAACTTTTTTACCATGTGTCCCATTACCATATTTCTCCGGGACTTAATCCATAACTTTTTTCCATATGTCCCACACTTTTAATTCTGCCACAAAATATGTTCCCCTTTCACAACCGGGTAATGCACAAGCGTCTCCCCGTCAAGATTTTCCCTGTGCATATCCACCGCCGTGATCTGATGATTTTCATACGTCGTGTAGTAATAGATTCCTTTTGTTGCATTGCAGCAGGAAGTATACAACGTAATTTCATATTTGCCATCTGCCACCTCACAACATCCGCGCTGCTGGTCAACCGAACCTAAAATGTGGAAAAACTGACTGACACTTTCCGCCTCGAACTCTCCGGACATAGCATGCAGTCTGGTAAACGCCACGCGGGCAAAACGCGATGTGGAAGAAAGATCTCCCGGCAGTCCCAACGCTCCCATACCGCGGCTGTACTGCTCCAATGGAAGCTGCTCGCAAAACATATTGACCGGCTGCTTCGGGGAAAGATGCATATACTGATTCAATAAAAACATCTGCTGCGGAAATGGCGGATTGTTGGTCAGCACCCCCACCGGATTGTCATACACATGCAGCCCGTCCACCATACATTCCACGACGATACACTCCTTTTCATCCGCAATGATCCAGTGCAGCTGCGCCGCCGGAAGCTGCTCGCCAAACTGCGTCCCCACAAGATTCATTTTGTCAAGTTTTTCCCTTGCCTCCTCAACCGATGCACACTGTGCCAGAATCCATGGAATAAATTCAAACTGCGCAATATTTTCTCTTCCTTCGCCGACTTCCTGATACACGGCATTTCCTACAAAATTAAGTCCTGCCATGCCCAGTCCTTTTTCGTTGATGCCATCATAATACAGGGGATAATCCCCCACCACATATGCCATTCCGATTATGGCATAATGCGCTTTTAATGTACCCATATGCCGGAAGGCAAGTGCATAATTCCGTGGCAGGACTGCCACTTCATCCCCATAGGAAAATTCATAATCCAGGGTACGTCCAAAATAAAAATCTGCTGTCTTATAAGTTGCTGCTGTGCACATTTGCTGTCCTCTTTTCTTTTTATTTCCATATTTTTACCGGTTTAGGCGGCTTTTATATCAGTTATTCTTTTTACTCCGTCTCCCACAGCCGGTTCACAATCATATTCTTTTATAAATGACCGGCACATCATATCCGAAAGTTTTCTTTCCATTCACTTCCATACTTTCGGACACCTCCAGACATGTCTCCGAGAATCTCTCCCATAACCGGAATGTCATCACAGGGGTAAACTGACTCACACTTCCCCCTTCCCAGACACCATCCTTTTCCTGATACAATGCCGGGGTAAACTTCTCAGATCTTTTCAGGTCACTATATTCTACGTTCTTCATGGAAGCATAAGAAAACGTATTTTTGTCTTCTCCTGCCGGAATTTCGTAGGAAGAAAGCATAATTCCACCGTCACAATCCGTAATAAGAAATAAATGCGGTGATGCATGGCATTTTCCATCCGTCTCATAATAACTTTCTTCTACCATAAATATTCCGGTAAAATTTTCCGGAATATTATTTATCTTATCATTACAGACTGTATTCACATGTCTGGCATACGGAAATAATTTTCCTGCAGATTTCATTTCTGTAAATTGTTCTCTGTTATCAAAATGTCCCGTCATAAGCTTTACAAATTTTTCCATTTTCATTATAATACCCTGCCTCTATAATATTTTTGTTTTTAAAATAACAGTTGTAGTCCCATTGCAATCATCCACATATATGCACAGGTTTTTGGAATCATTAATAATCCCACCTTTGGTTTCGTTTTACTGAATAAAGTAACCGGCAGATAACAGGCAAAAGAAAGAATGATCGCCGCAACCATTCTTGTCATACCATACCCATTTGCATTCCCGGAAATGATATACAGAATAATTACTCCGATCCCCGTCACCGCAAAGATAGCATTTCTGGCAATTGATAATTTCATATTTCCTTCATCTGTACACCAATTGTTCTGTGGGAACATGCATATCACAATTCTGACAACCGCTGATATCCACACGACCGCTTCCACTATTGTCGGTATTATCATTTCCGGAAATGTAAATTTCCAGACATACATTAAAATAATATAAAACACCGTCATTGTAACAGACGATACCTGCAATCCAATTCCCAGCTGCCTCTTTATCTTCTCATCGCTTCCACGCACTGCCCTTATAATTCTTGGCACCAGATGAAAAGCATCCCCTCCGCAAAGTGTCAATGTTAATATTCCATAAAGTACAAATAAGATATTTCCCTTTGAAAATGTAAAAAATAAAATTGCGGCAACTAAATCGAAAATCAGATACGCAGCATCAAAGATTGCTTCCATCACATCCGGAATCTGTGGTTTGTAATTGTTCTCTTCCATCCTTTTAATCCTGCTCCTTTTCCATCAATTGACTGTAAAACAAATGATTCCCGGTACTCTTCATATCCAGGGATTCGTTTTCATTCGTTTTTTCCTTGTATTCCCTTAAATGTTCTTCCGCATTATTGCAGATCCGGTCAAATATCTGGATACACATGTGCTTTTCTTCTTCTGTCAATCCGCTTAAAACATTTCCTGCAAACTGTTTCTGTGCGTTAATTCCTGCCGCCACTATAAGTTCCGCCCGATCCAGCAGAATAATCTCTATATGCTTTTTATTATCCTTACTTTGTATTCTTTCAACCAGTCCTTTATTTTCCAATTTTTTCAACGAAGTTGAAACATGGGATTTCGTTGATTTTCTAACCTTTACTATTTCTGCTGCGGTATTGTGATGCGGATTATTATGAAGGAACATAAGTATATCGTATTCCATCTGTGTCAGCCCATACCGGTCACATACCTCTCCGGAAAGCAATTCATAATAACTTGTAATTGTTTTATGCTTATCCCAGAAGTACATCTTCTCTTCCTCCTTAATCGTTCTTTTTAGAACGATTATAGAGGAATATTTCCGGTATGTCAAATGTTTTTTGCTACTATGCCTTCGCCTTTAATGTTCCAATATATTCCCCATTATTATAAACAAACGGTCCGGCTTCTCCCTCTTCTCCGAAATATTCCGGTCTCAATGACAGAATATTGAGCAATTCATCCACCGTCTTCACCTTTGTTGCCTGATATGGTTGTTCAAATGCAATCTTTTCTACAAATAAGTAATCGTCCCTGTCCTTTATCAGGATACCTGTATGACCCACGAAAGTAACATCCGAATACGGGTCATATATCACGATACTAAGGAGCGATATCCTGTCACTGTCTATTTGAAATCCATAATGTTTCCAACTATCCGAAAATGCTGTTTCCGGATGTTTTTTATCCGCAACACTCTTTTCTCCATAGAGTGTGGTAAACATATCCCGGTTCTCTTTTATGGTTTCATACCTTTCCACATTATCTATTGCTTCTGTATCAAACATTAGATAAGTACCTTCATAATTGTCTTCCGTTGATTCTGCGTGAAGCAGACCATCCAGTAAGAGAAAGGCTGTCATTCTGCAGTCCGTGTCGGAGTAATCATGATTCTGTTCCCAGCCATCCATACATTTGCCGATATCTGCTTTCATGTTTTCCGGATCAGACCAGACATCCTCAAGCTTTGCATTCTTCCCGGCCGAATCCGCAAAATCAGTTACCCATTCCCGGAATGTATCTACATGGGAAGCTCCCGCGGTATCCAGTTCTTTGCAAATTTCTGTAATGGTATAGTTTCCTCCCATATAAGTTGCAGCCGGTATCTTCTGTTTCTGTGCACATGCCCCCAGCATCAGGCACAGGAGCATAACAACAGCTGATAATTTCATTGCCGTTTTGGTTTTATTCTGCCTGTTCCATAGATTAAACGCTCCGCCACAAAACATCCTGCCAATTATAACTGTGATCCGTTTCTTCCTCATCCATAAACCTCTTTCTTATGATCCGCATATTTTACATATTTTTTAAGATTACCTTACGGTTTCATTTATGTAAATAGTATGGTTTCAAAATTAAAGAAATATTTATTTTTATTGCTCTGTTTGTGGAACATTCAGCAACGCTTTCGGCAGATATCACATCTGTCCTGAAAAGCAAAGTAACCGAATGAATTGCTTCTTATGCCACATGGATTCAGGCTTTATTCGGAAATGTTTTGTTATTCTTTTTTACTCCGTCTCCCTCAGCCGCTCCACAATCGTCTGCTTTCCAACCACACAATAGACCACAAGCGGAACCCCCGCGCCGATCACGGTAAAGATCAGTGCCGCAAGCACGACCGGACCGATGGTATACTGAAACCGGAAAAACCAGAACATTTTTTCAATCATCTTTCCCATAAACGGCTCAGATGCCACAACAAGAATAAGCGAAATGACAATCGCCGCAAACGTATACAACAGTCCCTCATACACAAGCATCCGCTTCAACTGGTGTCTGGTCATTCCAACCGACTGCAGCACAGCAAACTCCCTGCGCCTTGCAATCATCCCCGTGAGGATGGCATTCAGGAAATTTAATGTTCCGACCACGGCAATCACACCGGAGAGAACACCTCCAAGCAGCAGAAACATCCCACGGAACGAATCAAACTCTTTTTCGTAGGAAAATTTCGATTCATAGCTGTACAGCGGCTCGACCTGTTCCGTATAATTTTTCAAAAAACTTTCCATTGCTCTTGCACTCTGATTGTTTTTCATATCAAACATCATATGCATGACATCTTTTGTCCCGGTATCTTTGATAAACGTATCGCTTCCAAGCACAAACTGCGGTGATCCATAATACCGGCAGCTCATCGCGGAAGGCACCAGAATCTCCGCCACCACCGTATAGGTTTTTTGTGTATAATCATCTGCTTCCACGTCACATGCACCTTCGTAGCTGTCAATCTCTTCCTCCGGGATCTCTTTTCCAGTCTCTGCATTAAAATATTTCCAACTGTTTACATACCTGAGTGTCACCTGATCGCCCACCCCGGCCCAGTTACTGTGATCAACTTTTTTGTCATAATCATCCTGCATATAGACTGCCGCAATGGCATTCTCCTGATCCAGTGACGCGACATCGCCTTTGAGCACCTTTACTTTCTGAAGCGGGAATGCATCCATTCCATACAACTGAATATCGTCATAATAACTGCCATCATCTGCCTGTTCCTTCCAATTGAAATAACCCTTTTCCTGCTCTTTTGTCATGGTATGTCCCATGGATGTAAAATACGCCAGCATATCTTTTTTCTTTATTTTTTCCAAAACCCAGGTTGTCTGCCCGTAGACACACCCACTCTCTTTGATGCCATTTTGCGCGAGCACGGTCTGCATTGCAGAATCTTCCACCGCTTCATCGGAAAAACGAAATCGTTTCTGCACGTTAAAATAATCCGCATTGGCAAACACAAAATCGCTCACACAGAAGTGTTTCAAATACAGATCCATATCAAATCCGTTTACAAACATAACGGTCAGATTTAAAAGAACAACCGCAAGGGAGAGGGAAATGACAACAAGAACCGTTTTCTTCCGGTTTCGTCCCACATTTGCCCATGCCATACGCCCCAAAGACGCCGGCTTTTTTGCGGTTTTTGCTTTTTTTCGGCCACAGTCTGCCTCCGTATAGCGCACCGCTTCGACCGGGGATACCTTTGCAGCGATCCGCCCCGGCTTATTGCAGGATAAAAATACGGTGACCAGTGAAAAAAGTGCTGCTCCCACAAATACCCACGCATGCAATTTTATAACCGCTGTCGTGTAACTCGTCTGTGCCATGACAGCCGGTGCCAGTCCCACGCCGATTCCAAATCCCAGAAGAAGTCCCGCTGGGATTCCAATGCCTGATAAAAGGACTGCCTGCAGCCGGATGATCCGCTTGAGCTGCCGCCCGGTCATGCCGATCGTTTTTAACAGTCCGTAGAAACGGATATCGTTGGCAACGGAAATCTGAAACACATTGTAAATGACCAGGTATCCGGTAAATACAATAAGCACAAGCAATGCCACAATGGCTGCAATGCTTTCCGGATTCAGATTGCTGCTCGACTGCGCACCGGTATAGCCCCAGTTTACACCAAATGCAATATAGCCCGGTTTGGAAGCATCTTCTGACTGAAATCCACAGTCTCTGATCACCTGCCGCATATCTTTTTCGATATGAAGTGCATTCCCAAACATAACGTCAAGTGACCATTTTCCACTCTCTTCATCCTCCCCGATATTCACATGCTGCAATGTCTTTTTCACATAACTTTCTGGCACGATCACATTGCTTGCCTGGGAAACTCCGTTGTAATCCCACCAGCCGGAGAGAACAAACTCCTGCGTCACCGTTTTCGGTTCTGACTGACCTCCTCCGATCTGATACGTCACGGTAAATTTGGTGCCGATTTTTGGCTGTACTCCTAACAGTTTTAACACCCGGGTATCTGTCATCGCTTCATTGCTTCCCTCTTTTGGACGATGTCCGTGCGTTGGTGTGCAAAAATAATGTTTTACTTCATGCGCATCCATATAGCTAACTTCCACCTGTGTCTTGCGAAATGCATCCCCGGTTCCCATTCCTAAAAACAACCGCGCACCTGTCTCCCGAATGAGCGGATCTTTTTTTAAGGTTTCCATCTGTTCTTCCGTCAGTTTCTTAAAAGACCCGTGCGCATCGCCTCCGGCCATAAGAAAGTTGGACTGCTGGAACGAATCGTTGATGGAAATTGCAATCGTAAACAGCGCGGTAAACAGCATCGTGGTCAGCATAATTGCAATCACGGCAATCAGGTTTCTCATTTTGGAAGCCCGCAGACTGCGCACGGCAATGGTGCGCACACAGGCACGGTTTTTTACCTGTATCATAATGCCTCACCTGCTTTCCCTGTCACAATCCGTCCATCCTCGATACGGATGATCCGGTCTGCAAGCTGTGCAATCTCCTCGTTGTGTGTGATCATCACAATGGTCTGCGAAAATTTGGTGCTGGTCGTTTTGAGCAGCCCCATCACATCCTGTGAGGTACAGCTGTCGAGATTTCCGGTCGGTTCATCTGCTAATAGAATCGCCGGTTTGGCTGCGAGTGCCCGCGCGATCGCCACACGCTGCTGCTGTCCTCCCGAAAGCTGGTTTGGCAGCACGTTTAATTTTTCTTTTAATCCGAGTGCCTCTGCGATCTCCCCGATAAATGCATTGTCCACGGTTTTTCCGTCAAGCTGCAATGGCAGCACAATGTTTTCATAGACAGACAGCACCGGAACTAAATTAAAGGACTGAAAGACAAATCCGATTTTTCTTCTGCGGAAAATCGTCAGCTCTTCATCCTTTAATGCAAATATATCTTTGCCGTCCACATAGACTTTGCCGGATGTTGCCCGGTCGAGTCCGCCAAGCATATGTAAAAGCGTCGATTTTCCCGATCCGGAGGTTCCTACCACTGCGACAAATTCTCCGTTTTCCACCGACAGGTTTACCCCCGCCAGCGCGTGCACGGCGGTCTCCCCCGTGCCATACTGTTTTTTCAAATCTCTGGTTTCCAAAATGACCATCCTGTAATCTCCTTTTGCTCCTGATTTGGCATTTCCTGCCTTCTTTTAAGATTGTCGCACAGAATTCTTTCGAGAATCTGTCCCGGAAACAAAAGATTCTTACAGTTTTGACACAATTGCCGTTGGAAAATACAGCCCAAACGTTGAGCCTTCCCCCTGCGTGGACGAAAGCCGGATATATCCGCCCTGCTGCTGCATGATAAAACGTGCCAGATACAGCCCGATCCCCACACCGCTCTTTTCGGCAACCGCGTTTCCCCTGTAAAAACGCCCAAATACCGCCGCATGCTCCTCCTCACCGATGCCGATTCCCGTATCCGTCACTTCCACGCAGGCAAACAGTTCATAGGAACAGAGTTTTATGGTAATCCCTCCTGTGTTCGTATATTTGATCGCATTATCGAGAATATTTCCCAGTGCTTCCATGGACCATTTCTTATCAAAGTACGCATAAACCGGTGCGTCTTCCTCTGCTTTTTTCGTCCCGAAAAACGCAATCGCAAGTCCTTTGGCGGCTGCTTTTTCCCGGTAACTTTCCATACCGTCTACCACCAATTCTGTCAGCGGCTGCCGGATTGGATGCAACACAAAAACGCCTGTCTCAAGCCTTGAAAGTTTGACAAGCGCATCCATTAAAAACTGTAATTTTTCACTCTGCTGCCGCAGCTTTTTTACGGAATCCTGCGCTGCTTCCCCCAGCGGTTCTTCCTCCAGCAGTTCCGTATACAATAAAATATTTGAAAGCGGCGTCCGCGTCTGATGGGAAATATCTGCAATCAGTTCCTTGATTTTTTCCCGCTCCGCATCTATGCTTCGCACCGAAAGTTCCGATGCCGCCAGATACTGCGCCAGACGGTTTTCCAGCGACGACTGCCGCGACTCATCAAATGTGGTCTCGGAAAAGGTGCCGTTTATCGCCGCCTCAAGCATATCGGAAAGTCCATTCATCACCTGTTTCTGCCGGTGTCTGAAGAAAAGTGCTGCTGCAAGCACACTCCCTGCCGCAAGCAATATAATTACAAAATATCCGATCATACTTCCCATACATATCCGATCCCATACACGGTCCGGATCTGCTCCTTTGCCTGTAATTTATCCCGCAGCCGCTTGATGGCAACCGAAAGCGCGTTTTCATCCACGTACACCGCGCCATCGGTCCAGATGCGATCCATCAAAGTTTCCCGCGGCACGGTCATCCCCGCATGCTGCACAAGAAGTGCCAGAAGTTTCTGCTCGGTTTTACTTAACTCCACTTCCTGTCCGCTTACGGTAAAACGCATATTTGTAAAATCAAACTTCCAGATACTGCCCTCCCAGATCTGTGTGTTTTGTGTGCTTTCTTTCTGCATCTGCACCGTCCGGTTCCGAAGCTGGGTGTTTACCCGCGCCCGGAGTACCGCCAGACTGAACGGCTTTGTGATGTAATCATTTGCTCCCTGCTCCAGTCCGCTTACAATATCCATTTCCAGATCGTTTGCCGTAAGTAAGATCACCGGAAGATCCGAGGTTCTGCGGATCTCCTGCAGCAGATCAAAACCGCTCCCGTCCGGCAGATTTACATCGAGAATCAGCAGATCTGTCTGGTTCTGATGCAGATGCTGTCTGGTCTCCTGTATATTTTTACAGCATAGCACCTGCCGGTTTTTCTCCTGTAATGCGCGCTGCAGTCCCTGTGCGAGTGCCATATCGTCTTCCGCGATCAGAAGATGCATGATTTTTTCTTCCATTGGTTTCTTCCTGTTCTGTTTAGTTTTGTTGCGGGATTTGTTTCAATTCTGCAAAAAGACGGAGCTTAACGCTTATTGCTTTTTATCATTTTCAATCACACAGGAATGTTCTTTCGTCTTCTTATCATAATTGATTCCTACGAGCAGAATATTTCCTGTATACTGCTCTAACGATTGCGGATACTTTCTGTCTTTTATCTGTTGTAAGGCGGTATCCGCAGTTTTATTCCATTTCAGTTCCACAACCAGTGCCGGATAATCAGCTTTATATTCCGGTTTTGGAATATAAACAAAATCCGCAAAACCACGGCCGGTCGGCAATTCCCGGATGGGTTTAAAATAATACTGCATGGAACTTAAGTATGCGATCGTAAGTACACTGCTGAGCGAATTTTCATCATGGTACATAATCGTTGAAGAATACCCGGTATGAATTTTCTCAATCCCCTTTGCAACCTCCATTCCATCTTTTTCCAGCGTTGCATCTAATAACGCTAACGATTCTTTTTGAAATGTCACCATCTCATTCCACCTGGTACGTTTCACTGCATGATTTAACTCGTGCCGGATTTCTTCATTCGGAATAAAAACATGCCGGCTGTCCTGATCATAAGCCAGATATCCCAAATGAATCAGGTACGTAAGCACATCATCCCGATTTGCAAAACTTACCGTGTCATTCTGAAAGGATGTCACATCCACTTCTACGGATGCACCCGACAACATCTCGATAATTGCAGATTTCAAGCCATCAAAATCCATGTTGATCAGTGGCACAATTGCCTCATAACTTCCGGTATTTGACCAATAACTTTTATACTTTCCATTTAACATGACACTGACAACGGCCTTCGGATTATATACCTGATAATCCTCTAATAAATAGCCATCATACCAGGATTTCACCTGTTCATAACTGCATCCGTATTGTTCACACAGTCCGTGGACTTCTTCTTCTGTAAACCCGACGTAAGGAGCCATCCGTCCTGCATCGAGCATGGTAAACTCTTCAAAATTGTTGAGCGCTGACTGCGTTTTTAATTTCTTAATCGGTAAAATTCCCGTCAAATATGCTAACGCAATGTATCTGGAAGGTTCTGTGCCTTTAAACATTCCTCTGAGAAAATCAATATATGCCTCCTGCAATGTATGATTCTGTGCCTCATCTCGAATCAAAACATCCCACTCATCAATGATGACAACAAATTTATTGCCCGTAGCCACTTTGATATAGGACATTGCCCCATAAGCAGTCCTGACCGCATCCGGAATGATCTGTCCGTATGCTTCCCTCAGTTCCTGTAAAATTCCCTCATTGATATAATCTACAACATGATCTGTATCTTTGGCATCCATCATGCACCACTGTACATCAAAATGAATCACATCATACTTATTAAGATTCTTTTCATATGATGAAACTGTACTTATCTCATAATTTTTAAAGAGCTCTTTGGAATCACAGCCCCTGCTGTAATAAGCGGAAAGCATGTCTGCAGTCATGGACTTTCCAAAACGTCTCGGACGGCTGTTACAAATAAATTTTGATGTGGTATTTATCACCCGGTTGGTGTATTCCAGCAAACGGGTTTTATCAATATAAATTTCTGAATTGACTGCCTCTGAAAAAGCCCCGTTATCTGGATTCAAAAATCTTCCCATAAGTACCTCCAAAGAATAATCCGCTATACTATGCATCTAGTATAACGGATTACTCTTAAAAAAACAATTATATTGCCGAGTCCCGATCCCCCATACCGTTTTACTCACACACAATATAGATGTCCATGCTTTCCCCATTCGTCTCATAGCATGGAATCACTCCACTTTCGGTGTGAACCAGCCCCATTCACTCTCATAAAAGAATCAAGTGTCTGGTATGCAGACGGTATTGTAACAAACGGATTCTCAAACCTTCCGGTTGTATTCCCACCGGAAGAACCCAGACAGCCGTGCTCTTTTGCCACAAGCTGCATATTATAAATCAGGATTGAAATAAACTTTTGAGGCAATGACAACTATTACCGGTAATCCCCGGACACATCCAGATAGCTCCGCTTCCCCATGCCTCCACAAGTCCCATTTGACTGAATATGTTGGCAATACCTTTATTCCGGATAAATTTACAGATAGGTATCTTCAAACTGACCTACCGGAATCGGCTTTGAAAAATAATACCCCTGATAAATTCCGCATCCCATCCGGGTAAGCTCATCAATTTGTTCCTTTGTTTCGACTCCCTCCGTGATAACGGAAAGACCAAGTGTTTTGGTGAGTGAAATGATCGTATTTATAATGGACATACTTCTCTCTAAGCGTTCCGGCCGGGTTGTCCTTAAAAAGCCCATATCTATTTTCAGCACATCCACGTCCATATCCTTTAGCGTATTAAATGAAGAATAGCCGCTTCCGAAATCATCTATTTCCACCTGAAAGCCGGATTTCCTGAACCGTTCAATCATTTCAAGTTCCCCTGCGGTTCCGGTCATAATTGCGGTTTCCGTAATTTCCAGTTTCAGTGTGGAAGGAATGATTTTATAGGTTTCAACAAGACTGGTAATTGTTTCATATACATCCATATAGTAAAAGTCCTTGGTCGAAATATTTACGGATATATACAGATCGTCCCGCCCGTCTTTCTGCCATTGTGCAAGTTTTTGTACGGCAAGTTCCCACACAAACCGGTCAAGCCGGTAAATCAGACCTGTTTTTTCAAAAACTTCAATAAAATCCCCCGGAAAAATCAGACCGCGTTTTGGATGCTGCCATCGGACAAGAGCCTCTGCCCCCAGTAATTTTCCTTCCGATGTCACCTGTGGCTGTAAATACATGCAGAACTGTTTTTCGGCAAGTGCTTTATCAAAATCACCCACCAGCTGCTTTTCGGCAACGGTATCATGAAATATCGTGTCGCTATAGTATGCAATTGATTTATCATAGTTTTCCCCCAGTGTCTTTATTGCAAGATTGGCTTTATCACACATAATGGATACTTCTTCATTCCGGTCTGTGATTTCATAAACACCGACATAAATATGAAGATGATACAGGTCATTGTTAAATGCATGCCCCATGGTCTGTATCGCATCCATAAAATCCTGCTCTTTAAATTCTTCTTTTGGGATGCATATTGCAAATTTGTCACCACCGGTGCGTCCATAGACACTCCCTTCCCCACATTGTGCTTTAAGAAGATCTGCCTCCATTTTAAGGACTTCGTTTCCTTTTTCAAGACCAAAGAGATCATTGACCAGTTTAAAATCCTTGATATTGGAACAGATCAGCAGCCACTCTTTATCCGGATTCTCATTTAAAATTTCCGATGTTTTTTTGGCAAAATAATTCTTATTATACAATCCGGTAAGCGTATCATGTGTTGCAAGGTATTTTTCTTTCTCAAACGCCATATGTTTCTCCGTATTATCAATCAGATTCAGGAAAAAACCTATATATTCATTCTTTTTATCAAACAGTTTTCTGTATTCGATATCGAAATAATACGTTTTGTTGTCAATAATGGTTTGACCACTCCATTCAAGGGAGGCCGAATTGTTGGTGTCATGTTCTTTTATCCAGCCCTGTACATCCTCCGAGATCCCGGAAAGGGAATCCAGTGAACTGTTAAATATTTTCAATGCACGCTCATTGGCATACACACATTCGTTATTTATATCAAAACATATCACAGCGTTATTCATTTCATTTACAACGATGGACAGTGTTTTATCTACAAGTTCACGCGAAGAACGGTACAGCGTCAGGTAACAGATCAGTATTGCTGCGCATACAAAAAAAGGAAGCGACACATCAATCGGAAATTCTGAAATTCCACATATAAATTTTGATACCGTGATCACACATATTAACACAAGTATCGGCAAATATTTCTTACGGTAAAAATCCGGTATCTGTATAATTTTGATGATAAACGATGCAATAATACAAACTACCAGACCATATGCAAACACATAGTGAAAGTAAAAAATAATGGATTTGTCGGCTACATGATACATATCAAAATTCGGGAATCGCACGGTTTCTATCGTAAATACGTTATGAAAAATTATATTTAAAAACAGTAAAATTCCATCCAGATATGCAATTATGAAACACCCCTTTTTAAACGGTGAAACCTCGTGAAAAACACGTGTATACTGCTGGGAATACTGCAATACATATATCAGCATCAGATCAAAGGAAAACCGATAAAGTGCTTCCATTATATAAGAAAATGTTTCATTTCCTGAAAAAGCAGACAAACCATTGCTAAGGATCGTAACAATTGTAAAAATGAGGCATTTCACAATGGAAGATGCCACATCACTTTTTATTTTTCTGGAATATTTGATACAAATAAGAATTGGTACTATCATCAGGCATAATAAGATCATATAAAGTTTATCCATGAAGACGTTAAACCTCCATTTAATAATAATTTTTATAACACTCCTGTTTTAGGGTAACTCCCTTATTATTTATAATAACCTAATTTCACCAGATTGTCTAATATAATCCCCCCATTTTCTGTTATCTTTTGGTTAAACCAAAAAGAAATTGATATAGCAAAAATCATTTCAGATATAGAAGCCCCATTTCTAAAAAAGGAAGTACCGGCAACATTTAATGCCAGTACTTCCTTTTTTGTTCTTCATCCAGGTCACGGATAAAACGCATCTTATATACCAGAAACTCTTCCAGATCCATCAGAATATGATAGAGCATGGCATAGCTTTCAAATGCCTCTCCGCTTTCCAGAGACCCCTGCTTTTTAAATTTTTCACAAATCTGTTTCAGTTTTCTTGTCTGTTCCTGCGGCTGGTTAAATTCCACAACATAGGGTACAAGATAACGGACATATCCCGAAACCACTGCGGCTTCTTTCGGCATCGAACGGATTTTTTTCATCTCGTAATGCAGATTATGAAGCACCTGACACTGATCGAGCCGCATCTGAAAATAAGAAACATAGTACAGTGGATGTAACGGAAACGTATTGTTCTGATACTCATACGCTTCCTGTATAACCCCCTGTATTTGCTGTTCTAATGTGCAAATCTCATCCCAGACGCTTCCCTCCTGCGGCGTGCTTTCCAGATAATCCGCCAGTACGAGAAGAATCTCCTGCAGACGCTGCTCTACAAAACGCATATTTGCAATCAAATGCTTTTTGCTGCTGGAATTGGCATGATAGAGGTTTATCAAAATGGCAATGGCAGTACCAATCAAAACAAGCCAAAATTCGTTCCAGACCGCATGGTCGAGATTCTTACTGGAAAATAAATGTGCCGCAATTACTGCATTTACGGATATGGTTGATCTCCAACCGGAACATTCCGTAATACAGACAATCGCTGCCAACAGTACCCCATATGCAATCCACGGATTTTCGATCCAGGTAAAGCATGCCCACGCTAAAACCACTGTCAGCAGAAAGGTTGACAGACGAAGCCACGCCAGGCGAAGGGATTCCCACTTGGATGTCATAACTGTCAGCAACATGATGGTTCCCGCAGAGACTGCATAGTCCAGAGCCATCCGCCGAGCCAGATATATGGCCAGACTGCTTCCCACTCCGATTTTCAGTGACAGTAACAGGATTTTTCGAAGTCTGTGATCCTTATTTAATAAATCCAACCTGCTTGCTGATTTTTTCATAAACTGCATCCTTGCGCTTATTGAAGGTCACTTTGTTTTTCTCAAACATATTATTTCCTTCAGTATCAATGGATACAATGAGTGGTCCGAATTCTTTCACACGGCAGTTCCAGAGTGTCTCCGGCATTCCCAGATCTCTCCATTCCGCACGCACGATCTCTTCCACTTCCGTTGCCGCAACAACGGCGTTTCCTGCCGGAAATACACAGTGGATCGCACTGAACTCCTTGCAGGCACGCTCGGTATTTTCCTTCATTCCGCCTTTTCCGATGATCACTTTGACTCCTGTCTGTTTTACAAATTCATACTCGAATTTTTCCATACGCATACTGGTGGTCGGACCTACGGAAACCATCTCAAACTTGTCATTTTCCAGAGGACGGATGATTGGTCCTGCATGGAAGATGGCATTGTTTCTTACATCGACCGGAAGTTCTCTTCCCTCTTCTACCAGACGGCGGTGTGCCACGTCACGGCAGGTTGTCATGCTTCCATCGAGATATACGATATCTCCGACTTTAATGTCTTTTAAATCTTCTGTGGATACCGGTGTGATCAGTACCTTTTTTCCATTTCTCATTTCTACCATTATAAAGTCACCTCCGAATGAGTTGTAATCTTATAGTTTAAATCTTTATCAAATACGATATGTCCGCGTCTGTGGCTCCAGCAGCCGACATTTACCGCTACACCGATGGTCGATGGATGACGGGCAGTATTTTCAATATTGACACCCATAACAGAATACTTTCCACCCATTCCCTGCGGTCCAAGGCCGATCTCATTGATTCCATCCTCAAGCAGCTTTTCCATCTTTGCAGCGCGCTCGTTCTCATTGTGGGAACCGATCGGACGCATCAGTGCTTTCTTTGACAGTAATGCTGCAGTCTCTACCGATGTGGCAACGCCAACTCCGACAAGAAGTGGCGGGCAGGCATTTAAGCCATAGCTTGTCATAACATCCAGAACAAATTTGGTTACTCCTTCATAACCTTCGCCAGGCATCAGTACCATCGCTTTTCCCGGCAGGGTGCATCCGCCACCGGCCATGTAGGTGTAGATCTCGCACTCGTCACTGTCCGGAACGATGTCCCAAAATACGGTCGGTGTTCCTTTTCCGACATTCTTTCCGGTATTGTATTCATCAAAGGTCTCAACACTGTTGTGGCGGAGCGGCGCCTCAAACGTTGCCTGCACAACAGCTTCCTTTAAGAGTGCTTCAAGTTCCCCGATCAGTGGGAATTTTGTTCCGCATTTTACCCAGAACTGTAACACTCCGGTATCCTGACAGCTCGGACGGTTTAACTCTACCGCAAGTTTCTGGTTTTCAAACATCGTGTTGTAAATGGTTTTAGAGAGCGGACTATCTTCTTTTTCACGTAGCTCCTGTAATTTTGCGATTACATCATCCGGCAGTTTCTTTGCCGTGTATGCAATAAATTTTGCCATGTAATCTGTAAGTTTCTTTACCTGTTCTTCCTTCGTCATATCGACGCCTCCTTTTTGCAAATTAAATTTCAAATTTTTGTTTTCATTCTTGCATATGCCATTAACCGAATGGATGTACACTGGCATATTTTCCTATATCTTTCCAGCCTGATGCATCACGGATAAAACGGATACATGATTGGCAGAAGAATCATACTTACAACCGTGGAAACCACGATCAGTGGAATTCCCGCTTTCGCGTAATCCTTAAAGGTATAGCCGCCTGCCGTAAGAACCATGGTGTTGGCCGGCATACCGATTGGTGTTGCATATGCGCAGGAACCTCCGATCACACATGCCATAAGAACAGCACTCGGATCTGCTCCCATTCCGTTTGCGATGGACACACAGATCGGAGCCATCAGCGCGGTTGTTGCAGTATTGCTCATGAAATTGGTGAGCACACAGCAAAGCATAAACACAACAAATGTAAACAGATACGGGGATGGGTTGTCTCCCAAAAGCCCCACAACTTTATTTGCAATCATCTCTCCTGCTCCGGACTCATCGAGCGCAGATGCAAGGGAAAGTGTTCCACCAAACAGAAAAATGGTTTTTAAATCAATGGATGCAAGAGCCTGTTTTTCTGAAATGACACCGGTTAAGATCAGTGCGATTGCTCCGATTGCTCCTGCGATACACAGCTTAATCCCGATCACATCTTCAAAGATCATGCCAAGCAGTGTCAGCACCAGAATAATCAATGATAACCACTGTTTCCATTTCGGGACATGTGAAAAATCTTTTGTCTCATCAAATCCTGCATTGTCCGTTGGATGGGTATCCGGCAAAAGCTTATAGCCAAACAGTGCAAAAAAGATAATTCCGGCAATAAGAATCGGCATTCCGACTTTTGCATATTCAAAAAAGCCAAACGACTTTCCCATCTTCTCCATGGAAGACTGTGCAATCATATTGCCCGGCGCACCGATCAGGGAAAGATTTCCGCCCATCGCTGCCGCAAATACAAGCGGCATCAGAAGTCTTGACCGGGAATATCCGGACTTTGCAGCAATTCCGATCACAACCGGGATAAGAATTGCCGCGGTTCCTGTGTTGGAAAGAAATCCGCTCATGACACCGACAATTACCATAATTGCCACAATGAGCTGTCGCTCAGACTTCGCAAAATGTGTGACAATTCCGCCAATCCGGTTGGCCATGCCGGTCTCAAACAGAGCCCCTCCGACAATAAACATGGAAACAAACAGAATCACATTGCTGTCGATAAATCCGGAAAATGCAGTTTTCCAGTCAAGCACACCCGTGACCACCAGTCCCACACAGACGATCATTGATGTAAGCCCCAACGGAATTTTCTCCCATACAAACATGATGATCGCAAACAACAGAAACAATAACGTAATAGTTGTTGCACTCATTCAACCACCTCCAATTTTTTCTTCTCAAATACATTTGATATGTGATAATGTATCCAATTCATGCTTGTAGTATAATAAAAGCTGCTGACTTTGTCAACAGCTTTTATCGTTTTTGTAAAATTCGAATATATTTATTGTAATTTTATGTGCAAATCGACGATTTTTAATTATAATACGTCAGCATATCATCCCTGCTTCGCATAATATGTGCGTACATCGCAGCATATGCTTCATCCTCATCCCGTGCTTCCATGGCTGATAAAATTGCTGCATGCTCTTTATGAGAGATGCGCGCATAATCCTCCTCCGTTACCATATTTCCCATAGACAATCCATTCCAAAGCTCACTGACCATATGTTCCATCTTCTCATTGCCGCTCATATGCCAGATTTCACTGTGAAATGCACGATTATTATCGGCATACTGATAATATGTTTTTCCCTCTATGATCCGCTGTGCGTCCTCCTGAATTGCCCGCAGATCTGCTAAATCAGCTTCATTCTCGCAGGCCAGCCTGGCACAGGATGATTCCAAAATTGCACGGAGCTGATAGTGATCCCGAATGTACTTATCGGTCACCCCCAGTACAATCGCACCTTTATTCTGCCGCAGCTTAATCAGTCCATCTCTGTTCAGGATCTGAAAAGCCTCCCGCACAGGCGTGATCGACACATTCAGCTGTTTTGCAATACTTTCCAGAGAAAGTACCTCTCCCTCTTTCATTTTCCGGGAAAGAATTGCTTTACGCAGCTCTGCCGCCACCTTCTGTTTTGCCGAAGGCATCACAATCGGTTTAAGTCCTGTCATTTTGCTTTCTCCTTTCTGCAACCACTGCATCTGCCAAATCCTGAAAATGCTGTATTAACAACGGACTTCCCTGTGTCTGAAAAGCTCCCTTCCTGAAGATTTCTTCCAGAGAAACAGCACCATCCTTCTGCGGCAGCTTCTCCGCATAAGACACATAATAACGGATGGCATTCGTCAAAAGTGTCTGCACATATGTATTTTGTGTCTTCTCAGCGATCCCTGTATGTACAGCCAGATTTCCTCCTTCTGCCACCAAATTCGCTTCCGCCTCTTTTCCCGTACCAAGTATGGATTCTACTGCCTGTCTCTCAATCTCTGCAATCAGTCCATACACTTCACGGATATGGGATTCCTCCAGATTTGCTGTCACAATATGGCGGGTAGCAAGCCGCTTCACCAGCCCCTGCGTCTCTAAAAGCTGTAATGCCTCCCGCACCGGAATCCGGGATACCTGTAATATTTCTGCCAGTTCTTCCTGACGCAGTTTTGTTTCGCTTTTTATTTCTCCTGACAAAATCAATTCTGCAATCTGCAGTGCAATTGCTTCACTTAACCTGGCTTCACGCATTTGTTCCATTTTTCTGCCCCCTTTTCCCCAGACTCAATATGTATCCATTATAAGGGATAAAAAATATTTACGCAACAAAAAGGACGATATGATTTCTCATATCGCCCCCAGACTGTAGACAAAGTCCTCGGCTTTTTGCCGGGGATTTTTCTGTATTAAAGAGGCTAAAAGTCAGTATTTTCAAGACTTTTCAGTCTCTTTTTGGTATAATAAAGGTATCAAAAAAGGCGGTATTGTTCTATGATGACACAAGAAACAGAAAAAGTAAGAAAGCAAATGCAGATGGTATGTATTGATGATCTTGTTCCGCGGAATCATCTTCTACGACTTATTGACAAAGCTATTGACTGGACATTCATCTATGATCTCGTCCGTGATACTTATTCCGACGGAATGGGTAGACCAAGTATTGATCCGGTTACGCTTATTAAGATACCGCTTATTCAATACCTGTATGGAATCAAAAGCATGCGGCAGACAATCAAAGAGATTGAAGTAAACATGGCTTACCGTTGGTTCCTTGGACTTGAACTTTATGATCCGGTCCCTCATTTTTCTACTTTCGGGAAAAACTATACCCGTCGTTTTAAAGATACCGACTTATTCGAGCAGATTTTCCAGCGTATCCTTGAGGAGTGTTACCGTTTCAAACTGGTTGATTCAACAGAGATTTTTGTTGATGCAACACATGTGAAAGCGCGGGCGAACAACAGAAAGATGCAGAAACGAATCGCAAAACAGGAAGCTTTATTTTATGCTGACATGCTGCGTCAGGACATTAACGCAGACAGAGAAGCGCACGGAAAGAAACCGTTGAAAGATAAAGACGATAACAACAAACCTGGTTCCGGTGGCAACGACAAGTTTGAAGATTATACGGATGATGTTCCGTCAGATGAAAAAACAATTAAGTGTAGCACTACAGATCCTGAGAGCGGCTGGTTTCGGAAAGGCGAGCACAAGCATGTGTTTGCTTATGGGATTGAAACAGCATGCGATAAAAATGGATGGATTATTGATTTTACAGTAAACCCTGGTAATGAGCATGACAGTCGAACTTTTAAAGGCCTTTACGATAAGCTTGCAGATATCGGCATGAAATACTGTATCGTTGATGCCGGGTATAAAACTCCTGCAATAGCAAAGCTACTTTTGGATGATGGAATAAAGCCGGTCTTTCCTTACAAGCGTCCCATGACAAAGGATGGCTTTTTCAGGAAATCTGAGTATGTATATGATGAGTATAATGATGCTTATATTTGTCCAGGGAATCACTTTCTGCATTACAGCACGACAAATCGGGACGGATATCGCGAGTATAAAAGCTGTGGACAGATTTGCGAAAAGTGCGAGTATCTTTCGCAGTGTACAGAAAGCAAGAACCATGTAAAAGTTGTTACGAGACATGTATGGGAAGACTATATGGAAACATGTGAGGATATCCGGCATACAGAAGGAATGAAGGAGCTATACTCACACAGAAAAGAAACGATTGAAAGAATCTTTGGAACGGCAAAGGAAAACCACGGATTTCGATATACGCAGTTGTATGGCAAAGCGCGGATGACAATGAAAGTCGCGCTTACGTTTGCGTGCATGAATTTAAAAAAGCTTGCAAAATGCAAGCAGGAATGGGGATTACGGATGGCATAATCCAAGGGAAAATTTCCTGTTTTCGGAATAAATTTCATAAACACAAAGAAAAATGCTCCGAGAAACGGAAGTTTCTCGGAGCACTTTGTCTACGGTCTGAGGACGATATGATTTCTCATATCGCCCCTTATCGCCCTCTGTATGGTTTTAGAAATCTGTTAACCAAGCGCCACCCTTTCTGCATCTATGCCGCTTACAATGATCTGCTCTGCTGTCTTACCATTTTTAAAACGGTTTACTACAGATCAGCTAGTCTTCGTCAACTACCAGATCCGGCGAAATATCTGCGATTACCAGAGCGTCTTCCTTTGAAAAACCTCTCTTCCGAAGATTACGGTATACCGCCAGTCCTTTTTCGTTCTGACCTTCTGCACGACCCTCCGCACGTATCCCGTCAACAAACGATTTTTCATTATA
>OLNY01000300.1_pt1 | contig 50152 bp, 32 predicted proteins | sample 1671981 | NCBI WGS metagenome assembly OLNY01 (sample SAMEA3136632, study PRJEB25190) | human gut metagenome | biome: human gut; feature: human-associated habitat; material: faeces | place: Austria | collected 2013
TTACCTAAAAAATTTGCAACTGTATTCTCAGTGTGTGAAAAATGACAGTAAATTTCATTTTATTTTATAAAACCAGATATTTCACTTGACTAATCCGTATTAAAATGGTATGATAAATGTGTATTTTTAAAAAATATATTATTTGCAGAAGGATTGATATATAATGAAAACACCATTTATCACTAAGGAAAAGGCTGAGGAGATAATCAAGCAGTATCCAACACCTTTTCACATCTATGACGAAAAGGGTATCAGACAGAGAGCAAGAGATCTTTACAAGGCTTTCAGTTGGAACAAGGGCTTTAAGGAGTATTTTGCAGTAAAGGCTACTCCTAACCCATTCATTCTGAAGATACTCAAAGAAGAGGGCTGCGGCGTTGACTGTTCTTCTCTTACTGAGCTTATGATGAGCGACTGCTGCGGTTTCAGCGGAAGTGACATCATGTTCTCTTCAAACGTTACTCCTAAGGCTGATTTTCTCAAGGCAAGAGAGCTTGGAGCTTACATCAACCTTGACGATTTCACACATATCGACTATCTTGACGACCTTTGCGGCATACCTGAAACTATCTGCTGCCGTTTCAATCCGGGCGGACACTTCGAGATAGAAACTCAGATAATGGACAACCCTGGTGAGGCTAAATACGGCTTTACAAGAGAGCAGCTTTTTGAGGGCTTTAAGGTACTCCAGCAGAAGGGTGCAAAGCATTTTGGTCTGCACGCATTCCTTGCGTCAAACACTGTTTCAAACGCTTATTATCCAAAGCTTGCAAGGATACTTTTTGAGCTTGCTGTTGAGCTGCATGAAAAGACCGGTGCTGACATCAAGTTCGTGAACCTTTCAGGCGGCGTTGGTATCGCTTATGAACCTGACAAGCCGCAGAACGATATCTTCGCTATCGGTGAGGGCGTTCGCAAGGCATTTGAGGATATCATGGTGCCTGCCGGTCTTGGTGACGTTGCTATCTTCACGGAGCTTGGCAGATATATGCTCGCTCCATTCGGTCATCTCGTTGCTACCTGCACACATCACAAGCATACTTACAAGGAGTATGTTGGTCTTGACGCTTGTGCCTGCAACCTTATGCGTCCTGCTATGTACGGCTCATATCATCACATCACAGTGCTCGGCAAGGAGAACGCTCCATGCGACCACAAGTATGATGTGACCGGCGGTCTTTGCGAGAACAACGATAAGTTTGCGATCGACAGAATGTTGCCTGAGATAGACACCGGCGACATCATCGTTATACACGATACAGGTGCACACGGTTTCTCAATGGGTTATAACTACAACGGAAAGCTCCGCTCGGCTGAGATACTTCTTCACGAGGACGGCTCATTCGATATGATAAGACGTGCCGAAACTCCTGCGGACTATTTCGCAACATTCGATTTCACTGATATTTTCGATAAATATACAAAGAATAATAAGTAATGACGCTTAGATCCACAGGGAATTTCTCTGTGGGTCTTGCTGTTTTCAGGGCGTTTGGTGAGCAAATATTAAAAAAATCGGAATTTATGTGATTTTTGCTTGCAAAATAGTATGAGATGTAGTATAATATTAAATTGAATTGGTGTATTTTTATGCCTAATATTATGAAAGGTCAGGGATTATATATGGATTTGAACATGGTCAAGTATCTGGCAGAGCTTAGCAAGCTGGAATATTCCGATAACGAGCTTGCAGCCACAGCCGAGCAGATGACTGATATTATTGATCTTATGGATACCGTAAAGGAAATCGACATTACCTATGACGATCTCAAGGACAATCACGATGTTTACCTCAACGATCTGAGAAAAGACGAGGTCATCGAATCTATGCCTACTTCAAAGGTCCTTTCAAATGCAGTGAATACAAACAACTGCTTTGTAGTGCCTAAGGTCGTAGAGTAAATTTAACAGGAAGGTAGTGTGAAATTTGGACGTTTCTTCAATGAAAATCCGTGATATGCGTAAGGCTCTTGACAGCAAGGAAATCTCCGCTAAAGAGCTTGCACAGACATATTTTGAGAGAATAAAGAAATATGACGATAAGGTAAAGAGCTTTATCACTGTTACAGAGGAAAAGGCTCTGGAGCAGGCTGAAAAGGCTCAGGCTGTTATTGATAAGGGCGAGGCAAAGGCTCTCACAGGTATACCTGTGGCAGTAAAGGACAACATTTGCACAGAGGGCGTAAAGACCACCTGTGCGTCAAAAATGCTTGAAAACTTCGTTCCGCCTTATAATGCGACTGTTATGGAAAAGCTCGACGCTGAGAACATAGTAATGCTCGGCAAGACTTCTATGGACGAGTTCGCAATGGGAGGCTCTACACAGACCTCCGCTTTTGCAAAGACTAAAAACCCTTATGATCTTGACCGTGTACCTGGAGGCTCATCAGGCGGATCTGCTGCGGCTGTCGCTGCGGGACTTGCTCCTGTTGCCCTTGGTACTGATACGGGCGGATCTATCAGACAGCCTGCTGCTTTTTGCGGCGTGACCGGTATCAAGCCAACATACAGCAGAGTTTCAAGATTCGGTCTTGTGGCTTTCGCATCATCTCTTGACCAGATAGGTTCTATCGGTCTTGACGCTCATGACTGTGCTATACTCCTTAACGAGATATGCGGCTATGACTTTCATGACGGCACAAGCTCAAAGCTTGAAGTGCCTGACTTCACCGCAAAGATAGGCGAGTCAATGAAGGGCATGAAGATTGCTATACCTAAGGAATTTTATGCTGAGGGCATAAATGATGAGGTAAAGGCTGCTGTGCTCAAGGCTGCTGATGAATATAAGGCTATGGGTGCTGAACTTGTGGAGTGCTCAATGCCGTCACTTAAATATGCTGTTCCTTGTTATTATCTTCTTGCTTGTGCTGAGGCTGCGTCTAACCTGTCAAGATATGACGGTATCAAGTACGGTCACAGAACTGCTACAGCCGACAGCTATGAAGAGCTTATAATCAAGTCACGTTCAGAGGGCTTTGGCGAGGAAGTAAAGAGAAGGATACTTCTTGGAAACTACTGTCTGTCAAGCGGATATTATGACGCTTACTACAGAAAAGCAATGGCTCTCAGACAGCTTATCAGAAAAGAATACAATGATATATTCGAGAAGTGTGACGTTATCCTTACGCCGACAACTCCTGCTGTTGCATACAGCCCTGAGATGACTTCCGACCCTGTTCAGATGTATCAGGCCGATATATGCACAGTTACTGTAAATATCGCAGGACTGCCGGCTATCTCAACTCCTTGCGGCTATGACAGCAAGGGTATGCCTATCGGTATGTCTGTTATAGGCAGAAAGTTCGACGAGGCAACTATCATCAAGACTGCCGACGCATACGAAAAGGGCTTTAAGCCTGTTGCACCAAAGCTTTAAGGGAGGGTAAGACAAATGGAAAAATGGAGAACGGTCATCGGCCTTGAGATCCACGCCGAGCTGCTTACCAAAACTAAGATCTTTTGTAACTGTTCCGCTGAGTTCGGCGGTGCACCGAATACAAGATGCTGCCCTGTATGTACAGGTATGCCGGGCACTCTGCCTGTTATCAATCAGCAGGCTGTAGAGTATGCTGTAAAGGCAGGCTATGCACTTAACTGCGGCATCAACAAGTTTTCTGTATTTGACAGAAAGAACTACTTCTATCCTGACCTGCCAAAGGCATATCAGATATCACAGCTTTACAGACCTATCGTAGGTCCTGGCTATGTGCCTATCGAGGTGAACGGTCAGAAGAAGAACATCAGGATAAACCACATACATCTTGAGGAAGACGCCGGTAAGCTCGTTCATGACGCTTTCAACGGAATCTCAATGGCTGACTATAACAGATGCGGAATCCCGCTTATCGAGATAGTTACTGAGCCTGATATAGCGTCAGCAGAAGAGGCTATGGCTTTTGTTGAGCAGATATCTCTGCTTTTGCAGTATGCAGGCGTTTGCGACTGTAAAATGGAGCAGGGCTCACTGAGATGCGACGTTAATATCTCTCTTATGCGTCCAGACGCTACTGAGTTCGGTACTCGTGCGGAGATAAAGAACATCAACTCTATCAAGTCTGTGGGCAGAGCTATCAAGTATGAGGAGAAAAGACAGGCACTGCTCCTTGAGGCAGGCAAAAAGGTCATTCAGGAAACAAGGCGTTACAACGCAAACAGAGATAAGACTACCTCTATGCGTACAAAGGAAAACGCTAACGACTATCGTTATTTCCCGGAGCCTGATATTCTTCAGGTGAACCTCACTGACGCTCAGCTTGACGAGATAAGGGCTAAGCTCCCTGAAATGCCAAGCAGCAGATTCAAGAGATACACTGAGGAATACGGCATTTCTGAGATAGACGCTAAGACGCTCATTCAGTCAAAGATAATCTCTGATTTCTTTGAGGCTGCTCTCAAGAGATACAACAATCCTAAGAGCGTGGCTGTGTTCATTCTCGGTGAGTTCATGAGAAGAGTAAATCTCGGCGAGATAGATATAAACAACATCAGCTTTACTCCTGAGGAGTTCGCTGAGCTGGTTGAAATGGCTGACACTGAAAAGGTATCTAAGAATGACGCTAAGACCGTGTTCAGAGCAATGGTAGAAGAGGGCGGCAAGCCTATGGATATTGCTAAGAACAAGGGTATGCTCATCACTGTGGATACTGCAAAGGTAGAGGCAGGCGTTGACGAGATACTGGCTGCAAATGCCGCACAGGTAGAGCAGTATAAGAACGGCGAAACAAAGGTATTCGGCTTTATCATGGGTCAGTGCACAAAGGCTCTCAAGGGCGTTGCTACACCTAAGATAATCAAGGAAGTTCTTGAAAGCAAGCTGAAAGCTGCTGCCGCAAGTGCCGCTGCTGACAATGAGAAGAAAGAGGACGTTAAGGACAACGTTATAGATACTTCAAAGCTCACAAAGTATGAGAATGCTGATAAGTATAAGCCTGAAAGCGACGGCAAAATGCTTATGATAGACACAGCCGATGTGAAGAAAGAGTTCATGCTGGCTGACGCTAAGGCTAATATGGGCAAGGAAGTTGAGTTCTCAGGCTGTGTTCACAGAATAAAGAACATGGGCAGCATTGCGTTTATCGTAGTAAGAACTTCAAGAGACGTTATTCAGACAGTTTACTCTGCCGACAACTGCAAGGATTCTATAGAGGGTCTGAGAGAGGGCTACTTTGTAAACGTAAAGGGTATCGTCAAGGAAAATCCTAAGGACTTCAACGGCCTTGAAATAGAGCTTAATTCTATCAAGCTTATCTCCACAAACGCCGCTGAACTGCCTTTGAAGATATCACAGGGCAAGCTCAACTGCACAATAGAAGTAAATCTTGACAACCGTGCCGCATCACTGAGAAACCCTTATGAGAGGGCTATATTCAAGCTCCAGGAGGGTCTTGTTCAGGGTATGCACAAGTTCATGCAGGCAAACAACTTCACTGAGATACATTCGCCTAAGATAGTTGCTCAGGGTGCTGAGGGCGGTGCTAACATCTTCCGTCTTGACTACTTCGGCAAGTCTGCGTTCCTTAACCAGTCACCTCAGTTCTACAAGCAAATGGCTGTGGCATTCTTTGACAGAGTTTATGAGATAGCTCCTGTTTACAGAGCTGAAAAGCACGCTACTTCACGTCATATCAACGAGTATATCGGTCTTGACTTTGAAATGGGCTATATTGACAGTATGTATGACGTTATGAAAATGGAGATTGCAATGCTCAAGTCCATTTTCGAGTATATCAAGGAAAACTATCAGAACGAGTTGAAGATACTTGACGCTGACGTTCCTGAGATAAAGGAAGTTCCGTCTATCAAGTTCGCTGACGCTATCGAGCTGCTGAGAGGCGGCGAGGGCAGCGGCAAGAAGTTTGACCTTGACCCTGAGGACGAGGTGAACCTTGGAAAGTATGCAAAGGAAAAGTACGATTCAGACTTTATCTTCGTTACACACTTCCCGTCATCAAAGCCTCCGTTCTATGCAATGAACTCTAGGGAAGACCCAAGAGAGGCATACAAGTTCGACCTGCTGTTCAGAGGTCTTGAGATAACCTCAGGCGGTCAGAGAATACACGATTACAACGAGCAGGTGGAGAAGATGAAGGCTCAGGGACTTGACCCTGCTGACTTCAAGAACTATCTTGAGGCTCACAAGTATGGTCTGCCACCTCACGGCGGACTTGGTATCGGTCTTGAAAGACTGCTTATGAAACTGCTCAATAAGAACAACATCAGGGAAACATCACTGTTTCCAAGAGATATCAACAGACTTCTTCCATAGTCTGAAATATGCTTACACAAGAACGGACGGGTATACTGTCCGTTCTTTTTTTGTATGGGCGACCTGAGGTCGTCGGCATATCGAATGTTCGTTTTATGTGCTTTTGAGATAAGGCTAAACAGACGGGACGTTGGGGCTGTATAAAATTAGAATATTTGTCCAATAAGAATAGTATAATTCAATGAAACTGATTCGGAGGACTGATATTCTTGAAAAAAATTCTTGCTTTACTTATGTGCTTTGTGACGCTGTGCTCATGCGGCGGCGAAGTCGATTCCCAGAGGGACAGGCTTGTGACAATGGAGAAAGCCTCGGTGATACCTGTGAGCGGTGAGAAAACTTCCGCTGATGTGGAAGTTTCACACAAGCTGAACTATGAGGTGCAGAAAGCCATATGGATATCGTATATCGACCTTGCGGATATGCTCACAGGGAAAAGCTGCGAGGAATTTCGTGAGAACTTTTCTCAGGCGTGCGACAACGCTTTGAGTATCGGCTGCAACACCCTGTATGTCCACGTCAGACCTTTCGGGGACGCTATATATGATTCGACGCTTTATCCTGCATCACGTTATATAACAGGCGTGGCAGGGGAGCAGGGTTGCTTTGACCCACTTGAAGTCATGATACAGACCGCACATGACAAGGGACTGTCTTTTCACGCATGGATAAATCCTCTCAGGTGTGAGAATGAGGAGTGTTTCCAAACTTATGACAGCAGCTTTTTGCTGAAAAAATGGTATGATGAGGACAACGGCTATCTTGAAAGCGTTAAGGGCGACAGCCATTTGTGGCTCGACCCTGCTTATGATGAGGTAAGGCAGCTTATTGCAGAGGGTGCGGCGGAGCTTGCGGAGAATTATGATATTGACGGCTTGCACTTTGACGATTATTTTTATCCCACAACGGCTGAGGACTTTGACGCACAGTGCTTTGCGGCTCAGACGGAGTTTGACGACCTTTCACAGTGGCGGCTGAACAATATATCCCTTATGGTGGGGGAGATATACAGTGCGGTCAAGGGGGTGGATAAGGATATCCTCGTGGGAGTTTCACCTCAGGGAAATATGGAGAACAACTATGAGTATATGTACGCTGACGTGAAAAAGTGGTGCAGCGAGGAGGGGTATATAGACTACATTTGTCCGCAGATATATTTCGGTTATGAAAATTCTGTAAAACCTTATGAGGACACCCTACAGCAATGGGCTGATATCTGCACATCAGACATTACGCTGGTGGCAGGACTGGGGGCTTATAAGATAGACAGCGAAAGCGAGTTTTCGGAAAATATCGGCATTATCGGCAGGCAGATAAATGACGCTGTAGTTAGTCATAACTACGCAGGTGCGGCGGTCTACGGCTATGGAAGTCTGTTCGGCGGCAGTGAAAGAGGCTGTCAGGAACTGAAGTCTATCAAAAGTGCTTTTGACAAACTTGATACATCTAACAAATGATATGCGATATATAAATATTGGTATGTTAAATGTAAACAAATTGTGATATATCCTTATAAAATTTATGGAAGTAAACAAAAAACTATTGAAATTTCTTTTTAAATATAGTATAATGTTATATGCTGTAAGGCGGTAATAGAAAATGTTTTTGTATTATTTGCCTAAAACAATATTATTTTGCTAATCATTCAGGGAGGGATTTCAGTGTACAAAATCGTAACAAGAAAGCAGCTCAATGACGCTGTTGTTCTTATGGAGATCGACGCACCTTACATTGCAGCTAAGGCTGAGGCTGGTCAGTTCATCATCTACAGAGTTGATGAGAAGGGCGAGCGTGTTCCGCTCACTATCGCTGACTATGACAGAGAAAAGGGCACGATCACAATTATTTTCCAGGTAGTAGGTGCATCTACAACTGAGCTTGCAAGACTTAATGAGGGCGACTATATCCATGACGTTGTTGGTCCTCTCGGCGTTGCCACAGAGTATGACGAGGGTATCAAGAGAGTTGCAGTAGTAGGCGGAGGCGTTGGCTGTGCTATCGCTTATCCACAGGCTAAGAAACTCCACAGCATGGGCGTTGAAGTTGACCTTATCGCCGGTTTCAGGAGCAAGGATATCGTTATTCTTGAAGATGAAATGGGCAAGGCATCTTCACATCTTCACATCTGTACAGACGATGGTTCATACGGCTATCACGGATTTGTTACAAACAAACTTCAGGAGCTTATCGACGGCGGTGCAAAGTTTGACGAGGTTATCGCTATCGGACCTGTTCCAATGATGAAGTTCGTTTGCAAGGTAACAAAGCCTTATGACATCAAGACACTCGTTTCACTCAACCCTATCATGATCGACGGCACAGGAATGTGCGGCGGATGTCGTGTAACTGTTGACGGCAAGATCAAGTATGCTTGCGTTGACGGTCCTGACTTTGACGGTCAGAAGGTAGATTTCGACGAGCTTATGAGAAGAAACTCAACTTATAAGGAGCAGGAAAAGGCTCACTTGTGCAGACTTACTGGAGGTGTAAGATAATGGCTAATATGAGTTTGACAAAGACTCCTATCGCAGAGCAGGAGCCAAAGGTAAGAGCTAGAAACTTCAAGGAAGTTACTCTTGGTTACACACCTGAGCAGGCTATGGAAGAGGCTCAGAGATGTCTTAACTGTAAGCACAAGCCTTGTATGACTGGATGTCCTGTAAGCGTTAGGATACCTGAGTTTATCGCAAAGGTAGCAGAGGGCAAGTTTGAAGAGGCTTATGCTATCATCAAGACAACAAACGCTCTGCCGGCTGTTTGCGGACGTGTATGTCCACAGGAGCACCAGTGTGAGGGCAAGTGCGTAAGAGGAATCAAGGGCGAGCCTGTCGGTATAGGCAGACTTGAGAGATTCTGTGCAGACTATATGATGGACAAGGCAGTTGCAGTTGAAAAGGCTGAGCCAAACGGTCATAAGGTAGCTGTTGTAGGCGGCGGCCCTTCAAGCCTTACAGTTGCAGGCGACCTTGCTAAGCTTGGTTATGACGTAACTATCTACGAGGCATTCCATACAGCAGGCGGCGTTTTGATGTATGGTATCCCTGAGTTCAGACTTCCAAAGGCTATCGTTCAGCACGAGATAGACAACCTCACGAACATGGGCGTACATATCATGACAAACATGGTAATCGGCAGAGTTCTTTCTATCGACGAGCTTATGGGCATGGGCTATGAGGCTGTATTCGTAGGTTCCGGTGCAGGTCTGCCAAGATTTATGGGAATCGAAGGCGAAGGTCTTGTAGGTGTTTACTCAGCTAACGAGTACCTCACAAGAATCAACCTTATGAAGGCATACAAGGACGATTATGATACCCCTATCATGAAGTCAAAGAACGTAGCTGTTGTCGGCGGCGGTAACGTTGCTATGGACGCTGCACGTTCTGCAATGCGTCTTGGTGCTGAGCACGTTTATATCGTATACAGACGTTCAATGGACGAACTTCCTGCAAGAAAGGAAGAGGTTCATCACGCTCAGGAAGAGGGCATCGAGTTCCTCGTTCTTAACAACCCTGTTAAGATAGTTGGCGACGAGAACGGTCATGTAAACGGCATGGAGTGCATCAAAATGGAGCTGGGCGAGCCTGACGCAAGCGGCAGAAGACGTCCTATCCCTATCGAGGGTTCAAACTTCATTCTTGACGTTGATACAGCTATCATGTCTATCGGTACATCACCTAACCCACTTATCAGAAGTACAACTCCTGGTCTTGAAACAAACGATCACGGCTGCCTTATCGTTGACGAGAACGAGTCAACAACTAAGGAAGGCGTTTACGCAGGCGGCGACGCTGTTACAGGTGCAGCAACTGTTATCCTCGCTATGGGTGCAGGCAAAAAGGCTGCTGCCGCTATCGACGAGTATATCAAGAACAAGAAATAATTTCTTGCAAATGAAAATTATTTGTTAAAAGGCTTGAAGTTTGTGCAAATATCTGATATACTAATATAGTATTACTAGATTTGGAGGTCTTTTGATGAATTTGACAGCAATTATTTCAGTTCTGGCAGCTGAGCAGAGTTCACCTGCATCACTTGCCATGACTTTTATCCCACTGGTACTCATAATCGTGTTCTTCTATTTCTTTATTATCCGTCCGCAGAAAAAGCAGGATAAGAAAGACGCTGAGATGAGAGATAACCTTGAGATAGGTGACGAGGTCGTTACAAACGGCGGAATCGTTGGTATCGTGTTCTCTATCAAGGACGACACTGTTGTTATCGAAACAGGCGGCGACAGAAGTAAGATCCGTGTTAAAAAGTGGGCTATCGCTAAGAATGAAACAATTCATGACGGTGACGTAAAGTAAATATCGCCTTTAAGGGACGGGTAGTTTTATCCGTCCCTTTTTGTGTTCTTATTGTCCGTGGCTTTGAATATAATTTCTTTAGGATATTCAGTGTGGGGGTGCGGATATGAAAAACAACAGACTTTTTGGGGGCAGAAAGCTGTCGGTGCTGTCGTCAACGGCGTTGTCTGCCTGCGTGGGGTGCGGTGCGATATTTGTGGCGGTGCTAGCGTTTGCGTATGTTATCACTAAGATAGATGCCACTGACCTTATGCTGTCGGTGATGTCAACGGCTGCTCTCGGTATCGGTGCGTATGCAGGGGGATATGTTTGCGGAAAAAGACAGCATAAAAACGGTCTGCTTTCAGGAGTACTGTGCGGAGTGTTCATTTTTCTTATTATCGTCATTCTCAGTGCACTGTTTTCTAAGGCGGCGGAAAGCTTTTCTGTGCCTGCAAAGCTTGTGCTGACACTGGTCTGTGCAGGTGTAGGCGGAGTTGTAGGGGTAAATTCTAAAAGCAGCCGTTTCTGATAAGGATAAATATTTATACTGCATTAATCTTACGTTCATAAATCATAGTACGATATGTGCTATAATTAGTATAAATCAATTATTGGAGGTATAATCCTATGAAACATATCAAGACGATCAATAAGGCTAATCTTAAAAAGACTGCTGCTAAGGGTGGCTGTGGCAAGTGTCAGGCATCATGTCAGTCAGCTTGTAAGACCTCCTGCACAGTTGCTAACCAGAAGTGCGAGAGAGAGGCTTAATATTCCGATCTTTCTGAGGCGTGCGACCGTACACACGCCTTGCTAAAGGGGCATTTATATGTCCCTTTATTTTTGTATAAATTTGTATATGAATATAAATGCGAAAGGTGATTTTTAAATGATACACAAGTTTAAGCTTGGCGGCTTTAACGCTCTGTTGGACGTGAACAGCGGCGGAGTACATATTATAGACGATCTGACATATGATCTGCTTGACAATGTTGAGCCGCCTTTTGAGGAGAAATGTCCTGAGGACGTTGTGAGAAAGCTTTCAAAGGCATATAGTGCTGAGGATATCGAGGACTGCTATGAAGAGATAGTTTCTCTTTACAACGATAAGATACTGTTCAGCGAGGACGATTACGAGAAGTATGCACTTTCGGCTGTGGCGTCACCTATCAAGGCTATGTGTCTGCATATCGCTCATGACTGTAACCTGAGATGTAAATACTGCTTTGCGTCAACAGGTGATTTCGGTCAGGGAAGAATGCTCATGGACTATGAAACGGGCAAGCGTGCTATTGATTTTCTTATTGAGCGTTCAGGGGACAGAAAGTTCCTTGAGGTGGACTTTTTCGGCGGCGAGCCTTCACTGAATTTTGGCGTGGTGGAGCAGCTTGTTAAGTATGCACGTTCACTGGAAGAGCCGCACAACAAGAAGTTCAGATTTACTGTTACAACAAACGGCGTACACCTCACTGACGAGATGATAGACTTCATCAACAAGGAGATGTATAACGTTGTTCTGTCTATCGACGGACGAAAAGAAGTCAACGACAGAATGAGAGTGCGTGTGGACGGTTCGGGTAGCTATGACAGGATAGTCCCTAACTTCAAGAGGCTTGTGGACAAGCGTCCTAAGAACAAGGACTGGTATGTAAGAGGTACATACACAAAGTATAATCTTGACTTCTCAAATGATGTAATGCACCTTTATGATCTGGGATTCGATCAGATATCTGTTGAGCCTGTTATGGCTGACCCTAGCGAGCCTTATGCTATCACTGAGGCTGACTTGCCGAGGATTTTCAAGGAGTATGAGATACTTTCCGAGAAGATACAGAAGATAAGGGACGAGGGCAAGTTCATAAACTTCTTCCACTTTATGATAGACCTCGATCAGGGTCCGTGTGCTATCAAGAGGCTGAGAGGCTGCGGCAGCGGAAACGAGTATGTTTCAGTTACTCCTGACGGCGACATTTATCCATGCCACCAGTTCGTTGGTATCACTGAGTTCAAAATGGGCAATCTTTACGAGGGCACATTCAACGAGGAAATGAAAGATATGTTTGCTCACGCTCACGTTTACAACAAGCCTGAGTGCAAGAAGTGCTGGGCGAAGTTCTATTGCAGCGGCGGCTGTAACGCAAACAACTACATTTACGCAGGGGATATCCACAACGCACACAAGCTTTCATGTCAGATACAGAAGAAACGTCTTGAATGTGCTATCATGATGAAGGCTGTTAAAATGCTTGACAGTGCAGAATGAGTATAAATATTTTGTAAATTTTACGCATGGTAACTTTTATGTACATATATAAATTTAATATGTACTAAAACGTTTGAAGTTTAACAAAAAAATTTATTGAATAATCGGTTTAAAAAGCACGGAATAACAAATGACGTTATTTCGTGCTTTCTTCTGTTATTACATAGTTTGATAATGTCGGAAAATAGCAAAATGTGTCTGAAATATAAATAAGTATTAAGATAAATATAATGTATACTAAGCTGGTAGCTTATTGACAAAAGGGGTCGAATTTAGTATAATATTGACATAAGAAAGGCGTTTGGCGGCGTATTTACCGCATATCGGCAATAAAGAACGCCTTTTATTTCGGACATCAAAAACCGACAAATTATTATGAAAAGGACGAAGAGATATGAAAACTAACGAAAAGAAGAATACTTCTGCTAAGAAAAAACTTATACCGGCAGTTGCAATGCTCACAACTTCCGCTGTAATGCTTTCTACTGCTACTTATGCGTGGTTTACGCTCAACAGAGAAGTAGAGGTCAAGGGATTGCAGATGTCTGCAACAGCGAGCAATTCTCTTGAAATCTCACTTGGCGATTTGTCAACAGGTGAGGGTGCAGCTACAATAACTAATCCAGCTGATGGTAGTGCAACATGGTCAAGAGTTATCACTGTTGGAGAATATTATAATTCAGTTGGTAAGTTGAAACCAGCCTCTTCCGCAAATGGACTTAACCTTTTTAAAATTGACGATGAATCTAATATATACGCCGGTGGTACAAAGGTCAAAGATGATGCAACGGTAGTTGCAGTTGAAAACAAGAATACGGCTACTCTTACACCAGGCAAGGCTACTGATGTTGAAAAACTTACTCAGATTGAACCTGAAAACAAAGACAAGGGATACTTCATTGATGTCCCTATGTGGATAAGAACGAGTGCTAAGGAAGAATCTGAGGTTTACTGCACAGTTACAATTACTGACGGAAACAGTGCTACAGATGTTGCAGGCGATGAACTTATGAAGGCTGTTCGTGTAGCTATTATTCCTAAGGAAGATGGAGATACTGCAAAAGTACTCAGCGGTTCTTCTTCGTTGACAACAGGTGCACTTGACGCTACTGTTGAGGCTGGCGAAAGTGTTAATATATTTGGTCTTGATAGTAAAACTTATGACGCTGATAGCAAGGTTCTTGCTGGTGCTGCTGATACTTATGAACAAGCAAGTAAGTCTGCCCCTACTATCGTAAAAGCAAATGGTGATGCTGATAAAGCTATAACAGCAGCAAATACAGCTGTGTTTACACTTCCAGCAGCTGATGCTGATAGCGGTAAATACGGAGTTGAAGGCTTTATCGTAAGAGTATGGCTTGAGGGCGAGAGCCAGTCATGCTATGACCTTACAGCAAGTCAGGATTGGAACATTAATTTCAACTTCTCACTTGATAAAAGAACAGGTGTATAATCCACAAACAATAAAACAAAAAAGACGCCGAAGAAATTCGGCGTTTTTTGGTAAATGGGCTTAAAAAATAATTTTCCATATTTGGGGAAATCTCCCGATTTTTCTTTACTTTTTGTCGAAAATATGCTATAATAATACATTGGAGCAGGAAGGAAGTGGCTTTGCTTTGGGCGAAAATTCTACAGTTGACGGCGTTCGTGCCGTGGAGCTTTTCTATAGACCTATAAAAAATACCGACAGCGGCAGGGTCACGTTTTTGCAGTCGCAAACAAGGCTCAATTCTCCTGCTATGGGTACGCTCATGCCTGCGGATTATCTCCCTGTGGCTCAGCTTTCCGACCAGTGTATAAGCATTTTCAAGCTTGCTTTAGTTCAGCTTTTGCAGGCTTTGGGCAAGTTTCACGAAAGAGAGATGGACGTTGACTGGGCAAGCGTTTTCATGCCTGCAAGGTTTTTAAGGCTCACGGACGCTCCGAGAGTGGCGGCGGATTACTGCGATAAGTTCGGCGTGAAGTATGAGAATGTCTGCTTTGAGTTGTCGCCTAATGTGCTTGATGAAACTGACGGCACGGTGGCTGACAACGTGGCTCTTATGAGGCGGCAGGGTTTTCATTTTCTGCTGACGGGATTCGGCGGTGCGGACTTTCAAATGCTCAAGGTCGCTGAGTTCAAGGTGGATAATATCATGCTTGACGGCTCGGTCACTGAGGTGCTTGGTAAGAGCGACAGGTATGATACTTGTGTTGGCTCGCTGCTGAACTTTATCTTTGACCTTAACGCTGAGGCTGTGGCTGACGGTGTTGCTGACGATAAGCAGGTCAAACAGTTGAGCGGTATGCAGTGCCTTTATTTTTCGGGAGATAATGCAGGAAAATATGTTGCGGAAAGATACGTCCGCAAGAGAAATGAGTAATAAACGGGTGATACGGTTTTGGACGGTAAAAATAAAGATAAAAATACAAGAGTAGTCGATACCCTTGCTCTTCGCAGGACCGCCAATGAGGCTAAACGCTATGTGGTATTGATGAGGCTGCTCAAAATACTTGCCGTTATTCTTATTGCTATCGTGGCGGCTGCCTATGCGGTGTCTTATTTTTACGACAAGTACGGCAGCTTTACAGTGAAGATAAGCAAGTATGACATGATAGATCAGGGGCTGACCCTTTCGGAAACTCCTGACTATACCACCAGCCAGTCAAGGCTCAATGCGGATATTCTTTACGATATGACCAATATCAGCGGCGAGGACTTGCCTGCCAATATCGACAAGGTGAACGGCAGTCACAACGGCGACGGGTATATCGCTTATACTTTCTATCTGATAAATTCAGGCAAAGACACTATCAGCTATGACAGTGAAATGACTATCGAGAACGTTTCCAACAACGTTGACGAGGCTATCAGGGTGGAGCTTTTCGTAAACGGCGAGAAAACTGTTTACGGCAAAACAAAGTCTGACGGCAGCGGCAAGGAAAGCGACTGCGACAAGGAGTTTGCCTCATCGACCGAGGTCATGAAAGAGCGGCGTGAAAAGCTTGCACCTGGCGAAAAGGACAAGTTCACGGTGGTCATATGGCTTGAGGGCAATGACCCTGACTGCACGGACGCCATTATCGGCGGAACAATGAAACTTGGAATGAATTTCAAGATAGTTGAAACAACGTAAGAATTAGAAGGGAGGAAACTTCGGCTCGTCCGAGGTTTGAAACTATGAAGAAAGCTTTAAAGATCGTTTTTAACGTTATTGCGTGGATAGTGCTTATATTTGCACTGCTTATAACTATCCTCGTGTTCTCATCTGATAAGAACAACGGCACGGCAAGTCTGCTGGGATATATCCCGCTCACTGTGGAGTCGGACTCAATGAAACCGACTTTCAAGAAAGATGACCTCATCATTTCAAAGGAGATAGACGATGTAAATTCTTTGAAAAAGGGTGACGTTATCACTTTCTGGACGCTTATTGACGGCAAAAAGGTGAAGAACACCCACCGTATCGCTGATGTTATCGACGATAACGGCTCTGTGGGCTTTATCACACGAGGCGACGCTAATAACGCTGACGATACATATACAGTGTATGCAGGGGACATCATCGGTCAGTGGAACGGTGCGAAAATAGGCGGCTTTGGCAAGGTAATGGATTTTCTCAGAACAAAGACGGGATTTTTCATTTGCATACTTCTGCCGATAGCACTGTTTTTCCTGTTCGAGCTTTATAAGCTTATCGCAACGATAATCGAGATTAAGCGTCCTGCTATCACGGAGAGCGATGAGGAAGAGATAAAAAGACGTGCGGTGGAAGAGTACCTTGCACAGCAGAAGAAAAAGGAAGAGAAAGATGCACAGCAGGAGAAAAGTGACGAATAACTGCTGCTTGGGTGATACATTATGAATGGATTTCTGAAATGGTTTTTTGTTTTCATGTCGGCAATGCTAACAGGCTTTGGACAGATATTCAAGGGTCTGTGGAACGGCATAAAACAGATCTTCAACATAAAAAACTACATAAAGATATTCAAGACTTACTCGGCTGACTTCGGCGTGCTGGGCTGGGTGCTTTCTGTGCTTGCCATAATAGTTGTTGCGGCTATCTTTGTGCTTATCATTTTTATGATAGTGCTTGCTGTGAGAAAGTATATAAGGTTCAGACATTCTATTGTCAGCAACGAGGACCTTATCGAAGAGATATCCGACCTTCAGCGACAGGTGGTCAAGATGACCAAAGAGAAGGACGAGATAATGGCGATGAAGGTGGCACAGCTTGGGGTCTATGACAACACGGCTCTTGCGGAGGGTGAGGCTCAGCTTGCAGAGGGTGAGCAGACGCCTGCACAGGGCGAGGTACAGACCACTGTTGACGGCGTTGTTCAGACTGCCGACTGCCGTTTTTCAAAGCTTATCGAGGTGGACAATTTCTACAAGACTTACGAGCCGCCTGCTTATGATAATGACATCACTCTCAGCGGTATCTGCGAGGCTTACAGAAACTTCGCCTGCTCAAGAATGCACCTTTACTATGACATAAAAACTATCAGACTTTTTATCGCAGGCATGGCGTCAACAAAGCTTATTATCCTGCAAGGTATCTCAGGTACCGGTAAAACATCACTGCCGTATTCTTTCGGAAAGTTCTTGCAGAAAGATACGACTATCGCATCTGTTCAGCCGTCATGGCGTGACAGAACTGAGCTTTTTGGATACTTCAACGAGTTCACAAAGAACTTTAATGAGACCGAAGTGCTCAAGAGAATCTACTCGTCAGATTACAATGACGATGTGAACTTCATACTTCTCGATGAGATGAACATTGCGAGAGTTGAGTATTACTTTGCGGAAATGCTCTCTATCCTCGAAATGCCTGACCCTGCGGAATGGGAACTTGACCTTGTTCCGAACGTGTGGAGCACTGACCCTGTTCGTCTTGACAAGGGCAAGCTGCGTATACCGCAGAACATTTGGTATATCGGTACTGCAAATAACGACGATTCTACGTTCACTATTTCAGATAAGGTCTACGACCGTGCTCAGCCTATCAACCTTGACGCAAAGGGCGTTGCTTTTGACGCTCCTGACACGCCGCCAATGAACCTGAGCTTTGAGCACCTTGACGCACTTTTCAAAGAGGCCTTTCAGATGTATCCCGTTTCTCAGGACAGCTTGAAAAAGATACAGCAGCTTGACCTGTGGGTAATTGAAAAGCTGAGAGTGGCTTTCGGTAACCGTATTCTAAAGCAGATGAACCTGTTCGTGCCTGTATACGTTGCCTGCGGCGGCGAGGAGCTTGACGGTATCGATTATGTGCTGGCAACTAAGATATTCAGAAAATTTGAATCCCTGAACCTTGCGATGCTCAGGGACGAGCTGAAAGAACTTTGCACCTATATGCAGAAACTTTTCGGCAGAAACACTATGAAAGAATCTATCGCATATCTTGAAAGATTGCAGAAACTGTACTAAAATTTGTACTGATATTTGAGAGGAGGGACGGGCTTGAGCGAATATAACGAACAGCGTGCAGCTTTTGACAAGGCTGTAAAAACGCTTGACGGCAATGACAGCTTTGCGGCAGCCCGTGCCTTACTTCTTTCGGGCAGCAAGACGGTATCGATGAACCGCAAGATAATCGAGAAAAATATCGATTCATCATGGCTTGCGGAGATAGAAAAGGCTTTGCCGCATCTCGATACGGTCATAAGAAATCCTAGGAACACAATAAAAGAAGTGGAAGAAGTCGTGCCTATCGCAATGTCCAGAAAGATAACGGTGGAGTCCATAAAGCATTTGGGACAGCATACCGACCTTATTCAGGATATCGACAAAAAGACAGGCAGGATAACTCCGTCAAAGATACTCAACATTCATAAAGAGGAAACTCTTGACACATATGAAAACAGATTTGTGAACACCCTTATCGACAGGCTCTACATTTTCATAAATATCAGATACAATAAGCTTGTCCAGACCGCAGAGGCACAGGAGGCTTATTCTTTTAATTATGACACCTCGGCGGACAGCGGCGACGGCAGAAAGGTCAACATCAGCTTTAAGATAGAAACTGTTGACAGTCTTGCCAGCGGCGGCAGCAAGGATACTGACGTTTGGGCAAGGCTCGAAAAGGTCAAGAAGGCTATCGAGGGATACAAAGGCTCGGTGCTTTGCACCACCCTTGGGAACTCTTTTATCAGACCGCCTGTCATGAGGACTAATGCTATCACAAAGAATGTGGATCTTATGGCGTGCCTTACGCTGTGGCAATTTATTGAAAGCTACGATAAGGCTGGCTATGAGGTCAATGTTTCTGACACGGCTCAAAGACCTGATGATTCTTATATCGAGGATATATACGGTCTGACGGCAATGAACTATATGCTTTTTCGCTCCTATACCCATGGGGCTGACAAGCCTGAGGAGCTGAAAACTCAGAAGAGCAAGACCCTTGCACCAAAGGTGGTAAGGCGTTTTGACAGGCAGACCGCAGAGAAGTATGACGTTATCGTCGGCGAGGGCGGTCAGCAGAATACGGGAAAGAATACAGATATCGGTATGTCTGCCGAGGAGGCGGGAAGTCTTGCGGCAGAGTTGAACCGAATAGTCGAGATAGAAAAGCAGTTTCTCAAAGACGAGGAGGAACGCAAAAAGGCTGAGGAGCTTGCGGCTGCCGAGGCTGAAAGAAAACGTGTGGAGCAGGAAAAGCTGGAGCGTCAGCGGCGTGAGGAAGAAGAACGCATCAGGCTCGAGCACGAAGAGGAAGAACGCCGACGTCTTGAGCTTATCCAAAAACAGCAGGCAGAGCGTGCTGCAAGAGAAAAGGCTGAGCGTGAAGAGCGTGAACGCCGTGAAAAAGAAGAAGAGATCAAGCATGAGGCAAGACGTAAAAGGCAAATGGAAGAACGCCTGCGTCGTGAAGAAGAGCAGCGTGTCCGTGAGGAAAGAGCAAGACTTCGTGAGGAGAAAAAGCTCGTCCGCAGCAGTCTTGGTTCTGCTATGGGTCAGCAGGTGGAAGAGCCTGAGAAGGCTGCACCTGAGATATTCGCCACGGAGTATGAGTCACCTGAGGTGGCTGCTAAAAAGGCAAAAGAGGCTCAGCAGCAGCGTGAACAGGAACGCCGTGAGCGTGAACGTGCCGAACGGCTCAAGGCTGAGCGGACAAGTTTTGAGAACAAAGATATCAATGAGATATTCAAGGAGTATTCCAAAAATCCATTTTATATGGCAAAGCGTGGCATGACATATGTGCTTGCCCATGCTTTTGGCATTATACCAGTGGTGACGGATAATCCTGATTATATCAGAATGCTCAAGGAGAAAAAGGAAAATGAGCAGGCTGAGGCAGAGAAGAAACGTACAGAGCGTGAAATGGAGAACATCTATGAGAAATACGCTCCGTATCTCAAGTATGACGTGAAAAGGCGTATCAAGAACAGACAGTTCAAAAAGAGAAAGCGTCGTGAGCGAAAGAACAGACCGCCTAGACCGTATATTCCGCCGCAGCGTACTGCTGAGGAGCAAAAGGCTATCGACATTGAGATGAAGAGGCTTTACAAGGAGTATCACGTTTCGGCTGTGGGCAGACTGGTAAGACATTTGAAAGAAAAGTACAGAAAGAAACCTTAGTGCAGGAGGGAGCGTCGGTATCATCGGCAAGGTTTTGAATGGTGTAAAAAAGGTTCTGGCAATAGTGGGCGGAGCTGCTTTGGCGGCACTGCTTGGGGTGACGGTTTATATAATGGTGTGCGGCTGCACTGGCAGAACGGCGAGCTTTTTCGGCTACAGCGTGCTGAAAGTAGTGAGCGGCAGCATGGAACCGTCCATACATCAGGGTGATTACATCTATATCAGAAAGACGGATACTGACAGCCTGAGGGCGGGGGACATTATTTCATTCTACTCTCAGGACGACAGCATAAAGGGCGAGATAAATACACACAGGATATCCAAAGTTACTGAGGACGGCTCTTTTATCACAAAGGGCGACGCCAACAGGACTGAGGACAGCGTGACGGTGCAAAAAGGCAGCGTTATCGGAAAATACTGCGGAAAGCTTAGGTTTTTCAGGTGGCTTGGGTCTTTTGCATCGGGGAAAAAGTTGCTTATGCTGTTGGTGATACTGCCGACGGTGTGCATGGCGGCTTATGAAGTGAAAACTATCGCAAAGATAAAGATATACTCAAGCCGTGAAGAGGCTGAGGAAGAAAAAGAAAAGCTTATGCGTGAGGCTGTTGAAAAAGAAGTTCAGCGGCTTATGCAGGAAAATGAGGAAAAGGAGGCGGACGGCGTTGAATCAGGAAAAGATAATGAAAGCTAAAATGATAACGGCTATGGTTATCTGCTTTGCGGCACTGGCAGGGCTGTTCGTTTTCATTGGGCTTTATATGGATAAGTCCGAGGAAGTCAGAAAGACTTACATTGCTAAGTATATGGAAAATCTGTCTGCCGCCTCTGAGGAGATAGACACTTATCTTGAAAGCGGCAAGGATCTTCCAACGAGATATAACATGATACTTTCGGACATGGGTGCGGCAAGGTCGCTGGTGTTTCTTATCGACGATTACACTGATGAGCAGAAAGCAATAAACGAGCTGCATTACTGCTTGGTTAAATATCCTGAGCAGATGCAGGGCAAGCTTGAGGACGTGAAAAAGGCACTTGACCATATCACCGAAAATCTTGACAAAGGCTATAAGGAAGTCAACGAGATAGTTGACGCTGTTGATAAAATGGGAAACTAATGCAAGGAGGACACAGACGTGAGCAGTAAAGGACAGCTGAAAAGAGAAATAAAGAAATGCAGACTGACTATCGAGGAGATAGAGCGAAAGAGATCACGTTCACAGTCGGCACTAGTTCAGGCTATTCTTTTGCAGGAAGAGCCTAACGAAATTGATGTTGAGTGGTTCAACAAATACACAGGCGAGATAACCGCTTGCAGAAACCACATGATAGAATTGCAGAAAGAGCTTGACTCGATGAAATAATGGAGGTTGCCAAAGTGGCTGAGCGTAAAGTGATAGAAAAGGCGGGCAGCGAGGACGAGAAGAAAAAACGCAGGCTGCTCATGCTTAAAATAATACCTGTTGCGGTATTGGCGTTTATACTTATTGCGGTCAGTCTGGCTTGGTTCACTTTGGATAAAGCACTTGACCTTGACTCGTTTGGCATGAAAAGCGTGGAACAGCCTTTTGAATTAAAGACTGTGGGCAATAGGGATAACCTTAAAGCTGAGATACTTGACAGTCTTGGCTACTCGCCGGTAGCTGATGATAGCAACATAACTTCTGACGAGAACAACAGGATATACTGGCTGCTTGATGATGAGAGCGGCATGAAGAAAAGCATTGAGCCTGGAAGTCACGGAACGCTGACGTTTTATGTTGTTCCGAACCGGTCTGGGGACATGGAGATACAGTTCAACATCGGTCTGACAGGCTACACGGCGGTGGACAATGACGGCAAAACGGCTTATGAAAAGGTGTCTGATGAAAAGTTGGAGAAACTTTTGAATGGGCATATAATGTTCTTCACTGACTATAAGGACGGCAATTATTCAGGCTTTTTGTATGATGAAACACTCACAAGGACTTTTAGCGAATATGAAGTTGGCAAGCCGATTCCTGTGACTGTCTACTGGGTATGGCCAAACACTTTGGGACAGATACTTCTTACAAGCACCGATGAATATTTGAGCAGTGAAAACGGCGTGCTGTTTGCAGACGAAAGCGAAGAGAGAACAAGTTTTGCTGACTATATCACAGAGCATACAGATAGTTATTTTAAAACAGAAAATGGCGTTAGTGAGGCTGACAAAGCGGCAATAAGAAAAATGCTGACAGGTCAGAAATATGACCCGTCACAGCTTGCGTCTTTGAGTTCTATGTACAACAACGCAGACGAAACTATCGGAACAAACGTTAGCGAGCTGCTTGTGGAGCTTACAGCACAGTAAATTTATCGACCCTGCACGGAGGCAGTTTAAAGTGAAAACTATAAGAAGTTGTAAAATAAACAGAATATGCTATAAGCTTTACAGCAAGTATCGCAAGAATGTTATTTCTTTAGTTACCGCTGCCGTATTGCTTGTTACAAGTATGCCTCTTGCAGACGTTTCTAATGTTGTGTCTAAAATGGTGTCTACTCTCACAAACACTATTACGGCTATGGCGGCGGATGCGGAAACAGCGGCGGCTAGTGAGTACGTGCAGAGCAATACTCAGAACGGGCAGTACACTGTGTCTAATGCAACAGACCTGCAAATGCTTTTTAAAGCTGATGCGGCGGTATATGCTGACACAACTATCATGTTTGCGAAGATCGGCGGTAATTTTTCCGCTGAAGATCTGGAAGGTATAACAAGCGGATTGGGCAGTGAAACAGCTCCATTCAAGGGAAAGCTGACTGCAAGCATGGGTTCTGCGATAACTCTGCCTATCGGCTTTGCTTTATTCAACTATCTCGCTGATTCTGCCGTAATAGACCAAACTGTAACTATCCAGCGTTCAGAAAGCAGCGATACTGCTTTGTTTGCTGAAAATGTTATACATACTGCGGGCAATGACACACCGCAAAACTGGAGCGTTACCGAAGTGTCTTACGAGAACGAGGGCAGTGCGAAATATTCGTTCACTTCTGTTATCGGCGAGATGAAAGACGGCAGTATAGCCAATTTGACTATCCAGTGTGAGGACGATGCCGTTGTATCTAAAACTTCAGGCAACACAGGTCTTGCCTGCGGAACAATGGGAAAGAACGCTCAGCTCACTGTCAGCCCTGAAACTGCTAATTTCACGGTCAAGGCAACTAAGACGGCAGGCAGTAATGTAGGTTCACTTGTCGGAGCAATGTCAGGAGGAGCAAAGTTGACCGTTGCCAAGTCATGCAGCTTTATAGGCACTATCACCGGAGAGAACGCAGGCGGTATCGTGGGCAAAGCTACTGATAGTGCACTGGTAACAGGCGAGGGAGTTAATGTCAGTGTGACAGGAACGGTCAAAGGTTCTGTATCTGCCGGCGGTATGTTTGGAACTTATATTTTTACTTCTGATGATACAGATACATTTTTGTCTGACCTTCAGCTGACGAACTGGAGCGGTATAAATGTAACGTTGGATTCTTGTGCAACAACAACAAGCAAAGGAAATACTGTTGCGGGCGGCTTGTTTGGTTTGCTGATAAACAACTCCAACGGCAATACTGTTGCAATAAACGGTTCAGATGATATAACTGTTGGTTCGTCATTTCTCGGTTCGATACTGTCCTCTTGCTATGGTGGTATTGTCGGCAGATATCAAACATCAAAATTGACGAACTCTTTGATTTTCAAAAATGTAACCACTCAGCTCGGCAGTTTCAAAAATGTGAATGATGTCGGCGGAGTTATCGGAAATATATACAAAAATCAGAATGCGTATGTGAAGATAGATTCAGCTAATGTTTCAATGCCGGAAAACGGCACTTCCAACAACAATAACGGTGGTCTTATAGGCTATGTATATCATGGAACTATCGACGTATATGGAAGTGTAACTATATCTGATAAGGGTGCGTCAGCAACAAATTTTGGCGGACTGATAGGCAGATTTGTCGATGGCGGCAGTATTCTTAGAATAAGCGGAAAAACCGACTTGACAGACGCTTATCCTGCAAGTGCCAGTGCAAACAGGTGTCAAATTGTCGGCATGAGAGGCGACGCTTTGGTTTATGCTCTTGGAAATGGTACTTCTTTAGGTGATAATGGCTCAGGCTGGCAGCTTATTAGAAATTCATCTGTAAAAATTGATGATATGAACTGGGGCGGTGTTCTGCGAATTGACGGAACGAACCTTACTGAGAGTGAGAACAGTGTTCAAGGCAGGGATACTGATGTTTTGAATTTTGATAAGGACGCCCACATTGTAACGATAAAAGGCTTTGAAAGCAATAATGTGGAAATAAATAACAAAGCTGATTTTGCCCGTATTGCTTTGATAATGCAGCAGTCTGAAAATACATATGTTAAGTATAGTAAAAATTCCGTTAAAAAGTCAGATATGCTTGCGGCGACTATTGGTCTTAATATTGATATTGATATAAGCGACACAGGTCTTACTGGCTTTATGCGTGATAATGGCAATGATACTTTCACAGGTACGTTCAACGGTAATAACAAAAAATTCACTATGACTGTTGGAACAAATGATGCTAATGTAGTTTTCCATACTTTTAACGGTCTTTTTGCAAAGACAAGCGGTGCAAAAATAAGTAATGTGACGCTTAAATCCACATTCAATATCGTTGGAGATAACACAAATGACGGTAATGAGTGTCACATTGGCTCTGTGTCTGCATATAACAGCGGAGCATTGACTGTAGATAATGTAACAGTCAATGTAACGGCATCTCCAAGTGGTGAATTTACTAACTTTGTCGGAGGAATGGTGGGATATGTTGCTGACGCCACGAGCGATGTGTCATTTACTAATTCCACTGTAACTGCTGATCTTACATATAATGCCGGCACTACTTCGAGAGACTGCACTGTTCTTGGCGGAGTTATCGGTTTGGTAGACGGTGTAAGTAGTAAGCCGGCTGATGACACTGGCATCAAATTCAATAATGTGACTGTGAGCGGAACAATAACAGATAACCACAATGGCAGTAACGCAAGAGTTGGCGGACTTATTGCCGAAGTCAGAGGAAAAGCCGAAGAAGTATCTTACAATACCAAACATAATAATATTTTCATCACGAATGTTAATATCGATAATTTAACGATAAATGCAAATGGCAAAGTAAACAACAGCGGTGGATTTTTCGGTCACAACTGGTATAGAGTAGAGGTAACTCTGGATAGCCTGACTGTAAATGGATGCCATTTGAATGTAACGAAAGGTACTGAGCTTGGTGGTCTTGTGCTTTCCACAACAGGCTATTGGAAGATAAGCAAAGTAAACTTTGCAGGAACAGAAGTAAATGCACCAATGGTCAATAGATATGGTATGCTTGCTGCTACACTTTTTGGCAGAAGTTCAGACCCGTATGGCTTTAATTATCAAACTGGTGCAGCTGGTAGCGGTTATAAATGCTTGTCAGATGCGACATATTTTGAATTTATCACTCCTAACGGTTATAATATAACTGACACAACAATAAAAATAAAGTCATCTTATACAATGTTTGACGAAATTGCAGCACGTAGTCTTAAAGAATCATCGGAATTTGTTTCAAGTGCTCAGGCTATAATCTCTATCCCTGCTGTTAATGAAAATGGCGACTATTTGGTAGATATGGACGGTGTTCACTGCAATACTTATCAGAATCAGACAAAGAATGGTACTGCTAATTGGAGACCAGATCCTAATTCAAGGTATTATTATAATATTCATAAGTATAAGGATGCACCTAAAAACTTAAAGACCGGCGGCGAAAGACTGATGCAGTGGAGCACGAAACTTTTTGCTGCGAATAATATTAAAAATTATATTTATAATGGTAGTATATCTTTTCCAACAGATGAAAAAATTGATCTAAAGGGTTATTCTTACTATCCTGTTGATACCGCTGGCTGTACTATAGGGACTTCTGAAATTGCTTTTTATAATAAGGAATTCAATGAGTCCGAAAATGCTGCTAATGGCAATACTGATGATTATGCTCGTACAACTGAAGGCACAAACACCAAACATTCTCAGCATTATATGATGCAGAGCGGAATTTTTAGAAATTTTAACAGTTCTGCAAATAGTCAGCTTAAGGTCGACGGCAAGCTGACGCTAAAAGGCAACATCGGTATGGTCGATGGCGGCTCAGGTGCATTGATCTGCGGCAGTGTCACTAATGGAAATAGCATTAAGAGGTATGTTCAGGTCACGGACAAGGGCAGCATAGTGCTTGACGGTCTGTATGTGAACAACAGCGATATTGCTACAACAGATTATGCACCTTTGCTTATAAACAAAATAGAAAATTATGCTGAGATCACAATAAAAAATGTTTCAGCGGCAAAGCATAAAAATACTGACCCAGCATATTATATGGGCGAACAGGATTATGCTGCGACGAGCCTTATCGGTGATGTTGGAAGTGCAACAAGTCATGACCTGCTGTTAAGCTTTTCAGGCATAAAGCTTGCCGCACGCAGCAATGATTCTATTTTCAGCAAGGCAACGCTTTTGAACAGTTTCCAGTACAGCGGTTCGACTTCTACAGGCACATATAACTACTCCTATGATGAGGACTGGGACAAAAACTCAAGCGGTGAATACAAGCGAAATGTCACATACGGCAAGGAGGTTACGTACTCGCTTAAAAACCCTAACCAGCAGAATAAATATTATGGCGATTGGGACGCAGATGACAGATACACTTCACCTGAAGAGGGTAAAACGAGCGAGGCTTATGACTTCATCAGTACGGGTTATCTGCCATATGTTGCAAAGAGCAAGGTTACAGATAGCAGTCTTTCGGATTCGCAGTATCATGAGATAGACGTAAACGTAAGGCGACCAAATCTAAACAAGGGCTGCGGAACATATTCTGACCCTTATATTATAGATGACGGCGACCAGCTTGTCACCGTTGCCAATGCTATCAATGGCACTATAAATGTCAACTGGGAGGTAAACTATAATCCAGCAGTAAGCACTAACAAGCCTACTGTTGACGGCAAAACTGCTTTTTGCAGCTCTAGTAATACAACTCATCAGAAGTATAAATATAATGGTACAGAGTTTAAATCTTCTGAGGACAGCAATTCTACCGTTAGTGCGAACGATCTCAAAAAGTATCTTTGCGAGGCATACTATTTGATAGACGGAGATATCACTCTCGGCAAAACTTTTGCAGGTCTTGGCGGAACGGAAAATGATAAGGTTTTCCGTGGCGTTATCATCGGCAAAAAGGACGGTACGTCATACCCGAAGATCACGAACAAATCGCAATCTTCCCTTATCAGATCCAGCGGCGGCAGCGTTGTTAAAGATGTTAATATCGTAAACACTGTGACACGAGAACTCACAAAAACTGATACCGCTCAGATAACTTATGCAACAAATTCCAGTGAGATATATGGCGGCGTTATAGCTGTCGTTTCCGGCGGTGACAACATTATAGACAATGTAAGCGTTCAACAGCCTGAGTTAAGCTTTAATGGTTCATCTAAATATCTTATCCCTGCAGGCGGTTATGTGGGTGCTGTTATATACGGCGGCGTGATATTCCGCAACATGGGCACAGCGGCTGCGTCAAGCAAGCTCACTATTGATGAAACGGCTGAAACTGATACACAGCATTTGTATGTGAACCCGTATATCGGAAGAGTTGTAAATGGATTTGCTATTGAAGAGGGAATAAAGTTCGGCAAGTCCACCACTTTGGATAATGGCAAAAAGAACTATCCTATCACGCAGCTCAATGACAATTACAGTGATGATGAGAAACTTGTTATAGGCAATCCAAAATTCACTGGATTTGATGTTATCAAAGTCCCTAATGCTCAGGCATTGTTTATGCTTTCCATAATATCACAGTCAGGTATGGGCTATACAGATAAATACAACGATACCTGCGGTTACGGTTGGTATACGTCTACCCATACGGCTGAATATTCAGGCGTTGGCTCTGCGGGGCTGACTTATGATAATGAGGATTACCAAAATGCGATATCGGATTATCAGCGTTTGGATCTAAAAAACAGCAAAAACAATGATTATGACAATAAAATTTCCGTTATGCTCAAAAAGTACGTTCCAGCGGCTTTAAATAATGATACAAAAACCAAATACTATGAGGCAAAATGGTCACATGAAGACGGCAGAAACTACACTATCGAGCTTACCGGAACTGGCGACTACGATTTGACTGACACAGGTTTCCGTGGAATAAATCAAATGTTTTCAGCAAGTCTTGGAAAAACGAATTGTGGCTATTCACTTTCTTTTGTAGAGATCAATGGCAATGGTCACAAGATAATACTTGATATGGATATCAAGGCGTATGTTGCACAAGCAAGAGATAACAATGATGACAAGTCATCTATAGACAACTACAAGTATAGAAATGGCATCGGCGGACAGTCTTATGCTGCCGGTATAGGTCTTATAAACGCTACAAATAAGCCGCTGACTGTTGACAATATTGCTCTGTCGGGCAAAATCGATATCAGGACTTATGACAGTGCAAACAATGTATACACCAATGAGGTAGTATCTACGGGTGCTATTGCAGGAACAGCCGGTCAGAAAGTCGATCTGACTAATATCAATATCGACGGTCTTGATATCCACGGAGCATACACCACAGGTTCGCTTTTAGGCAAGACTTATGGCAAGGTCACTATTTCTAATGTCACGTCAACAGACAAAGGCATTTCAGTATACGGCGGTTTTGAATGTGGCGGTCTTGTGGGAAGTTCTCAGGGAAACTACGGATTTGCGGTATCTGATTGTGAAATAAAGCTCAACAAAGTGGAGATAGACAATGCCCTCACAGCTGATATAAAAAACTGGTTCGGTATGGGCGGTGTAGCAGGTACGTCCTCTTCAAGCACTGCATTGAAAAATGTTAAAGTTCTTTCCACAAGCAGTGACAGTTTCATTGGCACTACTGATGAAAATGGCTATCCTGCGGTTGCAAAGAACATGAGAGTGGGCGGCATGATAGGACTTGCGAACAGCAATGCAACGTGCACATTTGACAGTGATGTGGTAGATGTCAACTTGTATGGACGAGTTGTGGGCGGAATGGTCGGCGAAAGTTCTAAAGACGTTACAATAACTAGCAGCTCCTTTGGTGGAGAAAGTAAAGACAGCAAGGCAAAAGTCCACGGTTATTTATACGCAGGCGGAATGTTCGGATATCACACTGCAAAGCTGACCATAGAGAAATCAACAGTCAAAAATGCAGATATCGCTATACCTGCGGCATGTAACGGCAATGTTGGTATCGGCGGATATGTGGGCTGTAAAAACAGCGACCTTGTTTTAAAGGATTGTGCAGTTTTAAACTGTGAAATATCTAACTCAGACGCATCTAAAACAGCAGGCGTCGGTGGAATAGTCGGCAGAAATGCCGTCGGCACGACAGCGGCTTATGACATACTTGAGGACAATATCAAGTACACAAGAAAAAATGCTAACACATCTGTGGGCAATCTTATTGGTTGGAACGTTTCTGATCTGACTTCAAAATTCATCGGCGTGTCGGTGAATAATACCGATTTCAGTGAAACTGTCGCAGATTCAAACAACACGGATAATTCAGTGAATGTCACAGCCATACACACCGATTATAATGGTGTCGCCAATAATACAGCAGTCGGTGTTGAAGGCGTGAACAGCAAGAACCATGTTGAGATAAACTCGCCGTATGTTAATGTTGACCCTGCAAAAACTTACGCCGATATCACTCTCACAGGCGACTTTGTGGCAGGCAATATGGCAGATATAGTCAACGCCGCAGCTAGCGACAGCACTGCAAGTAAAAAATATCAGAACACAGGCGTGACAAGCAGTGCAGATGAGATACAGGCAAAATATCTCAGCAAGCTGACTAACTTTGACAGTGTGGCAGACCAGTCCAATGACGATGTGAAGGGTATGCCGATATTGCTGATAGATGATAACAGCTCGGTGAATATAACGAAAATGCTGTCAGATTATGTGTCAGTTCTCACGAACCACGATACTGATTTTAACAAAGATCAGTCGGATTTGCTTTCAGTAAGCGTTGAGACCTACGGATATGACAGCGGCAGCTGGACTTCTTTAGATAATGCAAAGAGCCTGACCTATGACGAGAGCAGACACCTTTTCAAGACCAAAAACGGCGTGTATGACAATGACGGAACTGCAAGGTTCACCATTATAACCCTTGACTATGCAGACCCGACAAATGCTGAGCAGACGGCTGTGAGAATACATATTCCTGTTTTTGTAAAGAAAGTGCTTGACTACAGCTTTACATCTAATGTGCTGACAGGTACTGATTATTGTCACTCGGATTATGAAGGTCAGCAGTTTGCTTTTGAAAGCTTTGGCTCACCGATAACGACGTATTTCTCGTTCACATATTACAGAAAAGCTCAGGAATGGCAGGACGCTATCAACGGCGGCGACAGTCTGCTGTGGTCTTTTGCAAAGAAGATATATCTATTCGGAGATAAAGGCGGCAGTTCAGGCGTTCTTCCTGACGGAACTAAATTCACACTGGTGGACACCAACAGTGAGGACAAGGCCTATCAGGCGACAGCAGGCGAGGTCGGTTTTGACAAGACCACGGGTATGCTGGATATGTCAAAATTTAATGGATTTACTGCTGCAACGCTTAATGATATCCTGTTAAAATATGCCTCTGTAACAGTTGCAGAGGATACGACAGGAACGCTTGTTGAAACTACAAAAGCTGACGCAACTGTTCAGGCTTATTTGGACGGCACTTTGAAGTATTTCAGAGCAGCCACAGAAGAGGAGCTTGCGGACACGGACGTTATGAAGTACACTGCAACTGTTACAGCTAAAGACAGCACAGAGAATGACAAAAGCGGCAGAATGAAGATAACTGAAAGCTATTATCTGACCTTGACAACGCCTGCCGATACAGACACGCAGCTCATAAAGAACTATGTGGATTGTGCATCAGACAGCAGCAAAAAGCTTGAGGGCGATTTGCCGACCAATCAGATAAGTTCTGACACTGACATAGCGACATACATAATCGCAAACTTCCTGACACAGAAGGTAACTATAACCCCAACAAGCGAAGAGGAGATAACCGCCACAAACAGCCTTATCAGATCTCAGCTCAATGCAAAGATAACCCTTAACAAGGAGCTTAAAGATACGTTTATCGACTATACTAAAAACGGCTTTGATATGTATCAGGCATTCAAGTTCTCTTTGAAAAAGTATGATGCAAGTGCAAATGGTACAGCGGAGCAGATAGTCGGCGGAACTTCTGTGAATGTGGATTATTCTTTGAAGAGAGAGAGCGGCGATACTATCGAGGGCACTGCCGTAAGTTCAAGAGAAATGCTCGATGAGTCTAAGGATTACTATATGCTCGAGTATCCTGAGTCTATATGGACACAGTTTCTGAAAGACGGCGTTTACACGATACAGGTCCAGGCTGACATGAAGATAACTTATGATACCTCCACCATGATAACTCAGTTTCCTGAGCGTAAAGTGGAAGGCGACAGCACAACAGGTATCGCTGTCAACGCAACTTCAATGGTCGCTTATAACAAAAACAGCACGGAGAAAAGTTCTATCGCAACAACAGCTAAAGAGCCTGACAGACATTTTTACCGCCGTGCAATGACTGCCGCAGACCTTAGCTATAACGTTCCTGAATCAAAGGTCATCGAGGCAAAGGATTCACCATATTCACAGCTTGGCGTGAACCCTAGGGACATGAGTTCAGAGAAAATGCAGATAACTGCAAAGGGTCACTATGACTTGTCTAAACTCAATGAAAGCATAAGAAAGCAAGGTAAGCAGATAAGATTCACACTGACGTTGTATAAGAAAACTGAAGAGGATAAGTATGAAAAGGTCGATGATATCAAAAAGTATCTTGACGGCATTTCACTGACAGGAAAGAACGACGTTATTGCTGCAAATGCAATAGCTCATGACGCAAGTGAATGTGCATTTGTCGTTTCAAATTACAACGGCGAAGAAACTTACGATATCACAACAAAATATAACGTCATTACTGGTTCGGCATTTGAGGGAAATGGTCAGACTTACGCAAACTACAAGGTACTGCTCACGGTAGACCTGCTTGACGGAAATGGCAAAACTATGTCAGCAACCTCTGCGTCTGACTATATCGTCTACACCAATGCAAAGATAAACACAAGCTTTATTGAAAAATAAGGCACAAGATAAAGGCATAACGTTACAGGAGAAGAAAATGGCAAAAAGGATTTTTGAAAGATTCAAAAAACTGAATAAGAAAAAGAAAATTCAGCTTGTCACCGCAGCAGTGCTCACTATGGCACTGCTTGTGGCTCTCCCACTGTATGCCTGGTTCACTCACACACGGTCTATAGCGATGACAACGCAGATAAACGCTCCGACCCAGCTTTACATAACCGCAGGAAACAAGGAGTCTGTTGCCAATCTTGAAATGGGCAACATAGATGTGGAGAGCGGCACTTACAAGGACTTTGTATTCGGCGTCAGCGGAAAAGACGTGTCAAAATATCAGATACAGCTTGCACACACCACAAATATACCTTTTACATACACCATTTATCGTGCCAAGTCAGCTAATGAGGGTGTCAGTGATGCGGTCGAATATTATTCTAAAGAGGAAGGGCGTTCTTACTATTACACAAAAGGAGATGCAATATCAGGAGAATATCTCAACCAAAGCAGCAGTTCTGAAATACTTGCAAATAAGTCACTGCATAACAAGTCATATGATGAATATGGCAATGTTCAAAAACACGCAGAGGCACTTTATTGGCAGTCAGTTGCTCAGGCTGTGAAGAATGGTGATTCAAAGGGCTTTGTGGACTATTTTATAGTCAGGGTGAGCTGGGAAGGTCAAACTGTCGAGAACAACAAGGAAACTGATATGGTCTATCTGACGGTGCAGCGTTCAGCGTCATAAAAAAGTACAGAAAGGAGGCGGCAGCTGTGAAAGAAAAGTTGATAAAAGGGCTGAAAAAATACTGGCTCGTCATATGGATAGTCGCAGCAGTCGCCGCTCTCAGTACCATAGGCGTTTTGGCAGCCTACACCAGTATTTCAAGCGTAAAGCGAGTTGTTTCCACCCAAAAGGGCGTAGGCAATCTGTTTTCATCAAACTATCTAACAGAAACAAACAACGGTTCTGCACCGCTGCGAAACGTGACTTTCAGCAGCGAGGACGCTGACCCTGTTGTGACAGTGAGCATATGCAACTTTCCGCAGACGAGGGTCAAATACAATGACAAGGACATAACCTACACCCTCACGGCCACACTTGTGGACAGCAGCGGAAATGAAATTGGTGATGGGGACTTTGATAAGTATTCTGTGACATTTGACGGCGTAACGAAAAGTTTTTCGGCGGACAGCAAAAGTATTTCCTACCAAGGCAGAGTGCTTTCAACAGGCGGCTTTTCTTATGACGATTTTATCCTTAACTTTGACAAGTCGCAGCTAACAAGCTCAAATGTTTTCATGAAACTAGAGGCGGTGCCTACCGACCCAAGCGACCTGCCGACGCTTTCGGCGATAATAGGCGTTTCATACGTCAAGCCGTATTCGGCAAGCTGGACGGGACAATTCACCGACAACACGCCGAAACCGTCAGACCTTGACGGTTTCAACTACCGTCTTTCCGGCAGCGGTGCAGGCACTATAACACTGAGTTGGGATACGAAGTATATTGAGATAAGCAAATGGTTTTTGGAGGAGAACAGCAGCATTTTGACCTATGACAAGAGTTCATCGCCTGTCGCCTCCATAGAACTCAAAGTCGATTCCTCAAAGCAAAATCAGTATGACATTCAGTTCTACAGAAAGCAAGCCCCTGACCAGTCTGAAAGCTGGAGCGGCAAGAATAATGTTGTGCTAAATGGGGATAAGTTCATTACCAAGTTTGAGTTTGCTGCTGACGCTGAAACAACAGAATAAAACAAAGGCTGTCACTCTTATGAGCGGCAGCCTTTTATATGTACCAAAAAACGGACTGCACACAAAATGCAGTCCGTGTATTTTTTCTGTAGGGGCGAACAGTGTTCGCCCGTTTTTTTGTTTGGTATTAAATCAGAGTGCAGACTTCAAAGCCTCAGCAAGCTGAGCAGGACATGATGTGCCACGTCCGTTGCAGTCAATGCCCTCAAGTCTGTCGATAACGTCCTGAACTTTCATGCCCTCGGCAAGCTTTGCAATACCCTGAGTGTTGCCGTTGCAGCCGCCTGTGAAGTGCACTTTCTTTATGATACCGTCCTCGACCTCGATATCAATTCTTCTTGAACATACTCCCTTTGGAGTGTAGCTTATCGTTGCCATTTGAAAAACCTCCTATATCCTTGCTACGCCTGTTTCTCTTGCAGCCTTTGCCACAGCCTCAGCCACAGCGATCGGTACTGACCTGTCAAAAGAGTTCGGCAGTATAAATTCCGCACTGAGCTTGTCCTCAGGCACGCAGCCTGCGATAGCCTTTGCGGCAGCCATTTTCATTTCTTCGTTGATGTCAGACGCCCTCACCGCAAGTGCACCCTTGAAAATGCCGGGGAATGCAATAACGTTGTTTATCTGGTTAGGGAAGTCTGAACGTCCTGTGCCCACGATGAACGCACCTGCCGCCTTTGCCTCGTCAGGCATTATCTCAGGTGTCGGGTTAGCCATTGCGAAAAGTATAGGCTTGTCGTTCATGGACTTGACCATTTCGGCTGTAACGAGCTTTGGCTTTGAAACGCCCACGAAAGCGTCTGCACCCTTGAGTGCGTCGGCAAGAGAGCCGTGGAGCTTGTTCTTGTTTGTGACCTTAGCCATTTCAGCGTGAGCCTCGTTAAGATAATTGTCGCCCTCGCAGATTATTCCCTCACGGTCTACCATGATAAGGTTGCCGATACCGAGAGAAAGCAGCAGCTTTCCTATAGCACAGCCGGCTGCACCTGCACCGTTTATTACCAGTGTGATGTCGCTTATTTTCTTGTTAGCCACCTTGCAGGCGTTCATAAGTGCCGCACCGACAACGATAGCAGTTCCGTGCTGATCATCATGGAAAACAGGGATATCAACTTTTTCTTTAAGCTTAGCCTCTATCTCAAAGCACCTTGGAGCGGCGATATCCTCAAGATTTATGCCGCCAAAGCTGTCTGATATCATGGCGATAGTGTTCACTATCTCGTCAACGTCATTGGACTTTATGCAAAGAGGGAAAGCGTCAACGTCTGCGAACTCCTTGAAAAGTGCACACTTGCCCTCCATAACAGGCATACCAGCCAGTCCGCCTATATTTCCAAGACCAAGCACCGCAGAGCCGTCAGTGATAACAGCCACAAGGTTTGCACGCCTTGTAAGCTCATAAGACAGGTCAGGGTCTTTCTGTATCTCAAGGCAAGGCTGAGCAACGCCCGGTGTATAAGCCAGCGTCAGGTCTTTGGCATTGTTTACCTTTGCTCTGGAACAGACCTCTATCTTGCCTTTCCACTCTCTGTGTTTCTGAAGGGATTCTTCCATTACGTTCATTTTATACAGTCCTCTCTATTTTACGCATTAAAGGAACATTACCGCATGATAATGTCCCTTTATTATACCATATTATTTCTCCGTTTTCACCGCTGTTTTGTTAGCTTTTTGTGAATTTATATGAATGAGTTTGAACAGCTTGTCAAGATTTTCCTTGTCTGTGGTCATGCTGCCGATATGGGTCATAGTTTCATTATACAGACCGTGGAAATCTGAGCCGCCTGTCACTATCAGGTCATGCTCTTTTGCGATATCCACAAGCTTTTGCTGCTGGATAGGGGTCGCAGAGTGGTGATAAGCCTCGATACCGTCAAGCTTGCCTGCCTCGATAAGCTCAAGTAGCAGCTCGGTGTTGTTGAACATAACAGGGTGAGCCATTACTGCCACGCCCTTTGCGGAGTGGATAAGGTCAAGCACAAAGTTTACGTCAGGATATTCACGGGTCACAAGACATTCGCCGTTTGGATATGCAAAAAGCTTGTCGTTCACAGAGCCGTAAATCTCTGTGGCATAGCCGTAATTTACCAATGCTCTCATGATATGCTGCTTGAAAATGCTCTTTGAACTTTTCGTGTAGTGCAGCACGGCGTCAGCAGGAATAGGATATCTCGCCGTAACCTTTTCTATCATTTCCTTTGCACAGTCTTTTCTTATCTGGCATGACTTCAGGCAAAGACCCTCGAGCCTGTCAGGTTTCTGCGGTGCATAGCACAGAATGTGTACTTTTGAATTACGTTTCTTGTCCCATGCGGAAAGCTCTACCGCAGGAATGACCTTTACGCCGTAGCGGTCGCCAAGTATTTGTGCTCTGTTTGATGATGAAAGAGTGTCGTGGTCTGTTATCGCAAGAAAGTCAAGTCCCATTCTCTTTGCCTGAACAATGACCTCTTCTATACCAAGGGAGCCGTCAGACAGCGTTGTGTGACAATGCAGATCTCCTGTCATACCTTTGTTCCTCCAAATCTATAAAATATATCTGTCATTTTCTGTATATATAGTACAGCCGTTAAATTTGACTAAATAATTATAACATATTTTATATACATTTGCAAGCACTTTTGAACAATTTACACAAAATTTGCACGAGAATTATATTATTTTGTCGCATATGACAAATCCGCAGCGTCGAAATAGTGCGATTTAACGAAATATCAGAGCTTATATCCGAAGAATTTATCGCAGAACCACACGTCATTTACCTGAAAACTTCTGCCGTTTAGATATTCAAGTATGCCTGCATCAGTGGTGAACTTGAATGTAAGCTTGTACGAATAAAGTGCCTGTGTTTTCACATTGTATGCACGGTTGACTTTATTTATTCCGTATTTGCCGTCACCGAGAAGTGGATAGCCTATGTGTGCAAGATGTGCCCTTATCTGATGCGTTCTGCCTGTGATGAGGTCAACTTCGAGAAGTGCAAGGTCATCAGCCTTGTTCTCGGCAAGCACACGATACGATGTTATCATAGTGCGGCTGCCCTGAAACTTTTTGTCAGACACCCTGACGGTCTTTGTCGCCTCGTCCTTTTGATGATAAGCTGTGAGCCGTGCAGACTTTTCCTTTGGTATGCCAACGGTCACACAAAGATAAAGCTTTTCAAGTTCTCTGTCTTTCACCTTTTGATTGAGCACACGCAGGCTCTCAGCATTTTTCGCACATATGACGATCCCCCCGGTGTTGCGGTCTATCCTGTTGCAAAGGGCAGGGGCAAAGGAAAGCTCTTCGTCAGGACGGTATTCGCCCTTGTCATATAAATAGTGCTGTATCCTGTTTATGAGCGTGTCCGCCGAACCGCTTTCGTCCTCGTGCACCACAAGTCCGCACTTTTTGTCGCAGAGGATAATATTCTCGTCCTCGTAAATAATATTCAGTGCAGAGGGTGCGGAAAGGAAGGCAGGCTTGCCGCTGTCGATATCGAAAAATTCATCATTAATGTAAAGCTGCATGACATCACCGCAGGCAAGGCGAGTGGATATCTCGCAGCGTTTGCCGTTTACCTTGATACGTTTCAGGCGAATATATTTGTAAAGCAGATTTTTCGGCAGCTTTGGCACAGCCTTTGTGAGGAACTTGTCAACACGCTGACCTGCGTCATTTTGATTTATGTTAAATTCTTTCATACCAAACCTCAGAGCTTGACACGGGCAGAGAAACCGCCGTCAATAAGCTCGTCAAGACCTGAGCTGTCAGCACCGCTGTCACGGAGCAGGAAGAGTATCTCGGACATATCGCAGGCTTTGCCTTTGCGGCGTGATATCTCCTCTTCGCATCGGATAGCATATTGAAGAGGTTTTTTGTCAGCAGGGAAGTTCACATCTGAGCCTTGAGCGATTAGCCACTTGATGAAATCAACGCTGCGTTTGTCGGGCTTGAGAACGCCGTCCTGCTCAACAAAGTCAGCACTTTCGATAGCAGTGAGCAAGAAAGTCAGACCGTTGCTGTCGGTATCGTTGTAATCCACATCATCAGAGATGAACAAGAATTTAAGTTCTTCGAGTTCACGTTTTGAGAGAGAGTAGTTATATTCGTCATATGATTTGTTCATGGTTATCCTCCGTTCTGGGTGAAAAAGTTCTTTATAGATATTATAACCTAAAGCGGGGGAGAATGCAAGGGGGGAGCGGTATTAAGTGAGGAGTGAGGAGTGAGGAATGAGGAATGAGGAATGAGGAATGAGGAATTAGCATAGCTGACCAAAGTAGTTCACCCAGCACCGAGCGTAGCGAGAGATAAAACGCAGGCTCAAGCCCGGCGTTAGAGGGCTTGTGGGGTCTAGGGGCAAAGCCCCTTGCGGAGTTTGAGGCAGAGCCTCAATAGGCGTAAGCCTACTAGGTGCAGATTGAATTATAAAAAGCAGAAGAAGGTTGTGCTCTATTATAAAGTAATATCGGAGCAAAAATCTGCACCGCTTACCCTTTCCCTAATCAAATGTAACCCCGCAAAGAGCGTAGCGATTTTGCGGCAGAAGAACCTCTCCAGAACAATCTGTAGGGTCGAACAGCGTTTGCCCGTGCTCAGGATTTGCTGTAAATTCTGAATTGTAGGGGAGAATTTTTTGCTGCCGAACCTTGTTGTTGCCGTGGGCTTATTACTTCGACGGTCGAACAGCGTTCGCCCGTGCTCAGGATTTGCTGTAAATTCTGAATTGTAGGGGTGCGGTGGGATAATTTTGTTTCTATATTAAAATGTTGTTACCGTGGGTTTGTTTCTTCGACGGGCGAACAGTGTTCGCCCCTACACATACATCGAGCTGATACCGCAGGTCGAGTAACAATACCAGTCCGAAAAATCGTACATATACGCAAATTCAAAAAATATTGATAAAAAAGCCTTTACAATTAAAAATAAATGTAATATAATAAGTAAAACAACTGTTCGATTAATGGAGGCGTTTATGGATAAATTTCAGCTTGTTTCAGATTATAAGCTATCGGGCGACCAGCCTGAGGCGGTGGACGCTCTGGTAAAGGGTATCGAAAGCGGTATGAGAGAACAAACGCTTATGGGCGTTACCGGTTCGGGCAAAACTTTTACTATGGCGAACGTTATCGCTAGGATAAATCGCCCGACACTCGTGCTCGCCCATAATAAAATTCTCGCCGCTCAGCTTTGCTCTGAGTTCAAGGAGTTTTTCCCTAATAACGCCGTGGAGTATTTCGTCAGCTATTATGACTACTATCAGCCTGAGGCGTATGTGCCTAGTAAGGACGTCTATATCGAAAAGGACAGCTCCGTTAATGACGAGATAGACAAGCTCAGACATTCCGCTACCTCCGCTATCGCCGAACGCCGTGACGTTATCATCGTCGCCAGCGTTTCTTGTATCTATTCCCTCGGCGACCCTGAGGAATATAAGTCCATGGTCGTGTCTATCCGCCGTGGTATGGAAAAATCCCGTGACAGACTTATCGCCGACCTTGTGGGTATCCAGTATGAGCGTAACGATATAAATTTCGTGAGAAATAAGTTCAGGGTCAGGGGAGATGTGGTGGAGATATTCCCTGCAAATTCTACTGATACAGCTATCAGAGTGGAGTTCTTCGGCGATGAGATAGACCGTATCACTGAAATAAACGTGGTGACCGGTGAGGTACTTTGCTCCCTTGCCCATGCCGCTATTTTCCCTGCGTCGCATTATATTGTCAGCCGTGATAAAATGCACGACGCTATCGAGGAGATAAAGCAGGAGCTTGACGAGAGGATAAAGTATTTTAAGGATAACGATATGCTCATCGAGGCTCAGCGTATCGCTCAGCGTACTAACTACGATATCGAAATGTTGGAGGAGATAGGCTTTTGCAGCGGTATCGAGAACTATTCCCGTGTGCTTGCAAGACGTCCTGCCGGTTCTACGCCGTTTACTTTGCTGGACTTTTTGCCTGATGACTTTGTGCTTTTCGTGGACGAATCACACGTTTCTCTGCCGCAGGTGAGAGGTATGTATGCAGGCGACAGAGCGAGAAAACAGACCCTTGTTGACTACGGTTTCAGACTGCCGTCAGCTTTGGATAACAGACCGCTGACCTTTGATGAGTTCTATTCTCATATCAATCAGGCGGTGTTCGTATCCGCTACCCCCGGACCTATAGAGCAGGAAAGGTCACAGCAGATAGTGGAGCAGGTCATAAGACCGACAGGTCTGCTTGACCCTGAGATAATCGTAAAGCCGACTGAGGGTCAGATAGAGGACTTGCTCAGCGAGATAAATATGCGTACCGCTAAAAATCAGCGTGTGCTGGTCACAACGCTCACAAAGAAAATGGCTGAGGATCTCACAAATTATCTCAAGAGCTTTGACGTAAAGGTGAGATATATGCACCACGATATCGACACTATCGAGCGTATGGAGATAATCCGTGACCTGCGACTGGGCGAGTTTGACGTGCTTGTTGGTATCAACCTTTTGCGTGAGGGTCTTGACCTGCCTGAAGTAACGCTCGTGGCGATACTTGACGCCGATAAAGAGGGCTTTCTGCGTTCTGAAAGTGCACTTATACAGACCATAGGCAGAGCCGCACGAAACGCTGAGGGCAAGGTAATAATGTATGCCGACACGGTGACACGCTCAATGGAAAAGGCTATCACCGAAACAGAACGCCGTCGTGCAATACAGATGAAGTTCAACGAAGAGCACGGCATAGTTCCGAAAACTATCGTCAAGGATATAAGAGATGTAATAGAGATATCCACCAAAGAAGAGGTGGAATACGAGGCAAGGCAGAAAACAAAGCTTTCAAAGCAGGAAACTGCAAAGCTCATAGAAAAGCTCACAAAGGAAATGAAAGAGGCGGCAAAGCTGCTTGAATTTGAGCACGCCGCATTCTTGCGTGATAAAATTGCGGAGTTAAAGGGTGAGAAGAAGTAAAAGGCCTTGCGAAACATAAAACGGATATACCCCCACAAAACGTGTGTAGGGGCGAACACTAATATGTGATTTTCTGTATATAAAAAGGAGAGTAAAGAATACCAATGCCAATTAACGAGATAGTTATAAAAGGTGCAAGAGAGCATAATCTCAAAAATGTTGATGTTACCATACCGAGAGATAAGCTTGTTGTTATGACAGGTCTTTCGGGTTCGGGTAAATCTTCTCTTGCATTCGATACCATATATGCCGACGGACAAAGACGTTATGTTGAGTCGCTGTCATCTTATGCGAGAATGTTTTTGGGTCAAATGGATAAGCCTGATGTTGACAGCATCGAGGGGCTTTCCCCTGCAATATCCATAGACCAGAAAACTACTTCCAAAAACCCACGTTCAACTGTTGGAACAGTCACCGAGATATACGACTATCTCAGACTTCTGTATGCCCGTATAGGCGTGCCGCACTGTCCTGTCTGCGGAAGAGAGATACGTCAGCAAACTGTTGACCAGATAGTGGATAAAATAATGGAGCTTGAAGAGGGCACTAAGATACAGCTTTTAGCACCTATCATCAGAGGTCGTAAGGGCGAGCACACTAAAGAGCTTGACCGTGCAAGAAAGTCGGGCTATGTGAGAGTGCGTATAGACGGCATAACCTATGACCTTTCGGAAGAGATAAAAATTGAGAAAAATAAAAAGCACACGATAGAGATAGTGGTGGACAGACTTGTTATCAAGGAGGGCATAAAGTCCCGACTGACTGACAGTATCGAAACTGTTTCTTCGCTTACAGGCGGACTTGTGGGCGTTGACGTTATCGGCGGAGAGGAAATGCTTTTCTCTCAGAATTACGCCTGCCCTGAGCATGGCGTATCTATCGACGAGCTGACACCGAGAATGTTCTCGTTCAACAATCCTTTCGGTGCTTGCGAAAAGTGTACCGGTCTTGGCGTGTTCAAGAAGATAGACCCTGAGCTTATTATCCCTAATAAAGACCTTTCCATAAGGCAGGGTGCGATAAAGGCAAGCGGCTGGAACACCCTTGAAGAAGGCTCTATCGCCATGATGTATTTCAACGCTATCTCAGAAACTTACGGCATTTCCCTTGACGAGCCTGTGAAAAACCTCGACAAGGACGCTGTAGACATTTTCCTTTACGGCACGCAGGGTCAGAAACTTCACCTCAAGCGTGGAAACAAGTTCTATAAGGCTGAATATCAGGCGGACTTTGAGGGCGTTATACCGAACCTTGAAAGACGTTACAAGGAATCCAACAGCGATTGGGCAAAGGCTGATATCGAGGCTTATATGAGCGATGAGAAGTGTCCGTCTTGCCATGGTGAAAGGCTGAAAAAAGAGAGCCTGAGCGTTACGGTGGGGGGAATAAATATCGCAGAGCTTTGTCACAAGTCGGTGGCAAAGGCACTGGAGTTTTTTGAAAACCTTGAGATAAGCGACCGTGACAAGCTTATCGGCGAGCAGATAATAAAAGAGATAAAGTCACGTCTTGGCTTTCTCAAAAGCGTGGGACTGGAATATCTCACGCTGTCACGTTCCGCAGGCACACTCTCAGGCGGCGAGAGCCAGCGTATAAGGCTTGCGACACAAATAGGCTCTTCACTGGTGGGCGTGCTGTATATCCTTGACGAGCCGTCTATCGGTCTGCACCAGCGTGACAATGACAAGCTTATCGCAACGCTGAAAAGACTTCGTGACCTTGGCAACACTCTTATAGTGGTCGAGCATGACGAGGACACCATGCGTGCGGCAGATTTCGTGGTGGACGTTGGTCCCGGTGCAGGCATACACGGGGGAGAGATAGTGTGTGCAGGCACGGTGGACGATATCATGAAGTGCGAGCGTTCCATTACGGGACAGTATCTCAGCGGAGCGAAAAAGATACCTGTTCCTGAAACACGCAGACAGGGCAACGGCAAGTTTTTGAAAGTCATCGGTGCGACACAGAACAATCTGAAAAACATAGATGTTGAGATACCTCTTGGCACTTTTACCTGCGTCACAGGCGTGTCAGGTTCGGGCAAATCATCGCTTGTGAATGAGATAATCTACAAGGAACTTGCAGGCAGGCTCAACCGTGCGAAGATACGTTCGGGAGCGTTCAAGGAAATGCAGGGCATTGAGCATCTCGACAAGGTCATTGATATCGACCAGTCGCCTATCGGCAGAACGCCAAGGTCTAACCCTGCCACCTACACAGGGGTGTTCACGGATATCAGAGAGCTTTTCGCACAGACTGCTGACGCAAAGATGAAGGGCTACGGTGCAGGACGGTTTTCTTTCAATGTCAAGGGCGGAAGATGTGAGGCTTGCGAGGGCGACGGAATAATCAAGATAGAAATGCACTTCCTTCCGGACGTGTATGTACCGTGCGAGGTATGCGGCGGAATGAGATACAACCGTGAAACGCTGGAGGTAAGATACAAGGGCAAGAACATTTATGACGTGCTTGAAATGACGGTAGAGGAGGGCGTTGAGTTCTTTAGTGCCATACCGAAGATAAGCCGCAAGCTTGAGACCCTTTACGAGGTAGGCTTAGGCTATGTGAAGATAGGACAGGCAGCGACCACCCTTTCAGGCGGCGAGGCACAGCGAGTAAAGCTTGCCACAGAGCTTTCAAAGAGAGCCACAGGCAGGACGATATACATTCTTGACGAGCCTACCACAGGACTTCACACTGCGGACGTACACAAGCTTATCGAGGTCTTGCAAAAGCTTGCAGACGGCGGAAACACGGTGCTTGTTATCGAGCACAATCTTGACGTCATAAAGACCGCAGACCACATTATAGACTTAGGCCCTGAGGGCGGTGACGGCGGCGGAACTATCGTTTGCACAGGCACGCCTGAGGAAATTGCGGCTTGCGACAGGTCTTATACGGGACAGTATTTGAGGAAGATGCTGTAGGCAAGTTTAAGTGAGGAGTGAGGAGTGAGGAATTGGCATAGCTGACCCTTGTGGCTCTTCAGTACGAGGTAAATGTATGCACTGAGTTTATTCTGCTATGTAGTGCAGAGGGGTGCGGAAATGAAACTACCAAACTAAATAATAATCAAAGCGGTGTCGAGAAATAAAACTCACACCGCTTTTCCTATTATCACAAAAGCACCGGCAAAGAGCGTAGCGATTTTGCGGCAGTAAAACCTTTCCCGAATAAAATGTAGGGGCGAACAGCGTTCGCCCGTGCTCAGAACTTGTACAAATTCAGGACTGTAGAGGAGCGACGCAATTTCTGTTTCACAGAAATGGGCGTCCCGCTCGGAGGGTTTACTCCGTGATTGCCACACCCCTGATGCAGAATTATTCGGGATACATTATTTTAGCAAATACCGAATATAAATATCTCGGTGATGAACTTGTTTAAAATAAAGATAAAAAATACCACCTACGGCGTGTCGTTCAGTTTCTTTTTCGTCGTCGCACTTGTGTCTGTCTGCTCAGGCACGCAGGCGGATATGCTCTTTGTTACGCTTATGTGCTGTGCTCTCCATGAACTTGGTCACCTCTTGCTTATGACCGCTTTCGGCAGTTCTCCGCAGGAGATCGTCGTCTATGGCGGCGGTATCCGCATTTCCCCTGATGATAAACAGCTGTCTAAATACCACGAGCTTGCTGTGCTTTTCGCAGGGCCTGCCGTGAACTTTATGCTCTGCCTGCTGTCATATATGGCAAATGGCGGCGGCTTTTTCTGTCAGGTGAACCTGCTGCTGGGTACGCTCAATCTCTTGCCCTTTCGCTATTTTGACGGCGGCAGGATACTCGCCCTGCTGGCGGACGGCAAGGTCTGCGAACTTTTCAGGGCTCTGTTTATCCTACTCTCAGCTGCGGCAATGATTTATATGATCCTCCACGGCACTGTGAGCGTTTCTTTTGCCGCAACTTTCTGCTTTATCGTCCTCTCGGAAGTCATATATTAACACTTTGCTTATTGCTTTTGTAATAAATTTTTGGTATAATGATATGAAATGCTTATGTATCTGTAGGGGCGAACAGTGTTCGCCCGTTTAGTGCTTGAATGCTTGTAATGTACATTCAATATCGGAGGATAAAACTTTGGAAGAACTGAAAAAGAAAATAGAAAAGCTGCTGCTTAAAGTGCAGCGTCCGTCTAGGTATATAGGCGGCGAGGTGGGCAGCGTGGTGAAGGATAAGGATAAGGTGGACGTGCGGTTCGCTTTCTGTTTTCCTGATACTTATGAGGTCGGTATGTCACACCTTGGCATGAAGATACTTTACGGTCTGAAAAATGCCCGTGAGAACTGGTGGTGCGAGCGTGTTTTCATGCCTGAAGAGGACTACAACAAGCTTATGCGTGAGAACGATATCCCTCTTTACGCACTGGAGAGCCTTGACCCTATAAAGGATTTCGACTTCATCGGCTTTACGCTCATGTATGAGCTTTCTTATAATAATGTATTGGAAATGCTCGACCTTGCAGGTGTGCCGGTGCTTGCTAAGGACAGAACTGAGCTTACGCCTCTTGTTATCGCAGGCGGTCCGTGTGCCTGCAATCCTGAGCCTATGGCTGACTTTTTCGACCTGTTCATACTGGGCGAGGGCGAAGAGGTCAACGTGGAACTTCTTGAGCTTTATGAGAGAATGAAACCATTAAAGCCTACAAAGCAGGAGTTTCTCAGAGAGGCGGCTAAGCTTGAGGGCGTTTATGTTCCGTCATTCTATGACGTTGATTACAACGAGGACGGCACTGTGAAGTCTATCACGCCAAACGTTCCTGAGGCACCTGCCAGAGTGAAAAAGCGTGTTATCAAGGACTTTGACAAGGTATATTACCCTGAGGGATTTGTTGTGCCGTTCACTCAGATAGTCCATGACAGAGCGGTGGTGGAGGTGCTCAGAGGGTGCATAAGAGGCTGTCGATTCTGTCAGGCAGGCTTTATCTACCGCCCGTTCAGAGAGAAAAGCATCGACACCATAAAGAACGAAACTAAGTCCCTTTGCGAGCAGACAGGCTATGAGGAAGTGTCCTTGTCGTCTTTGTCTACCAGCGATTACACTGAGATAAACAAGCTTTTGGAAAATCTTGTGGAATACACTGACGCAGAGCAGATAAACCTGTCGCTGCCGTCGTTGAGAATAGATAATTTCAGCGAAGAGCTTTTGGAGAAGATAAAGTCTGTAAGAAAAAGCGGTCTGACCTTTGCTCCCGAGGCAGGCACTCAGCGTCTGCGTGACGTCATAAACAAAAACATCACCGAAGAGGAGATAATGCGTACCTGCCGAACGGCTTTCGAGGGCGGTTACAGCACCGTCAAGCTGTATTTTATGCTCGGTCTGCCGGAGGAAACTCTTGAGGACGTTGAGGGCATCGCAAAGCTTGCACAAAAGGTGCTTGACCTTTATTACGAAACTCCAAAGGAAAAGCGTGGCAAGAGCGTGCAGATATCAGTGTCTACAGCCACATTTGTGCCAAAGCCTTTCACGCCTTTCGAGTTTGAACCGCAGGCTACCCCTGAGGAGATAAAGGTGAAACAAGAGCACCTTTTCAAGAGCCTAACAAGCCGCAAGATACGCCTTAGCACCCACCAGTCATACACATCTATACTGGAGGCAGTGCTTGCAAGGGGCGACAGACGTCTTGGCAAGGCGATATACACCGCATGGAAAAAGGGCTGCTATCTTGACGGCTGGAACGAGCATTTCAAGGCTGACAAGTGGCAGGAGGCATTTGAAGAATGTGGCCTTGACACAAACTTTTACGCACATCGCAGACGTTCCTATGACGAGATCGCACCGTGGTCGCACCTTGATTATCTTGTGAGCCACGAGTTTTTCGTTCGTGAAAACAAGAAAGCACATCAGGCAGTGACTACAAGAAACTGCAAAGAGGGCTGTTCAGGCTGCGGAATAAAATGCGAATACGGAGGTGTTTACTGTGGCAAACGCTGAGCCGAAGAATGTAAATCTCCGTGTGGAGAGATTTGAATACAGGGCGGTATTTTCCAAAACAGGCAGGGCAAAATACATTTCACATCTTGACCTTATGAGAGCCTTTCAGAGAGTGTTCAAAAGGGCACATCTGCCTATATGGCACACTCAGGGATTCAACCCTCATGTGTACATAATGTTCCCACTGGCGTTGCCTTTGGGCACTGACAGCAGGGTAGAGATAATGGATTTTGCACTCACTGAGGATATCCCATACAGCGAGGTGCTGGAGCGAATGAACGCACAAACGCCTGTGGGACTTGAGATAGTGAGCGTTTCAAAGCCTGAGCACAAGCACACCGACATCACTGCGGCAGAGTATGTGGCAAGGCTCAAAACGGACAAGGACGTTCATGAGGCGGCAAAGCTTTTCGGCGAGTTCATGGCACCGGACAAGATAGAGATAGAAAAGCAGACGAAGAAAAAGACCGTCAAGCTTGTGGACATAAAGCCGCACATCACCGTGCTTTATACCAAAGAGAATGAGGACAGCTTTGAGATAGGTCTCAGGCTGCCCTGCGGAAGTTCGTTCAATCTAAATCTCAACTTGGTCATAGACACATTTTGCGAGCGTTACGGCATAGAGATAAACGAGATATATACAGAACGCACAAAAATACTCATGGATAACGGCGAAAATTTTATATAAATATCCTTGCAAAAGAGCAAGAGATGTGGTATAATATTTAAGCATTTGAATTACCGTCGGTTCTTCCGACGAGAGTTAATGCCACGCCTTTCAAAAGGGAAGGCACGACATTAAAGCGGACAGTCCTCTGGCTTTGCAGCGATAGCTGCCATAAAGCGTATGAATGTCTGAAAATATTAAGGAGGAATTTAAAGTGGACGCTTTAAAGCTTATTTCTGATCCAAGCCTTAAATCCGAGGCACCTGTTATCAACGTTGGTGATACAGTAAAGGTACACGTTAGAATTACAGAGGGTGACAAGTCAAGAATCCAGGTATTCGAGGGCACTGTTATCTCAAAGAAACATGGTGGTATCCACGAGACTTTCACAGTTCGTAGAGTTGCTCACGGCTGTGGCATCGAGAGAGTTTTCCCTGTACACTCACCAGTAGTTGAGAAGGTAGAGGTAGTTCGCAGCGGTAAGGTTCGCCGTGCTAAGCTCTATTATCTCCGTGACAGAGTTGGTAAGGCAGCTAAGGTCAAGGAATCTATCAGATAATTCTTTCTATAAAAACGAGTCGGCTTTGGTCGGCTCTTTTTTTATCTCCACGACTGAGTTGTTCGCACGATATACGGTAGGGGCGAACAGCGTTCGTCCGTCGAAGTAACAAGCCCCGATTATTACGCTGTTCGGCAAACGTAAAAACTATCCTATCACACTTGTAGGGGCTGGCGTCCTCGACAGCCCGATATTTCTCGCCCACAGAATTATTGGAGAATATCAAAACAAAGCACCCCAGAATAATCCAACATCAAGGTCATGACAATCACGGCAATACCTCTCCGAGCGGGACGTCGAGGACGCCGTCCCCTACAGGTGCGGTGGGATAATTTTTGTTTCTATATAAAAATGTTGTAACCGTGGTTTATTTCTTCGACGGGCGAACACTGTTCGCCCCTACAGATTATTTGGGATAGTTTGTCTTGCCGCAAAATCACATGACATTTCACCGTCACATTGCACAAAATATCGGCATTCGATTTATGCAAACAAATGATTTATATTTTAATTTGGCAACATTTTATTAATTGTTGCATTTTTTATGCAACAAAAGTGGTCTTTTTCGGGATAAGTAGAGGGGGATAAGTGCCCCTACTTCACAGAGAAAGGACAATAAAAATGGCAAAAGATTTTCACACAGACAACAAAGCGTTCATGCTTTATAAAGACTGGGAGGACATTTTTCAGGCACTTGACAGCAGCGAAGAGATAGGCGAGCTTGTCATGGCACTGTTTGCGTATGCAAAGAGGGGAGAAACTCCAAAGCTGTCGGGCGGAGCAAAGATAGCGTTTCTAATGATGAGGGCGGCTATCGAGCGTGACGGCATTGCATGGGAAGAGATGTGTGCTCAGAGGAGCGAGTGCGGTAAAAAGGGTGGCAGACCTAAAAAGTCTGATGAGTCTGAGAATGCAGATGAAAAAGTTGAGCAGTCAGAACCTGAGCAGGCAGATACACCAACAGATAAAGCAGAAGAAAAACCACAAGGTAAAAATGATATTTCAGAAAAACCAAAAGCTTTTTCAGAAACCAAAAGGTTTTTAGAAAAAGCAAAAAAAGCTGATAAAGATAAAGACATAGACAAAGATAAAGATAAAGAGATAGATATAGATAAAGACAAAGACACAGACAAAGATAAAGATAAAGAGAAAGATATAGATAGAGAGAAAGACACAGAGGCGGCAAAGTCTGTCGTCCAGTCTTTCGGCACGCACAAAAATGTAATGCTCACATCCGGGCAATATTACGAGCTTGAGGACAGGTGTATGTCTGTCGGTCTGTCTTTAGACAGCTATATATCGAAATTATCTGAATGGCTGTTTGCCAAGGGCAAGCGTTGCACTGACCCATACCGCATAATCTCCAACTGGTTAGACAAGGATTCAAAGGGAAAGGCTGCGTCAAAGCCCAAGGACAGACCAAGCTGCGATCTGTCGTGGTATGAGGACTATGCGATGAATTTTGATCTGTCGAAGGTCTTGTAGGGGTGTTTTGCTGTACTTGCGATATCTGCACAATGTATGTGTAGGGGCGAACACTGTTCGCCCGTCGAAGTAGCAAACCCACGGCAACAACAAGGTTCGGCAGCAAAAAAATTCGCCCCTACAATTCTGAATTTACAGCAAATCCTGAGCACGGGCGAACGCTGTTCGCCCCTACAGATTATTCGGGAGAGTTTGTCATGCCGCAAAATCG
>OLNY01000305.1_pt1 | contig 49375 bp, 39 predicted proteins | sample 1671981 | NCBI WGS metagenome assembly OLNY01 (sample SAMEA3136632, study PRJEB25190) | human gut metagenome | biome: human gut; feature: human-associated habitat; material: faeces | place: Austria | collected 2013
AGAGCACTCGGCTGTTAACCGAGTTGTTGTAGGTTCGAGCCCTACCTGGGGAGCGATAAGATCAGTCATTTATGGCTGGTCTTTTTGTTTTTGATTGCCCATCCGCAGCCGTGGCAGCATTTGACTTTTTTGGCTTCCTGTGTTATAATCAGCATAACATCATATAAAAGAACCGTCGATGCACTGCGCATAGAAGGGCTTTTAAGTATTTTACTGTGAGGTAAGCGATATGAAAAAGCCGCTTCTGCTTTTTTGCATATGGAAATCTGTCATGCGGACATTACGCGCATGATTCGCTGGATGAGAGATCCGAATGGGACCAAGTACCTGAACGAAGCGCCCGACGTGGCGCAGTCCCTGGAACAGCTTGTGCGGTCTGTGCCTGAACCGATGTACCAGTACCATTTGTGCCGTACGGGGCATTTCTTCATGGTCTGTCATCAGGAAAACGAGAGCGTGGGCTTCGTGAAACTGTTGCCGACGGCGATGGAGGGAGCGTATGAAATTGTGTATGTGATTGGCGAGAATGCGCTCTGGGGTCATGGGCTTAGTCAGCAGGCGGTGCGTTCGGCGCTGTCGAAAGCGTTTCTGCACCTGCGCGCCGACCGGGTTGTTGCGAAAGTGATGCCGCAGAATCTCCGCTCGATTCGCTGCGTTCGTGCCTGCGGATTTCAGCAGATGGCGGAAATGCCACGCTTGATTCGGTTTGAAATCACATTTGATGCGTACGGCCAAGCGCTGCGAGAAAAGCGAGCGTGAAACGAAATGCCCAATTGTAAATTCTTCCGCCCGAAACAGAAAAAAGAAGGAAATGGGTGGAGCGTCGAATAGCACAGTGACGAACAGCAGCCAATTTGGTCGAAATTCAGCACGTTTCGGGCGGAGGAGGACTGTGCGTCGGAAAACAAGGAGGTACATCCCATGCTGAAAGACATCCTAACCTTGATGTTAGCCATCGTCCTCTCGTTCACGACCGGCGGATCGGTGCAGGACGAAAAAATGAACGACAGCGTGTTCCAGATGGAGACGATTCACAGCTTCGACGGTCGTTTGCGCGTGGAAATCGACGCGACGGAAATGATGATTCAGCTGGACATTACGGACGAGGAACGTGGTGAGCTGCTGTATTCCTTTTCGCCTGTCCGCCGTTTGGACTTCTGGGGAATCTGCTTTGAAGCGGATAATTACAATCTGTGGGTGAAATCCGGCGACGTGGGCATTCTGTGCTACGAATACGATGGCGAAACGTGGCAGTACAATCCGGATGCAGTGATGCCGGACTATATTGAGCAGGAGAGCTGGCACGAAAAAACCACTTCCGCCCCGGAAGCGCAGCGAAGATAACACAATACGCCCCAGCCCGCCGACACCTAAGCTGCCGACGGGCTGGTTCTTAGTCAATTTTGACTTTCCTGTGCCTGAAAATCTTGAATTTCCGCGCTTGTGGCGAAATCGCTGTCGGGCAGAATCCCGATGACACGCCCGATGGTCTTGATTTCGTCGTAGGACTTGCGGCGCATGATTTTGAAGTGCTTGTTCAGCGAATGCAGACCGTCGGACTGGTACTGCTTGATGTACAGCGCGCCGTCCACCTGAAAGATGCCGATGTCGCCCGAACCAAGCGGCTCGTCGGTGAATTTCACCAGCACGTTGCAGTGGTCGGGATATTTCGGTTCCATGCTGTCGCCGTTGACGCGGAATACCATGTCTGCGCCGCGCGTGGCGGGGGTCGCGTGCAGGAACGTCGTGTGCCCGCTGGCGGCAAATCCGCTGTCGCCCGTGCCTGCCGCGACTGGGTCATCCGCATATGGCAGTTCCAGCAGCTCTAAGCGCGCGGGTTCGGGCGTCAGCTTCGGCGCGGCGGGACGCTTCGGCAGCCCCGGATACTGCTCTTCCAGCGCGACCATCGTCTGCGCGGTCGCGGAAAGCAGCTCCTGATTGATTGCGCTCAATTTCCGATAGTTCCGCATGAGGGCACGCTCGGCGTCGTTCCAGCCCGCTTCCTCCGGCGCGTCGGAGAAGAACGCCGCAACGGTGATGCCCAGCACGTTGCATAGGCGCGGGATGTTGGCGATGTCCGGGCGCGTCCGCCCTGTCTCCCAGTTGGAAATCGCCGCGCGCCCCAGGTTCATGGCTTCCGCCAGCTCGCCCTGCGATAGGTTCGCCGCTGCTCGCAGGGTACGAATTCGCTCGGCATAGACCAGCTTGTTCTCACAAATGCTCGTGGCGATAGGCGCATCAGTGTGAGTATCGGATATTCCCCGCTGGGTGGTGTCAAACTTTCTGCGCGGCATGGCGTTTCCCTCCATTGTCGATTTACTGTGTACAGTATAGTACACAAAGCGGCGGATGTCAATGCGGGGGCGCAAAGGAGAAGGATAAATGGAACGAAAAATCTACCTCTATGACCGTGGATTCTGGGTGCTTTTTCGGATGCTCGGCATTTTCGCGGCGGCGTTGTCGCTGTTTCTGACCTTGTGCTTTATTATGTGGATTCGCGAGTGGGCATTCCTGCTGGCGATTCTTGCAGGCATTGTGGCAACTGTTGCGCTCCTGATGCACAGCCGATGCACAAAGCGGCAGTATGTGGTGCTTGCAGATGGGCGGTTGACCGTCGGGGAAGCGTTTGGGCAGGTAGAAAAGACGTTCCCGCTGGATGCGTTCCCGTATGCGTATCTGTATACAGACGCGAAGTATTGGGAAACCGTTGTGCTGAGCAGAAAACCGCTGACGGCGGGGCGAATCCGCGGGCTGTTCCAGCTGAATCTGGCGAACAGGCGGAATGATATTGTGCGGATTCCCTGTTCCTTCACCAAGCAGGGCAGGGAGATTCGGGCGTACTTTGCGGGGGTGTATGCAATGGAAGAGGTGCGGTGAGCAGGAAAAGCGGGCGTGGGCGGCGAATACAGAAGATGGAGGATCCAAGGCGCAGAAACGAGGAATGCACGAATGTTTCGAGAGGCAATTATCGCGGTTACAAAGGCTGCGGACTGGTACGCGCTTCATCCGCTGACGGTGGAGGAGCTGCGGGACAAGAACATCGGTAGCAGCGTCAGCATCCGCTATTCGACGGTGGGGAAAAACATGACCCCGATGGGCAACTATGAGCCGTCGCCCATCAACGAGGGCGTGGGCAATGTGCGGAAAGGGCAGTTCCGCCGCGAAATTCCCGAAAAAGCCGCGGAATACTTTGCGTATTATCTGGATGAAGAGGGAGAACTGCTTTGCGCGGAAATGAGGGAAAAATCCTGCCTTCGGGAAAAGGAACTGGTGACCGTAGAAGCGCACCGCATGCTGGACTGGACGGATAACATCAGCATTTATAGCTATTCCGCCAACGGCGGATCTATCAGCGAGCTGATGGTTTATGTTCGCGACGACCGCAAGCGTGTGACGGCGCGGGGGGTTTGGTGTTTCAGTCGCGGCGAGAAAATGTGCTTTTATGGCTTGCTGCTGACCTGCTTTGAATATCACGAGAACGGCAAACCCGCCGCCAGCATCTCGTATAGATTCATTCTGACTGATAAGCAGTGGGACAAGATGCGGAACGGTACGATAGAAGAACCATTTGGGTACAAGGTGCGGATTGAGTAGAAGGGGAGCATCGCAGATGCCAAAAAGCAAAAAATCGGACTTGACGGGTGTAGTCATGTGGGCAGTCATCATCGCGCTTGTGGCGGGGATGTTCTGGGTGGCTGGGTTTGAGACGCTGGAAAAGTGGCGGCATCCGGCGCAGAACGGCGTTCCGAACGTCTTTCAGGAGGACAGAGAGTATTGGAGCCACGTCAATTCGCCCATCGTCGCGGGAAATCGCCTGTATCTGCTGTTTGATGCGTTGCAACTTGTGAAGGTCTACGACTTGCAGGGCAATTATCTGTATACCGTCAACATGACCAACAAGAATCATCACGGCATTTCTGCGCTCTATGCGAAGGACGACGAAATGTACTTTCGGGAGCAGGCAGAACTCTACTGCTTCAAGGCGGATCAATTCGTTCAGCGGCTGACGGGCGACGCGGCAGAGACAATGCTGGAAACGCTCCGGGCGGAGGAATGCCGCCGGACAGAGGACGATGCCGGAAATACCTACCTGCTTTCGGGCGTGGACATCGTGAGGGAAGCGCCGGATGGCGAGCAGACAACCATCCTGCATCGGTCACCCCTGCTGAACATCTATCAGGATTATCAAATCATCTTCTGGGCAATTGCTTTCGCAGCGCTGGCGACGGCGTGCATTGCGCGCTTCATCGCCAACAGTCGGGAAGTGCGCCAAAGGGAAGAAAATGCGCGCGGCGCAAAGTGAACATCATCCCCCGCGGTTCTCGGCGTTCCTGCCGGGAATCGCTTTTTCTTGCGAAAAAATCTGCGCGAATTGTAAAAACAGCCCCCGACGCTGGGAAAAAGCAGGAGAACAAACACGCCGCCGCGAATAAATCAGAAGAAAGGAAAATCAGATGAAAGGAAGGGAGGCACGTTGGCGAAGACACGCGCGAAGCGGTATGTGCCAGATGTGGTGGGCAAGGTGGCGTTGGTGACGCTGATTATAAGTTTCATTCTGGGCGCAATTTCGATTACGTCGTTTGAAGATTGGCTGCATCCGATGCGGGACGGCGTTCCGACCATCTTCCGGCGGGACAGCGAATATTGGAGCGAAGCAGAAGCACCGATTGTTGCGGAGAACCGTCTGTACCTGCTGTTTAACACCCTGAACATCGTGAAGGTTTACGATTTGCAGGGAAATTATCAGTATACCATCAATTTTTCCAACAGGCGGCGCAACGGACTCTCTTCTCTTTGTGCGCAGGGCGATGAGATGTACTATCGGGATACGTGGGACAAGTCCGAAATCTACTATTTTAAGGATGACCAGTTCGTGAAGATGCTGACGGACGACGAACAGAGTGTCCTGTACGATACCGCATGGCAAAACGGCTTTCGGCATGACGATGACGACGGAAACACCTACTATCTTTCAGGCGTGAACATCATGAAGCAGACGCCCGACGGTACACAGACGGTGCTTGTCGCGCGCCCGTTCCTGCTGAACCTCTTCCAGACGCGCGGACTTCTCTGGGCGTTTGGGTTTCTGGCGATGGTGACGCTGCTGGTTTTGCAGGAGTATTTTTATTGAAGGAAGGAACATCGGGATGCTGGATATTCTCGCAATTAAAGCGGACGTGTATCAGCTGGAGCGGCAGGGGAAACGCCTCCCGGTTTACCGCTATCTGCAGGAGGTGTGGCAGAAAGAGCCACCGTCCGAAGGGTTGACCGTGCTGGCGTTGCAGCAGATGGTAGACTATGTGGAATATGTGGATGACTTGACGGTGCTGGGTGAACCGTGGGAAGCAGAAAACGAGTATGACCTATATCAGGATTTTCTGCTGGATGTGATTTCGTGGGGGCTGCAAAAGTATCGCACGAAAAAGCGGTTTTTGTGGCAGATTTGCTATTATGTCAATGCGTGGGCGACATTCTACTATATCTTTGGCAGAGAAATCACGCAGGAGAATGTGGAACAGTGGAAGAAAACGCTTTTTGAGGAAGCAAAAGAGCGCTATCCGGACAGTATGCTGTTTGAATTTATCCCCCACGCGGCGCAGCTTGATTATGTCTGGTTTTACCGCCTGACCGATGAACAGCGGCTGCAAATTCGCTTGGAGGTGGGGGAATGGAACTTGCAGAAGAATAATATGGATCAGGCTGTGCAGTCGTATTTTGATGATGCGATGACATGGTATCGGGATAACGGCAGGAAACTGCTGGAAGCAAAAAAACAAGACGAATAATTGAAGGAGGACACCCCATGAGCAAGCAGACCCCCAAACAACAAAGCCTCTGCAACAACAAGTTCGACGGCCTGATGAACGCCGCCCCGCACAAGCGCTACAAGAGTTTCGCTGCGACTGTGGCGGATTGGGAATCGGTCTGGCTGGACTGCGACCCGAATCAGCCGCTGCCAGACGAGGGCGTAATTTCCGTATGGCCGGAGGAAATGTTCGCCGCCGCCGTCTGCACGGACAAGCCGTTCTTCAAGATGGACGTGCATGACTTCTGTGACCTGCTGGAAGCGCACCCGGACGCCACGATTCGCGTCTTCCCGAACGGCAAAAACTGGACGGATACGGCGGCGGAAGATTTGCTGGAGGACATGCTGGAAGAACTCGACCGGGTGGAGTGAGGGCGTGGCGAATGGATGACTGGTTTGCTGGGCTGATGTAAGAGGGAGAAACAATATGAAAGCGAAGCGTATTTTCTTAGCGGTATTGTTGACGGCAGCTCTGTCCGTCTCATGCGCAGCCCCGGCGGTGCTGGCGGAATCCCCCGCCGTGCCCGAAGTGACGACCATCACCGTCTTCCGCCCCAACCTTGGGGAAGAGGACTACATGGGCTTGCAGTCCGCAGACGGCGAAACGCTTCTGCCGCCCGCGTTTGCATCCATTGAGGTGGTGGGCAAATTCGCGATTGTGTACAGCGACGAGACGGATTCGTTCTACCTCTATGATTGGCAGAAGCGCGCGTTCGTGGCGGAATATCCGATGATGTTCTCAAGCGGCGCGTACATCACCATTGCGGAATCGTGGGGAGACGGGAACTACGGGCTGTTAGACCAGTCTGGCGCGGTGGTGACGGAAATGCAGTGGCTTTGGATGGGCGGTGTGGCGGACGATGTCGTCTGGGTGGCGGCGGATGAGGATACCATGCGCGTGAATTTGCTGCACATTCCGAGCGGCAAGATGCTGCTGGATGAATGGGCGGACTACTGCACCGAGTTTTCCGGCGGATATTCAGGATTCGTCCGCGACGGGCATGTCTGGTTCGTGGACACAGAGGGTCATGTGCAGGAAACCGACTTCGTGCGCGTGGAGGAGAACTACACCACAGAGGATGGCTGGTTTGATGTGGAGACGGCGGACGGCACGAAGGGAAAATATTAGCCGGAAAAGAATACGTTCACGGAAAAATGAAACGCTGACCATCGCGGATGCGCCGGGCGCGTGAAACAATTATCTCGCCAAGCGCAGCACGGCACAAATTCCCCGCACACAACGATTTGGAGGTGATTCCCCCATATGAAAAAGTTGATTTCCCTGTTCACAGCGCTTTTCCTGCTGATGTCCGCCCTGCCCGCACAGGCGGAATCGCCGGAAATGGCGGACTTGCTTGCGGAGTTTTACGACGGCGGCGCGGAGCTTCCGTTCGGGCTGACGGAGGACGAGCTGACCTGCGTGGACGGCGTGCTGTATGGACGGGACATTCTGCTGCTGTATCCAAAGACGCGAACAAATTCCTGCTTCGTCATTCCGGACGGCATCGGCTATGTCTGGGACTTTGCCTTTATGGGCAATGATTCGCTGGAAAAGGTCGTTGTGCCGGATTCCTGCAAGATACTGGGCGCGTGTGCGTTCTGGGTGTGCTCGAATCTTGCGGAAGTAGAATTCGGCGCGAACAGTGAGCTGCTCATTGTGGATGACTTCTGCTTCAGCGAATGCTATGCCTTGCAGCAGATCCGGCTGCCGGATTCGGTGTATCTCATCGGAGAAGCGGCGTTTTCCTATATGCCGCTGCACCAATTCGTTTTCCCGGAAAAGATTGTGTTCATTGGTGACCAACTCTTCTGGGGAACGCCAGTGACGGAGCTGACGTTCCATGCGTGGAGTTTGCCCCAATACATTGGAAGCGAATATTTCAGCATAGATGATGATGATGCAGAATACCGCATTACACTGCCCTTTGATGCGGATGCTGACCGCTATTTGGGCAACGCAGAATATGTGATGCAGAAGGAGAATGTGACGGTTCTTTTCTGCGAAGATACGGATATGCCGGAGGATGAATAAGCAACATCACACCCCGACGGCGCACATCCCCCAAAACGGACGCGCGCCGCTTTTTGGTGCCCTCCTCCGCGAATCGGGTGACATGAAATCCCTGCATTCGTCCATCGCCTTGTTGAAACCTGCCTTGATTTTGGCAAAAAATCTGGTATAATAGTACCAAATCACGAGGAATTATCCTCCGGCGAAAAGGGGCGAGCAGATGCTGAGAATTGCCATTGTGGAAGATCACGAAAGCGACGCGAAGCGGCTGACTGCCCTGTTGGAAGCGTATGCGCAGAAGAATGGCAAACGCTTTGCCATTACATGGATTGCGAATGCCAATACGTTTCTGGATTCGTATCAGCACCAGTATGAGCTGGTGTTTATGGATATTCGGATGCCGGGACTGAACGGGATGATGGCGGCGCACGAGCTGCGGGAGATGGATCACACGGTGGTGCTGGTGTTCCTGACGAGCTTGGCGCAGTATGCGGTGGAAAGCTACGAGGTCGAGGCGACGGATTATATCCTGAAGCCCATTACCGCCGCTGCGCTGGACTTGAAGCTTCCGCGCATCCTGAACCGCTGCATGGTAGAATCGGAAGAGGAAGTCGTCATCCAAAGCGGCGGCACAACGACGCGCCTGCGTCCGAATGAGCTGCACTATGTTGAAATCTATGACCATCATATTCAATTTGTCACCGCATCGGGGATTATGCGGTCGTATGGGACGCTGAAAGCAGTGGAGGATGCCCTGCCGGATGTGTTCTTCCGCGTCAACAATCAGACGATTGTCAATCTGCGCTTCGTGACGCATGTGGGCAGCAATGATACGACGGTGGCGGGGCGTACCTTCCCCATCAGCCGCGGCAGGCGCAAGGAGTTCCTGTCCGCGCTGCACCTTGCGGGCATGGCGGAGTAAGGAGGGAGAATCATATGCTGACATGGGAATACCTCGTAGACACCGTGCGTGACGATTTGCCGTTTATCCTCTCCGTCGGTACGGGCTGCGCAATTTCGGCATCTTGCTTGGAGAAGCGCAAGCACTTCTACCTGCGCGTCGCGCTGACGCTTCTGTTGGCATTCTGCTGGATGTATGGCACCCGCCCGTATGTGGGGATGAACATGCAGGGCACAAGAATGGGCATAATTCGCTATATAACAGCGTTTGTGCTGTTCATGCTGTCCGTTCCCTTTTGCAGCCGGGCAAATTTCTGTCAAGCGCTGTATGCGGTCACAGTGGCGTATTCGATTCAGAATATGTGCGAAAGAATCATCCATATTCCACGCTATTCGCTGCCGAATTTCCCAGTGCTGCTGGATAGAAGTTGTCTGCTGGCGCTGATGGCGATAGCACTGTATAGCTACTATCGAATTCTGGTGGGAAAGCGGTGTCAGCGGACGGTTATGGACTTCTCGAACATGAGCAGCTGCATGATGCTGTTTATGGGCGTGGGCGTGGTGGCGATTTCGGTCGTGCTGGACTTGACGCTGTACCGCGTGACCCCGTCGGGCAACCGCGAGCTGAGCAACTGCCACAACATCATGAGCGCCGTGTTCTCCCTGCTGACCATTGTCGTCTGCATGAGCCATCTGAGGGAAACGGAAAACGAACGCAAGGCGGATGTCGCGGCGCAGATGCTGTACAGCGAGCAGCGGCGCTATGAGCAGGAGCGGCAGATTCACGACGCCATCAACCTCAAATGCCACGATATCCGCCACCAAATTGCCGCGTTGGGCGATGCGGGCTATCAGGAAGAACTGAAAAAAATCGGTCAGCTGGTCAACATCTACGATGCGGCGCCGCACACGCAGAATGCCGCGCTGGACGTGGCGCTGAGCGGCAAGATGCTGGCGTGCACGAATTTGGGCATCACGATGACGTGTCTGGCGGACGGGCGGCGCATCGGCTTCATGGAGGACAGCGACATTTACGCCCTGTTCGGCAACATCCTTGACAACGCGATTGAGGCGACAAAGACCGTGACGGAGGAGGAGAAACGCATCATCTCCCTGACTATCGGCACGACGGGTGATTTGCTGCTGATTGACAGCCAGAACTACTATGCGGGCGAAATCTGCTTTGTGGACGGGCTGCCGCAGACGAGCAAGGAAAACAAAGAATACCACGGCTTCGGCACACGCTCCATCAAGACGCTGACGGAGAAGTACGGCGGCGACCTGAAAATCAGCGCCGAAAACGGCATTTTCCGGTTGTCGATTATGCTGCCTATCCCAACATAATTGATTCGCAATTCCTTTGCGCTCGGCGAAAGCCGGGCGCTTTTTGTATGCTCCGGTAACGCCGATGCAAATAAAGTTGCAAAAAACGCAGAAAAAGTGGCTCAATCACAATTTGTTCACAAAGCATGTATACTATCCTTGTGGATGTCGGAAACGGCATCAAAACAAACAAATCCAACAAAAACGCAATGAGTCGTCCGACGGAATCCCCTGCCGAAGGACGCTCACATAGAGGATCATGGGAATTTCCCGAAGAAGGAGGGCAGCATTCACGTTTCTTTTCTCTTCTCTTCCGTCTCAAAGCGGAAGAGATGCCATGTTTTTCAACACGAATCAATGAGGAGGACAAACATCGTGTTCCAGAGCAAAAAGAGCCATCGGTTGATGGCGCTGGCGCTGAGCGCAGTCGTTGGGCTGACGGCTACGTTCGCGGCGGCAGAAACCGTAACGCCGACCGGCAATACCTACGGGTTCGCCGGAACGAATGCCCGGTATTACACCGACTATATGACACTGGAAGAAGAACAGCAGATTGCCAAGGATCTCGCGATTGAAGTGGCAAGCGAAGGCTTCGTGCTGCTGAAGAACGAGAACAATGTCCTGCCGCTGGCAAAGGGCGGCAAGGTGTCCCTGTTCGGTATGCACTCCGTGTCGCTGATTGCGTCCACCAGCGGCTCCGCAGGCGGCTCCACCGGCGCGAACGGCATTGCCGAAAGCACCCTGCAAATGGCGATGGAGAAAGCCGGCTACCGCGTGAATGCGAAGCTGGTTGATCTCTACACCAAGCACAAGACGCTCGGTACGACCAGCAATGAACTGCCGATGAACTACTATTCAGCGGCAACCATCAGCTCCTACAATGGCTATGGCGACGCGGCGATTATCGTTTTCTCCCGCACGGGCTCTGAGGGCGGCGATAAGCTGGTCAGCAACGTGACTGACCACAGCAACCCCCGCGACCATGAGCTGATGCTGGACGACAACGAGAAGGCGCTGGTCAAGCACGTCAAGGAGCATTATCCGAACAAGCCGATTATCGTTCTGATTAACTCCTCCAACATCCTGCAGATTCCCGAACTGGCTGAACCCAAGGCGACCAGCGAATACGGCGTGGACGCGATTTTCTGGGTCGGCAACACGGGCAACAATGCCATCGAGGCGATTGGCAAGCTGATTTCCGGCGAAGTCAACCCCAGCGGCCACACCGTGGAAGTTTGGGAACGCGACTTCACCAAGGGCCCGTCCTTCACCAACTTCGGCAACCAGACGCAGAACGTTGATGAAAACGGCGACACGATGGATGCTTTCTTCTATCACAATGGCGAAGCGACCAAGTACGCCACCATTGAGTACCGCGAAGGCATCTATGTTGGCTACAAGTACTACGAGACGGCGGCGGACGACATGAACGCCGAAAACCCCGGTTCCGGCGACGAATGGTACGATTCTCAGGTGCTGTATCCGTATGGCTACGGTCTGAGCTACACGACCTTTGACTGGAAACTGATGCCCGCGGCGGATACCGCGATTACCGCCCCCTTCCAGAAGCTGTCCATGCAGGTGAAGGTCACTAACACCGGCGACGTGGCAGGCAAGGAAGTTGTGCAGGTGTACGCCAATCCGCCGTACACCAAGGGCGGCATTGAAAAGGCGAGCGCGAACCTTGTCGGCTTTGCCAAGACCGACCTGCTTCAGCCCGGTCAGTCTCAGACGGTGACCGTTGACTGGGTTGCGCAGGACATGGCGAGCTACGACTGGAATGACGCCAACGCCAACGGCTACACCGGCTATGAGCTGGAAGCGGGCGATTACGTTATCACCGCGCGCAGCAACTCGCACGATGTGAAGCTGTCCGAAACCTACACCGTGGCGGCGGACATGAACTGCACCACCGACTACATCACCGGCAACGAGATTGAATCCCTGTTTGTCGATGATTTCACCTCCGTCAACGACTCGCTGCTTTCCGGCATGATCAGCCGCGCGACGGGTCTGACTCAGCCCGCACCGGCGTCCAAGACGGATCGTGAAATCTCTGATGACACGCTGGCGACGCTGGACGGTCAGTATTCTTACCGCTCCTACATGGATCAGGGCTATGAAGAATGGTTCGTGAATGAGGACGGCATCCCGTCCACTTGGACGCAGGCGGCGACCCGCACTGAAGGCGAAAAGGCGCCCATCTCCATTATGGACATGGCGGGCATCGACTTCAGCCTGAAGATTGAAGACGGCGAAGTTGTGCAGGGCGACGACGAAGGGTCCCAGAAGTGGGAAGCATTCATGAACCAGCTGACGTGGGAAGAAATGGCGAGCCTCGTCAACAACGGCGGCGGCGTGAAAGCCATTGACGCGGTGGACGTTGTAGGCGCGGGCGTGAACGAAACGCCTCTGCAGCTCTCTGGCGGCACGCTCTGGGCTTGCCCCCCGATTCTGGCGGCTACCTTCAACCTCGACCTCGCGGAAGAAGTCGGCGTCATGATGGGCAACGAAGCGCTCTTCAAGGGCTGCTCTTACTGGCAGGGCAACGCGATGAACATTCACCGCAGCCCGCTCTCCGGCCGCAACGTTGAGTATTACAGCCAGGATGGCGTGCACGGCGGCAAGTTCGCGGCGGCAGTCGTTGCGGGCGTGACCTCCAAGGGCGTCACCTGCCATATCAAGCACATGGTGCTCAACGATCAGGAATCCTACCGCGACCTGAACGGCGGCGTGTCCACTTGGGCGACCGAACAGGTTATCCGTGAAATCTACGCCAAGCCCTTCGAGTACGCGCTTAAAGTCGGTCGCTCCACGGGCGTGATGAGCTCCTTCAACCGCATCGGTCTGGTCAACAGCCAGCTGAACCTTGCGATGCACAAGCTGGTTCGCAATGAATGGTCGAACCGCGCCATCTTTGAAACCGACGCATGGCAGGGCACATACTGCCCGCTGGACCTGATGGTGCGTCAGGGCGACAATCAGGTGCTGGGCGCTGGCACGACGCTGCCGGACATCGGCCTAGAAATCGGCGCTTGGGATGCGGATGGCAACTGTGTCCGCGTCAGCGACGGCGCGGAAGGCACGTTTCTCTCCCAGACTCACTACGCCGCGGTTCGCCGCAGTGCGCAGGAAATCCTGTGGAACTACGCCAACAGCAGCGCGGTGCACAATGGCTACATCGGCTTTGAACCCTGTGTCCTCGAATTCGACAGCTATGCCGCGCAGTCTTTGCCGATTTCCTTCGGCAATGTGGACATCGCGACCATCACCCTGGCGGACGGCGCGCAGCTGCCCGAAGGCTTCACGATGAGCGATGCGGGCGTTGTCACGTCCGACGGTTCTCTGGCGGAAGGCGAATGGACGATTGACATCAAGCTAAACGGCATCGACGGTTACATCACCCTCGGCGCACAGGCGGTTATCCGCGTGGTGGACGCGCTGCACGTCAGCACCACTTCCCTCAAGGTGGGCGAAGCGGCGAACGTGACAGTGGATGCTCCCTACTATGCGTATGAAAGCCTCGTCAAGGTCAACCCGCGCTTCGTCAGCACGGTCAAGCACACCGACGGCACACCGGTTGCGCAGGGCGAAATGCAGGGCTTCGGCGGCAAGACCATTCTGCCGGGCACGGGCGACAGCGTCGGCGGCACCCTCCGTATCCAGAACTGGTACTGGAAGGACGCTTCTCAGGTGCAGGGCAACAACTACGATGGTCTGGGCGCGCTGGCGTTCGCGGACATCGAAGCGACTGATGCCCGTTACCTTGAAACGGCGGACGTCGAAGCGGGCAACTACTATCAGGCGTATCTCTACGAGTTCCGCGTTTCCGATGAGGATGCTGCGAAGCTGGCGGAATACGGTCTGACGGCGGAAAAGGTCATGGCGCCTGTCACCGCCTATCAGGGTATTACCTACGATTACAACTCCGCGCTGGCCATCACCGGCACGCCGACCAAGGCGGGCAAAGTGGAAATCACGGTGACGCTGCAGATCCCGCTGGTTCGCGGCTTCGGCTCTCGCTTCCCGAACAACGTGCATGTGGGCTCTCCCACGGCGACGGAAGTCACCCGTACCTTCACGCTGACCATCGGCGAGTAATTCTTCTGAATCCTCACGGTTTGTGAACAAACGTCTGCTCCGCGCCTGACGCTGCATCCTCTTGCGGCGCAGGCGCGGGGTGGGGCAAAAGCCGCCGGGCTGTCGAACGCTGCGCGTCGGCGGTCTGGCGGCTGGCTTTTTCGCCAAGCCTACTATCTACAATTAGGAGAGAAAAAAATGAACTGGCTGAAGAAATTCGGTTCTCTGTGCCTTGCTGTGGTGCTGTCTGTCTGCCTCTTGGCGCAGGTAGGCTCGGCGCTGGCAGATGACAAGAAAGTGACCTCCGTCGAGGTCGAAACCATGCCCAACAAGACGGTGTACGTCATCGGCGAAGAGTTTTCTGCCGAGGGCGGCACGCTGAAAGTTACCTACGACGATGGCACGACGGAAATCGTCGCTATGACGGACAGCAGCGTCAAGCTGTCCAAACCCACGATGAAGACCGCGAACACCAAGAATGTGACCGCGACGGTCGGCAAAAAGCGCGTCGTGTTCAAGATTGAGGTTGTTGCGGGCATGTGCGTCGTGACCTTTGACCTGAACTACGACGGCGCGCCCGCTGCATCCACGCAGGAAGTTTCCAAGGGCGGCACCGCCAGTGAGCCTGCTGCGCCCGCGCGCGACGGCTATGAGTTCGTCGCGTGGTACGCCGATGCGGACTACACGCACACCTATGATTTCGCGGCTCCCGTGATGGGCGACACGACCGTGTATGCCTTCTGGAAGAAGGTTGGCGCGGATTTTGTCACCGTGACGTTTGATTATGACTACTACGGCGTTCTCCTGAACCAGTATTCCTACCCCGTTGAAGTCGGCACGCAGGTCAAGCAGCCTGTCGCCAACCCCGAGCGCACGGGCTATGCCTTCGACAAGTGGGTGGACGAAAACGGCAGCGACTTCGACTTCTCCCAGCCGATTATGGCTGACACCACCATCAAGGCGGCGTGGAACAAAACCGTGTCCGGTCAGAACACCTATGTTTTTGAGGCGGAGGATACCGACCTGACCGGCAAGATTGGCCCCAGCTACTCCGGTTCTGCGCAGGAAGAAAGCATGATTATCTACAATGAGTCCGTCGGCGCGAGCGGCAACCGCATGGTCGGCTACCTCTACGCCAGCGGCATCTCGCTGGAGTTCTACATTGCGTCCGATATGGATGTGGATGACGCGACCATCGACGTGAGCATCACGGGCGAATTTGTTACCATGTCCTATGACGGCAACGACTATCAGGTGATTGTCAACGGCGAAGCGAAGAGCTATCCGCGCGTGACCATCGAGGCGACGCAGAGCAGTATGCCGCAGTGTGCCGACCTGATTTCCATCAAGGGCGTGCACCTGAACAAGGGCGCGAACCTGATTCAGCTGATGACGAACAACACCAATGAGGTGGACGGCACGACCTTCAAGGCGTATGCCCCGATTGTGGACTGCGTGAAGGTGACGACGGAAGCTGTGTTGATTTGGGACGAGAACCACAACGAGCCGGCGACGGGCAACTACCAGAAGTAATCCATAAGCAAGGGGGATTCTCCTCATTTCCCCTCTGCTCCTCCTCAAGCAGCGGTGTATGCGGCAAACTCCGCCGCATATACCGCCATTTCTGCAAAATAAGGAGACAAACCTATGGCAAAGAAGAATCGTCCGAAAAAGAGCAAAGCACTGGTCGTTTGGGCTATTGTGACGGTTATCGTGCTGCTGGCGGACTGCGTTGGCAACTATCTGGTCGTCGGTCTGCCGGGCAACATGAACAGCCTGCTGGACAAGCCGATGGCGGCGATTGGGAAAGCCATCGACTTCAAACTGAGCGCGGGTGAACTTGGCGGCTTGATGGACACGCTGTTCGGCAGCCAGCGCCCGATTTACAGTGACGAAGTGACCTCTGTGTACCCCACACAGAAGGCAACGAACAAGGCAGAAGCCTTTGCGAATGCGCAGGAAGTTAACCTGAAGCTGGCAGAAGAAGGCTTTGTGCTGCTGAAGAACGAGAACGCTGCGCTGCCCATGAACAAGGGCGCGAGGATTTCCGTGTTCAGCAAGAACAGTGTGAACCTATCCTATGGCGGCTCCGGTTCGGGCGGCTTCGATACGAGCAATAACAAGAACTTGTATGAGAGCCTGAACGACGCGGGCTTCGTCACCAATCCGACGCTGAAGAACTTCTATGAAAGCAGCCAGTCCGGCCCGGTGCGCACCGCGAACTCCAGCGACCTTGACAACGGTGACAATCAGAAGATTGCAACCGCTGAAACGCCCCAGAGCAAGTACACCGACGCGGTGAGGAACAGCTATGCGGATTATTCTGACGCGGCGCTGGTCGTTATCACCCGCATTGGCGGCGAGGGCTTTGACCTGCCCCGCTATCAGGGCGACAGTGAAGGCGCTGTGTCTGTGGACAGCCACTATCTGGAGCTTGACCAGAACGAAATTGATCTGCTGACCGCTGTCACCGACGGCACGTTCAAGCGCGTTGTCGTTGTGTTCAACACGCCCTCCAGCTTTGAAGCGACATTCCTCAAAGACAGCGCCTACGCCGCCTTTGCGGATAAGATTGATGCGGCGGTGTGGATTGGCTTCACCGGCTCGAACGGCATCACCGCGCTGGGCGAAATTCTGAACGGCGACGTGAACCCCTCCGGCCGTCTGGTGGACACATGGGCGGCGGACTTCACCAAGAATCCGTCCTTCGTAAACTTCGGCACGGGCTGCCTGCCGGACACGACCGACAAGTATGATGGCGGCATGTACTACTCCGTGGACTACGAAGAAGGCATTTACGTCGGCTATCGCTACTATGAGACGCGCGGCGAAACCGACGGCGAGGACTGGTACAATGCCAACGTCGTCTATCCCTTCGGCTACGGCTTGAGCTACACGACGTTCGACTGGACGGTGGGCGATGCCTCCGCAAGCGAAATCGAACTTGGCACGACCATCACCGTGCCGGTGACGGTGAAGAACACGGGCAGCGTCGCAGGCAAGGACGTGGTGCAGCTGTACGCCTCCGCGCCCTACACGCTGGGCGGCATTGAAAAGGCGCACAAGGTGCTTGTCGGCTTTGCAAAGACGAAGCTCCTTCAGCCCGGCGAGAGCGAGACGGTGACGGCCAGCTTTGACCCGTATTCCGCGGCGAGCTACGATTATCGCGACGCAAACAGCAACGGTTTCAGCGGCTATGAACTGGAAGCGGGCGAGTACACGCTGTATGTCTCCCGCAACGCGCATGAATCCGAAAAGGCGATTGCGCTGAATCTGGCGGCGGATGTGCAGATTGGCACCGACCCGACGACGGACAGTGAAGTCGTCAACCGCTACACCGATTCCGAGAACTTCCTCGACAGCGACTGGCAGCTGGACGCCATGCTCAGCCGCGCGGACTGGGAGGGCACTTGGCCCACGCCGCAGACCGCGCAGCAGCACACGGGCACGGATCGCCTGTATGAGGAAATTCGCAGCGAAGAGCACAATAATCCGACTGATTTTGATTCGGAAGAATACCCGTGGTTCGGCGAAGAACCCACACTGACCCTGCGCGACCTGCTGCCCTCTGCGGAAGCGGAAGGCTATGAGCCGGTTGTTTCCTATGACGACGAACGCTGGGAAGAACTGATGATGGGCTGCGACGAGGAAGAGATGATTGCCCTCATCAACAACGGCGCATACCACACCTTGGCGATGGAGAGCGTCGGTCTGCCGGCGACCATTCACGGCGACGGCCCGTCGGGCTTCACCTGCTTCATGAGCAAAGAGCAGGTCAACGGCACTTGCCAGTATGTCTCCGAACCCGTGATGGCGTCCACTTGGAACATCGACCTGATGAACGAACTGGGCGAAGCAATCGGCGAAGAAGGCACCATTGGCGATAAGGCGACAGGTCAGCCGTATTCCAGCATTTACGCGCCCGGCGTCAATATCCACCGCAGCCCCTTCGGCGGTCGCTGCTCGGAGTATTTCTCCGAAGACCCGTTCATTTCCGGCATGATGGGCGCGGCGGAAGTGCAGGGTATCCAGAGCCGCGGCGTGCTGCCGACGGTCAAGCACTTCGTCGCGAACGAGCAGGAAACGCACCGCTCCATCGGCGGCGACCTGAGCTGGCTGAGCGAGCAGGCGCTGCGCGAAATCTACCTGAAGCCGTTTGAGTATACCGTCAAGCTGGGCGAAACCCGCGGTATCATGACCTCCTTCAACCGCATCGGAACGCGCTGGACGGGCGGCGACTACCGTCTGCTGACCGAAATCCTGCGCAACGAATGGGGCTTCAACGGGCTGGTTTTCTGCGACTTCAACACCATTCCGCAGTACATGATTCCGCGCATGATGTTCTACGCCGGCGGCAGCCTTGATCTTGCGACGCAGCAGAGCGCCATGTGGACGGACTGTGACACCTCCGACGCGGGCGACGCGATTGTGCTGATGCGCGCGGTGAAGGACGTGATGTACGCGCTGGTGAACTCCAACGCCATGAACGCGGAGGTCATCGGCTACAATCCCCCGATTTGGCAGGAATACCTGCACTGGATTAACATCGGCGCATTCACCCTTGTGGGTGCCTGGCTGGTGCTGGCAATTGTGCGTACGGTGCGCTGCAACAAGCGGCAGAAGGCGAAATTCGCGGCGGCAAACGCGGCGAAGTAAGCTGATAAAATGGGCAGCCCTCTTGGATGAAAATCCGGAGGGCTGCTTTTTTATGTGCAGGGGAAATTTGCGTGGAGGCTTGAAAAGAAAAAGGAAATGTGATATAATCAATCTGCAAACAGAATAGTGGTTAATATTGGAAACGCACACTCCTATGGGATGATAACGAACAACACATCGTCTGCTGATTTGCTATCATTTTAGGGAGGTCTTTTTTTATGCCCAAGAACAAGTTTCAGGATGTTGTGCTGACTGCTATCATGGCGACCATCATGGTCTATGGCATGGTGGTTTACAATGTTGCGCTGGCGACAGGCGGTCTAACTGCTGAAAGTTTCCTGCTTGCGCTCTATGAACTGCCCATTATGGTGCCCATTGCCTTTGTGCTGGAGTTTTTTGCCGTCGGGAAAATTGCAAGGAGGCTGGCGTTTACGGTCATGCGGCCGACGGATAGACCGCAGTTCATCACCTATGCCATTTCTATCTGCATCTGCTGCATCATGTGCCCGCTGATGAGCTTGGTCGCGACCATTCTGTTTAAGGATACAAAGACGTTTGCAACATGGGTGCAGACATGGGCGATGAATTTCCCGATGGCAATCTGCTACCAGATGTTTTATTGCGGCCCGCTTGTGCGCCTGATTTTCCGAGCAATTTTCCGCGAAAAGCAGCAGGAAGCCTGATGCATTGCGCATTGGCAGCCCTCTTGGATGAAGATCCGGAGGGCTGCTTTTTGTGTGGCGGAGAATTTCCCTGCAAATTGTAAATTTTTCTGCCAGCATGGGGAATCAGCAGGGAAATAGGCAGGGGAGGGCGAAAAATGGAATCGGAAGGAGGATGTATGCGCAAAGAGATTCAAGGAATGCTGCGCGAGTTGCCGTCATTGCTAACCATGCGATTCCAGCAGGTTCGCTGCAAGGATGCCATCTTGATTCGCGCCGCCGAAGAGAACGAATTGAGCATGACGGGAGCGCCGAAGGTGATTCCCGATGCGTGCATTGCATCCGGGTGCACGGCATACGAATCGTTCTGCAACCACTTTCACCTGTATACGGGCAAAATCAAGCATTCGGAGCTTGCTATGCTCAAAGAACTTGCACTTGCAGTGGGAAAAAATCTCTATGAGAAACTCCGCATGACGTACCCCGACGGGAACTTTCGCCTGTATGTGGAAATCAACGTGAAAGAAGGCATTACGCTGCGCTTCCATCAGGTGTGGGTGGGCGAAAAGCCTATTTACAGCGACGAAATGATTGCGGAAAGCCAATCAAACAGGGAATTTCGGGTGCTTTTGTTTGCATCGGCGACTGAAACGGCGTAAGTCGAAAGGCTTGCGGCGCGAAAAACGAAAGGAGCATGTTGTGCCATGAGGAAACTTCTCTCCCTCCTCCTCCTGCTGGCGCTGGGGCTATCCTGCTGCGCCTTTGCGGCGGAGGATACGCTGACGGGCGTGCCGCAGGACGAAATCACCGCGCAGTGGGGAAGCCCCGAAAAGCTGCTCAACTATACCGTCGGCATTTGGAAGCGGGACGGACAGACCCTTGCTGCGACGTTCGTCACTGACCCGGAAACACAGCAGCTGTTGGTGCAGGATTACGTTGTTCTTGATAGTGAGCGGCAGTTGCTCGCGGGGACAATCCCGACGGAGGATACGCTCTTTCACGTCTACGATGTGGTGAGCAGCACGGCTGCGGCGGAAATTCCCGGCGTGGTGGATGTCGGCAGCGGCGCGGAAATCCATGCGAAAATCACGGCGGACGGTTACGTCGTCTGCTGGCAGAGGGACTGCCCGAACGTCTTCACCGACCTGTATCTGACGGTCTACGATGGCGTGAAGGGGCAGGAGGACGGGCTGAAGACGGCGTATCTGGCGTATGTGATGGCGCAGGAAGACGCCGATGTGCCCTATACGCTGGATGAACTGCTGACCTACTTCGCGCCCGATGCGGCGGAAATGGCGGAAGTCAGCGCGCACGAAGCCGTTCAGCAAGTCGATTTGAAGCAGCTGCCGGACGAGAAGAAGAACATCGCCGCGCTTCGCGAATGTTTCCCGAATGCAGGGGCTTCGGCGGAGGATGCGGAAGATTATCCGTATCTGGTCTATTCGCTCGCGGACGGCAGCCGCCTGTTCGTGTTCTACGCCCTGGACGATGGCACGATGACAATGCTTGTGCTGCTGACGGCGCGCCGGGATGCAGCGGATTTCGCAGCGCTGGCGGAGGGTACGCATACATATCAAGAGGTGCTGACGCTGGATGCAAACGAACAAGAGTTCATGTTTTCGGGGCGCGGGCTGGTTACGGAGCATTGCGCGTCCGACGGGACGTACTGGCAGATTTGGTATCTCCCTGATAAGGAAGGAGGATGGTCGGTGGAAAGCGTGGAGCAAATGCAGCGGGACAAGCTGGTGACGCTGCTGCGTTACATTTCGCCGGAGGATATGCCGGAAGTGTGAAGAACGTATTGGCAGAGGAAGTAGGTGCTGCCGTCTGCCTCGACGGTCGTGATGCTTTCCTGTGCCGCATAGACGTATAAGCAGAAATCGTGCTGCAAGGGCAGGGCGGTGCGCGTCCAATCACTGCCTAACAGATAGATGTGCAGCTCACGCCGCTGCAAGGGGACATTCCAATGGGCATCCACCGACAGCAGGGAAGAACCTGCGGTTTTGAAGTCGGCAATAAAGTAGCCGTCCTCTGCTGCGGAGAATGCCCGGCTGTCGGTGATTTTTTGTGCCTCTCGGTCATAAGTCAGCAAAGTGTATTTTGAGAACCCTTGCGAAATCAGCAGATATGCTGTTGATTCGATGCAGGCGGCGGAAGAAACATAGGAAAGGTTGTCGTCGAAATAGCCGCTGTCCAGCTCGACAATCGTCTCCTGCATCGACGCGCTATACTGGCGGATTTCCAGATTCCCGCGCTCGTTCTGCTGGGCAAACAGCAGATTCCCGTCTGCATCAGGGAAGGCGCAGAACGACCAGTCGTACAGATACAGCGTCTTCTGCTTCCCGCTGGCAATATGCGAGATTTTCACCGTGCGGTAGGGCGAAGCGTCGCTTTCGTCCTCCGAATGTGCCTGCATACGGAACATGTAATCCCCGACACGCTCGGCATAGCACGCCGCGCCGAATTTCAGCTTCTTCGTCGTCGGCTTCTGCACCTGCTTCCCCGTGTAGCGGTAGATGCGCTGCTTGTAGACTTCCATCGTCGTAATGTCCGGGTAATATTCGCACACGAAGCGGTTTTTCTCCAAAATCACCTGTCCGCGCGGATACGGCGCACCCTCCTCCAGCAGATTGGCATCCCCCAGCGCGGCGGACAGCAGGGACGCACCCGCCGCATCGAACAGTTCCAGCCGCATTTCCTGCATTCCGGCGGTGTCGCTGTCCGCAAAGTAGATGATGACGAAGCTGCCGTCGGGGGTCGGGGTCACGCTCTCAATGCGGGTGGGCTGCTTGCTGAACGCAAGCGGGTTCATGCGCATCAGCTGCATCGGCGCACTATCCGCGGAAGCACTTGCGCACAGCATGAGGCAGAGGGTCAGGAAGGTCAGCACGAGGAAGAAGCGTTTCATGGGCGTACCTCCTTATCTATTGTAGAAGAAATTCGCGCAGAAGCAGGGAGAAAGCACCTCCGTCACGAATACAACGAATGAGCACACGGAATTTTATCCGCGGGAGGAAGAATTTTGATGAAGAAAACGGTGCAAACGCCGTGGTTAGCGAGGCGCAGCTATGGACGGGAAAACTCGTGGATTGGCGAGATTGATTTCGGGATGAACCTCTCTATCTGGAAAGTCCTGACGATGCTGATGTTCCTGCTGTGCTTTGCAAATGGCCTCTGCCTTCACTTTGTTTTTTCGCGGCTGCCGTGGCAGTATCAGAAGCTCGCAAGCGCGGGAAAGCCGTATATCGACACGGAAAATACGGATTTCACCGGGGTGGTTACGGATGTTGCAACAGATGGGACGTACATCTACTGCGGCTATGGCTGGCGGTACATCATCAAGGTGCTGGATGAAGAAGGCAATTATATTGAGACGATTGCCGTTTCCGATGCACACGACCCCCGTGGCAACTTCAGACTGACCGAACAGGAAAACGCGGTTGTGTGCTGGCTGACGCCGCACAAATACGTTTTTGCGTGCGGCGAAATGATCTCTGCTGACCTGAATCAGAACGGGCAACCGCGCTGGCATGGAGAAACGACAGAATTGCACGGCAGCCGGTATTATATCTATCAGGGCGCGGTGATGAAGCAGACACCGGACGGGCAAGTAATCACCTTCTACGCCACGCCGTGGTATTTCCGCCTGCTGAACTATGGTACAATCATTACAACCCTTGGTCCGCTTGGAATGTGCGGCTGCATTGTTTTTACATGGCTGAGCGGCAGGAAGGATGAAAAGAAAGCCGAAAAACGCCGCAAGCAGAAGCGAGTGGCGTAACATGCTGCTGCGACACCTTCGTCAGCGGCATTTTTTCTTTTTCCTCCGCCCATTTACATCCGCCGCGCAGTTTGTTATAATAGAATAACCAAACAATCGGAGGGCAGCCTATGACCATCGCCATTGTGGATGATGAATTGGAGACGCGCCAGTATATGCAGAACTTGGTGGCGCAGTATCTGGCGGAAACGGGGCGCATGGCGCAGCTGGTGTTCTACCCGGACGGACCGTCGTTTCTCGTCGGGTGCGAGCATCCGGACATTGTGCTGATGGACATTGATATGCCGGGCATGGACGGCTTCTCGACGGCGGAGCAGCTGCGGCGGAGTCACCCGGACGCTATCCTGATTTTCACCACGCGTCTCAGCCAGTGCGCCATCCGCGGCTATGAGGTGGACGCCATCGGCTTTCTGGTCAAGCCGGTGACGCTGCCGGGGCTGACTGTGAAGCTGAACAAGGCGTTCAAGCGGGTGGAGTACCGGCAGTCGAAAATCTGCCTGAAAACGAAAGACAACATCCTGTTCTTGGAGAAAAACGAGATTTACTATGCCGAGGGCAGCAATCACCATGTCATTTATCATACGGCGCAGGGCGAATTCCCCGTCCGCTCGTCCTTGCAGGAGGCGGAGGAACAGTTGGGCGCGGAATTCAGCCGAAGCTCGCATTCCTATATCGTCAATCTGGGATTCGTGACGATGGTCGGAAAGAACGATGTGACGGTTCACGGCGAAGCGATTCCGCTGTCGCGCGCGATGCGCAGGGACTTTCTGAATGCGGTCAACCGCTATTACGGCGTGAGGTGACGAAGATGCTGACGAACTTGGCGAATTATCTGAACAATGATTTTCCATTCCATATGTTCTTCGCGGTGCAGATTCTGCTGGCGGAGGGGCTGTTCGTCGTGCGGATGAAGTCGCGGCTGCGCCCGCTGAAAATTGTGCTGCCGGTGGTGCTGTGCTACTTGGTGCTGGCATGGTTTCATCCGCTGCTGGGGCATCGTTTTGCACGCGTGGCAGCGATTTTTGCCGAATCGCTGCTGGTGCTGTGCCTGACGATGGACATTCCGACGACGAATGCACTTTGTATCGGCATTTCCTCTTATGCGATTCAGAATCTGGCGTTCAAGGTCGGTGGACTGGCGACATGCTGGATGGCCAAGCCGCGTGATCCGCTGTTTTATCTGCTCTCCGGCGCATCGTTTGTGGTGGTGTACGCCGTGTGCTACCTGATGTTCGTGCGGCGCTTCCCGGAGAACGGCGATTTGAAGCTCGGCAACTGGAAGGTGCTGTTCCTGACGCTGGTGACGCTGCTGACGGTGTTCGTGCGTTCTGTGTCGCTGCCGACGGATATTTCGCTGCTTGACCGCCTGTTCTCGATTCTCTCGGTCATTATGGTGATGGTGCTGATTTACCAGTGCATGTACGCCGACGAGATGCGCCGCGAGAAGGAAATCATCGAGAGCCTGCTGGCGCGGGAGGAATCCAGGCATCAGCTGCTGGGCAAGACGATAGACAGCATCAACATGAAGTGCCACGACCTGCGCTACCACATCGACACCTACCGCCGGGCACAGCAGCTGGATGAACACGCGGCGTTTTTTGACGAGGTGGAGCAGGAGATTCAGCGCTATGAGTACACGTTCCACACGGGCAATGCGGCGCTGGATTCGGTGCTGTCTGAAAAGAGTCTGTATTGCAGCGCAAATCACATTCTGCTGACGACGATGCTGGATGTATCGCTGCTCGCGCCCATTGAAAAGTCCGATATCTATTCCATCTTCGGCAATGCGCTGGACAACGCGATTCAGGCGGTGATGGCGGAAGCGCCCGAAAACCGCAGCGTCAATATCCGCGTCAGCGACGTGGTGGGCATGACGCAGATTGTCTTCGAGAATTTTTGCAGCAAGCCGCCGGAAATGCACGAGGGACTGCCGAAGACGGAGAAGGACACACAGTACCACGGCTTCGGACTGCGCTCCATCCGCTATATCATCGAGAAGTACGACGGGCATATGAGCATCGACACGAAAGACCAGATGTTCATCCTCTCGCTTCTGCTGCCGCGTCCGCAGCAGTCCGCATGACGATTTGCGCACAAAAAACAACCAGTTTCGACACGAATGCGCTTCGTGTCGTTTTTTGTGATAGAATCAGCACATCAAAGGGGGCGCTGCGCCCTCATAGAAAGGGAAAGGTGTCCATGAAACGCACAAAACTCTTGGCACTCTTGACATCCATCTCCTGTATTCTCCTGACGATTGTTCTGGTGGGCAGTTACTTCACGGCTGCTTACGCCATGATGATCAACAAGGAACTGGGCATCGTGACCACGAGCGTGGTGACGGATGACCCCAGCAAGAACGCTACCTATTATGCCTCCAGTTTCCTGAAGGAAGACGGCACGCGTGACGATGATGCGCTGACCGCGTGGCAGAAGGCGCTGTGTGAGCAGATTCAGGGCGAAGGCTCTGTGCTGCTGACGAACAACGGCGCGCTGCCGATGAAAAAAGGACTGGGCGTGACCGTTTTCGGCCGCGGCGCAGTTGATACCATCTATGGCGGCACGGGTTCTGGTCAGGTTGATACCAGCAAGGCAGCGACAATGACCAGCGCGCTCACGGCGGCGGGTCTGAACGTCAACACCGCGATGATGGACTGGTACAGCGCGCAGATTGCGCAGATGAAGGAAGACAAGACCAACCGCTCCACGCCCGGCATGTTCACCGAATATGCGGACGTTCCGGCGGCGACCCGCATTGCCGAGGTTTCGGCGGACGCGGTGGCATCTTCCGGCGTGAATCTGGACGGCTACAAGGATGCGGCGATTGTCGTTATCGGACGCTCCGGCGGCGAAGGCGCTGACCTGTACACCGGCGAATTCACCGACGGTACGTCGTACTTTGAATTGCAGGATTCCGAGCGCGAGCTGCTCAAGTATGTGGCTTCGCAGGGCTTCAGCAAGACGATTGTGCTGATTAACTCCTCCAACGCCATGGCGATGGACTGGGTGAACAATCCGGAATACGGCGTGGATGCCTGCCTGTGGATCGGCGGCCCTGGTCAGTACGGTCTGAACGCGGTGGCGCAGATTCTGGTGGGCGACGTGAACCCCTCTGGCCGACTGGTGGACACCTACTCCGTGTCCTCCCTGTCCTCCGCGGCGATTCAGAACTTCGGCTCCTACGTCTACACCAATGCGGATGAAGAGACGGGCACGGTCGGCGGCGTGACGATTGACGGCGTGCCGGGCGACAAGACGAAGGTGCGCTATGCGATTCACTATCTGGTGGAATCCGAAGGCATCTATGTCGGCTACAAGTACTACGAAACGCGCTATGAAGATGCGGTCATGAAGCAGGGCAACGCGTCCGGCAATGCGGGCATCTTCGCGTCCAAGGGCGACAGCTGGGTGTACGGCGAGGAAGTCGCGTATCCCTTCGGCTATGGCATGTCTTACACCACGTTTGAACAGGCGCTGGAAAGCGTGACCTACGACGCGGCAACCGACAGCTTCACCGTGCTGGTGAAGGTGACGAACACGGGCAACGTCGCAGGCAAGGAAGTCGTGCAGGTCTACGGTCAGCAGCCGTACACCGAATTCGACCGCGCGAACGCGATTGAGAAGGCGTCTGTGCAGCTCGTCGGCTTCGGCAAGACGAATGTCCTCCAGCCCGGTGAATCCGAGACCGTCTCCGTGACGGTTGACCGCAAAGAATTGACGGTTTACGACGAACATGTCAACAAAACCTACATTCTCGAAGCGGGTGACTACTACCTGAGCGTTGGTCTGGATGCACACGACGCGGTGAACAACATCCTCGCGGCGAAGGGCTATGCCCCCATCGCACAGGAAACGCCGGCTGCGGAAGGCGCAGAAGAGGCGGAAACCGCAACGCTGACCGCGAACGGCGCGGCGGCGATGGATGCCCCTGGCGACGCGGCAAAGGTCTATAAGTTCACGGTCGACAGCGACGACAATGCGACGTACAGCGTGTCCGGCACGGGCTACAAGATTACCAACCAGTTCGGTGATGCGGATCTGAACAGCTACGGCGAGAAGCTCGTGACGTACCTGTCCCGCAGCGACTGGCAGGGCACTTGGCCGGTTTCTTATGACAGCCTGACGGCGAACGATGCCATCATCAACGGTCTGCAATTTAACTATACGGCGGAAGCGCTCGACGAGACGGTCATCACGGGTTCAACCGCGACGAACTACACCTTGGCGAACCTGATTGGCAAGGACTACGACGACCCGATGTGGGTGGATCTGCTCAATCAGCTGACGCTGACGGATTTGGCGGAACTGGTTGGCCACTCCGGCTACGGCACGCGGGCAATCGACTCCATCGGTCTGCCCGCGACGGTGGCAGCGGACGGCCCGCAGGGCATCAAGGCGACGTATGCCGGCAACAACTCCACGGTGGCGTATACCTCCGAACCGGTCATGGCGGCGACGTTCAACACGGAAATCCTCTACAATGTCGGTCTGTCGATGGGCGAAGATGCGCTGCGCTCCGACAACCGCGTGGTTGGCTGGTACGGCCCGGCGATGAACATCCACCGTACGCCTTACTCCGGCCGCAACTTCGAGTATTACTCCGAGGACGGCTTCCTGTCCGGCAAGATGGCGGCGCAGGAAGTGGCAGCGGCTCGCTCGAAGGGTCTGGTCGTCTACATCAAGCACTTCGCTCTCAATGACTTTGAGACGTACCGCCAGTCGGTCGCAACCTTCGCGACGGAACAGGCGATTCGTGAAATCTACCTGAAGGGCTTCCAGTACGCGGTGGAAGAGGGTGGTGCGAACGCTGCCATGACCTCCTTCAACCGTATCGGCACGCGCTGGGCAGGTGCGCACAGCGGACTTTGCAACGAAGTTCTGCGCAAGGAATGGGGCTTCGTCGGCGTGACGCTGACGGATGCTGTTATGGCGAACCGCAACTGGATGGACGTTTCCATCGGTCTGGAAGCGGGCAATGACACTTGGCTGTCCTCCGGCGACTGGCTGGTGTCGAAGATTGAAGGCTGGGCGGCGGAAGACGGCAAGCTGCTGAACAACCTCCGCACTTCGGCGAAGAACTTCCTCTATACCTACGCGAACTCTGCCGCTATGAACGGCATGAACGAAACCAGCCACGTTGTCCACACGACGTCTTGGGTCGAGACGGACATGCTGATTGCGCGCATCGTGCTGATTGTGCTGACAGCGCTCTTCGGTCTCGCGATGCTGGTGTCCTACTTCATGGACGTCAAGAAAAAGGCGGCGTCCGCTGACCGCAAGACGGTTTCGATTGTCGCAGCGGTGATTGCGGTGCTGGCGGCTATCTTCTACATCATCATTGACACGGCTGCGACCACGAAGATGAACTTCGACGCGGTTGTGCTGGTGCTGCTCCTCGTGTCGGCAGTGTGCTACCTCGTCGCGGGCGTGAAGAAGATTGGTCTGCTGGCGGCGGCTGGTCTGGCGTGCACACTGGTTGCGTGGTTCCGTTATCTAGTGACGGAAATCAACTTCCGCATGGATGACCTCGTGCTGATTTTCGGCGGCACGTCCACCATCGGTGCGCTGGGCGTCCCGTTCATCCTCTCCTTCATCCTGATGCTGCTCGCCGCGATTTCGGGTGCTGTCCTGATGACGGGCGCGATGGGTACGGAAAAGAAGTAATACTATTTCTGAATTCACCTGCGCCATCTGCTTGCGCCGCGAATTCTCATTTGGGAATAGTATAAGCCAATCAAAAAACGTCCGCGCAGGGGGAGTGAACGCTTCCCTGCGCGGACATGAAGACACTGCTGGGGATGATTGTCCTTGGCAGTGTCTTTTTTATATCGTGCAATTGCGAATCGCAAAGTGTGTAGAAATACGTCATTTACACGCGCTCTTTACTGAAAACAAGGCGGCAGGCTGACGAAAACCGCCCCTGCCATGCTGCATCAGTTCCTGAAGATGGAGCGGCTCGGCGCGTCGCTGCCGCACTCCGTGCAGATGTGGATGCCGCGCTTGTTGAGCGTGCCGCACGTGGGGCAGCGCCAAGTGGTGCTGTCCGGGCTCATCTCTATCATCTGCTCCCGGCGGGCGTTCAAAAGAAGCATCGCGAAGGAGAAGACAATCATCAAAATGCCGACGACGATGACAAACCCATGATTATCTATGAGCCACAGCTGAATGGATTCGGCAAGCGAAAGATTCTGCGTTGCGCCCATTTGGCGGGCGAGCCCCCATGCAAGCTGACCATACTGCGATGAACCGAGCGCCTTGTAAAGCTGGTAAGACAGCGAATACCCGTAAAGCCCCGCGCCCAGCAGGATGAGGCCGATGGCGGACAGGATGACGAACAGAAAGGGACTGCTTTTCTTGGCATTCATGGCGGTGTACCTCCTGTAAAAATGCGGTTCGTAGTTTAACGGGGGAGGCGGCTGGCTGCTTCAAACGGCTGATTTGGAATCGCGTGGGTAATCATATACCATGCTGTCATGATGCCGATGGCAATCAAGAGAATCGAAATCATGATGATGAATGGTCTGTTGTAATTCTTCATGCGCCGACTGTTCCTCCCTAAAATCCTCGATGTGCAGATGACCGAAACCGTGAAGGGGAAAAAAGAATGCCAGGATGACGTCAACCGCCATCCTGGCATGCAGGGAAATGTTGAAATTGAGAGCAAGCGGGATTGTGCCGTGGGAAATTGGGATTACATGCTGCCGGTGTTGATGTTCACGTTGACGGATGCGCCGTGACCGCGGTTGCCGGCGTTGTAGGCGGCACACAGGTCGTTCAGACCGGTGATGAGCTTATGCGCACCGACGAGCGGGCCGATGCCGAACAGCAGCACGCCGAAGATGTACCAGCACAGAACCTTGCCGCCGGTGGTGTCGTTTGACACGCCCTTGCGGATGCAGTTGGCGGCAATGCGGTTGCCCGCGCCGTACAGCCAGACGAAATCGTAGATGCCCAGCGTAAGAATGGAGAAGACGATGCGGGCAAGGATGCCGCGGGTCTTCTTGCCATCGCCTTCGCAGACGATGTTCATGTCGCGGGCGTAGGCAGACCAGAAGAACAGGCCGTAGATGCCCAAGGTGATGATGCTCAGCAGAATGAGCTTGATGAGACTGCGGTTCGTTTGCATGGGTAATGCCTCCTGTAAGTTTGTAGGGTGGGGTAAGGGTGGGCTTGCTCTCAATTGTACACGGAGTTATTTAATTCAAAGGAATTGTTTGCTCGGAATCATTTAGATAACCTACGTTCCCTTTATAAATCACTTTAATCCAGCTGTTCCCATCGGCATCTGTGGTTCTATCCAGCACTTGCATTTGTGTTCCGGCAGGAACCTGCATGATTTTAAGGCTTGTTTTGTCAGGAAGAAAATAAAGGTATGCAGCGCTAAAGCTCATATATGTATCTGCATCGCCTGCGCCAACTAAATTCTTTGGAAGAATAAACTCAGACTCAGGATGATTTAATGTGATTCCCATAGACGCAGCTATTTCTGTGACAGTTTGCCTCTCTTCTTGAGTAGATTGAATGTTTCCTTTTACTGTCTGCACGGTGTCATTATTAAAGACATTATTAAATAGTGAGCTATTATACGCTTGATAGTATTTTTCAGTCTCATCAAGACCAGTCTTTCGTGTGGTTAGCCAAAGTGCGGTTAATGGCTGCAAAGCATCGGAACCATCGTCATAGGCTTCTTGCATACTGCTTGTTACTTGCGCATCAACGATGCTTAATAACAAAAGATTTTCCTTTGCTTTCAGATGCGCTCCGGCATTATACGTTAGCAATCCACCAATTTGACCACCCAGTAAGAAACTGCCCACCGAACCAGCGCACTTTTTCACCACATCACTTGCTGCGTGCCCCGCAAGCAGGCTGATGCCAACCGATGTTTCGGTTTTAACGATACTGGTACCTATTCCAGATGCTGCTTTTGCCCAGGACTTAGCTCTTGCCAGATAATTACATCTTATTTGCGCTTTTATTTCCCGACATGCTTGACCAATTTGAGAATTTGGACCGCACTGTTCTATCATGGCATCCAACTGCGCTATGTTGCTATCATAGGACGCGGTGAGTACGGAAAGCTCTGCAAGCTCTTCGGCTGAACAGTTTACGTCCTTGACAGTATCAATTATCAAGCCCACACCGGCGGAGGCATAGCCTGCGATTTCAGCACCCTTGGCATGTTTCGTTACGAGTTCGCCGTAGACGCTAATGGAAGCATCGGCAAGACTCTGCATGGTTTTGCCTGCTTCATAGGTTCCATCGGTAAGATCATACACTTGCTGTGCGAGCATACTCTTAATGAGTGACTGCAGCATCTCATCTGTTTCATCTGGTGCAAAATGTCCGGCTGCAGCATCGAAACCATAGCCGACCAAGTCAGTCGCCATTTTATAAAGCTCTTCTGGTGCTGTTTCGAGCAGACCACGGTCGGCATATGCCTCCGCAATAGCAGACGAAATGCGAACAAACTCCGAGTCTTTCTTGATGTCGATGATTTCGTCATACCGTTTGTTCAGCTCAGAACCTTCCTGTTTTGCTTCCTCGGTAAATGACTTTAGCGCTTCTTCAACAGACTTGCTCACATCGGGCGCATCTGTGGGCTTTGGCGTCGCTGATGCCGTTGGCGCAGGTGTCGGAAAGCACAGCGTGCAGTACTTGTATGTGTCATAGCCGTAAGGCGCTTCTGCACCGCAATCCGAGCAAGACCTAATTACAATATGAGCATATTTCCTTGACGGGTTGTGATACTTGTCCATCCGAACAAACTTCGTAAGGTTATGCTCCTCCTGCCGCACCTTCGTTTCATCTGTCTGGTAGCCGCAGGTTTTGCACGTCTTTCGATAAACTTCCGTAACCGAGTGCTGCGTGTCATCTAACTTGCTGTATGTAGGGCCGGAGATGCGTGTGCCATCATTAAAGTCGTGAACATGCTGTGAGCCGCAGATACAAGCGTTGCCGTTCGGGTAGCTGTGTGCCTCAACGACTGTAACGTAATTTTCCGCATTCAGCAAAATTCCGCAATCGCCACATTCGATGCGGAAAATACTGTTTTTTTCGTGTCCGACAGTCCCTTTGTCAACATAGCCGACAACACGAAGAAGAGTTCCTTTCTTGTTGGCGTGGTCGCATGTGTTGGGCTTTGCGTATCCGCAGCTGCACACACCGTCGCTGTTGAAGTTGTGGTCTGCCATCCGCCGCGTTTCATACGTGCGAACAATGATGCCGCAGTCACCGCAGACAATCTTCCGGGTGTCTGTAACGATATGCTGCTGCGTGTTGCCCTGACCGGTGATGCTGGCATACGCAAACTGGTCGGTTACGTTTTTGTGCTTGCAGACGGCGTTGGGGTCAGCAGCACCGCATTCCTTGCACGAACCGTTGGCGAAGTGGTGCGATTCGCTCTCTTCCTTATTATACTCGTTCAGCGTTTTCTTACACGAGTCGCACACACGGCGCATGAGCGTGGTCTTCTTGTGCTTTGCGTCGGAAATTTGTGTGTACTTGGACGTGCCCGGAACGTCAGTGTAGGAGGCATGTTCGCACGCTTTCGCTTTCACGGTGATAGCAGAAGAAGATGCGGTTTTGCACGAACCCTGCCCATCAGTGACAGTGGCGGTAAAGACATACTGTCCGGCGGAAGAGGCGGTGATGGTGTAGCTGTCATCCCGCCCGCCGGCAAACGTGTCGATGACCTGCCCATTCAGCGAAATCTGCCATTCGTAGTTATATTGTCCGTCGCCACCGCTGGCGGATGCGCTCGCGCCGATGGTATCGCCCACATAGGCTTCGGCTTTGAGGCGAGAAACGCCCAGCTGCAGCTTCTCATACGACTTCTGATAGCCGCAGTCCTTGCAGCGCCCGTTGGAATTGAAACGGTGGGGCTGATCTTCGGTGGTACGCGTATCGCCCAACTTGACAACTTTACCGCAGGTAGCGTTGGCGCATACGCGGTCGTATAAGGTCGTGCAAGTATGCTCTTTGGCGTTGCGGGACTTGTAAGAGGGAAAACCGCTTGCTATCACCAATGTTGTGTCTTTGTGCTGGCAGCTGTGGCGATAGTCGCACATTTGGCAGTCACCGGCGGAATCAAAGCTATGTGCCTGCGTTTCCGTCACCTTGTAGCTCTTGCCGATTTTCTCAAAGCACTTGGTGCAGTACTCGTATTCGTAGCCTGTGATTTTATGCTCGTAATCGGAGATGGATTTGCAGGTGATGGAATGATCGGTAGTATCCCATGCCGTTTCGGTGTTCGTGTGCGGACACCCAACCACCGTAAACGAATCCATCCCCGTATAGTCCCACGTCGAGGTGTTGTCCGGGTCGTTCCCCGTGCAGCACGCGCCCGCCCAGATGCGGTAGCTGTGGTTGTTCTCCCACGTCCAGCTCACGCTGGCGTACGTGCGGGAGGTGCGCTCGTTCGAGCAGATGCTCTCGCCCGTGGTGATGTCACGGACGGAATAGGCGTAGAATTCCACGTTCGGGGCGGAATCCCAGTAGAGCTTCAGAGCCCCCCTGCCGACGCTGGGCTGAGAGTATGAAAGCCCGATGGAACTGACGGCAGACGCACTGATGGGCACAAGGCTCAGAAGCAATGCCATGACCAACAGACCAGTTAAACAGCGAGTTGACCAGCTTTGTGATGCGCGAAACATAGATTACTGCCTCCTTTTACTTCTTTACCTGATACGTCAGCTGATTGCCCGCGATGTCGATTTCGATGTTCAGGGGCGCTTTGTCCTCGAACACGGAGTTCGGCAGTGTGCAGCCGATGACGTACGTTCCGGTGTACATGGGGTTGATGGCTTCCTCGTTGGCGGGGTTCATGACGATTGTAGCGCCGCCTTTTGTGTCGGAGTGGGCACGATAGCAAATAATATTGTAGTCATAATTGATTTGACGAACCCAACCGGCAAATTCGTATTCGCCATCGTAAACCACCTTGACGGTCATGTCTTTCGTGAAAGATGCCGAACTTTTTTGCAGGTTGATGATATCCAGCTTCAGCCAGACAAATTCAGCATTCATGCCGCTGTCTTGCCAAGAAGCATCTATGTAGCACAGAGCAGAGTTATACTCACGCTTGGGTTCATAATAGACACAACTATCTTGATCGTCACGGTATATTTTTGTGTAATCCGCATCCTTATTGAACTGCCCAAAGTAGTCCACCACAAGATACTCCATCGGGATCACTTTCGCGAAGCCGTCCAGCGTGTAGGTCGTTCCAACCTGAATGTCGTCCAGCGACTGGGTCTGCGTTGCAGTGTTCGGGCCGCCGATGACCTGAATTCCCAGTTCGTCCGCGTGTGCGCCGACCATTGAAAGTGCAAGAAGCATGGCCAGTACCATTGCAACCATTTTCTGCATGGTGTTTTCCTTCCTTCCTTTGTCGCGACTTGGGTGTAACGGGTGACTTGAACTGCATCCTCCTGCTGCAATTCTGCGCGATGTAGTGTATATGCAGTATAAATTCCATTTGTTTTCTTGTAAAGGTATTTCCACACACATCGAATGTGTATTTTACTTTTTGTGTGCAAAGAATTGCCCAGTTCTGCATAAAAATATGTTATAATTACTTATATTTACGGAAGGGAGTGAGAAACCAATGGACTTGGTGGATGTCTTTCTGCGGTGCATCGGGAAGCACGACATTTCGCAGCATCGGATTAGTCAGATTATCGGTTTTCGCTCGGATAACCAGATGACGCGTGTGACGCAGCGCAAGGTCAGTCCGCGAAAGATGCTGGAGTTTGGTCAGCTGCTGCTGGAACATGCGGCAGAAATTCAGTTCACGGAGGATGAACAGAGAATGATTGCCCACGCAATGGAAAATATTTCTGTTGGGCATGAAAACATGTATGCCTTTGACCACTTTTCCCCGCTGCTCTTGGCGCAGACGCAGTGTAAAACGATGCGGTCTATCCAGATTTACAGCAGTAGCGGCGAAAAGCTGGGTACGCTGGCGGAAATCCTCTGTGGTGCGCAGCAGGTGAATGCGGTTGTGCTGAATTGTACGAACGCGCCCGTGCTGGCCACGCTTGCACAAGGTGCATCCAAAACAATGCTAACCGTCGATTATTACTATCTGGCGGAAAGCAGCGTGATGCGCACTGTGTCCGTGCTGGAGGCGACGTGGCCGCACATGTTCTGCCCGTGGTTTCACCCGCATAGCGTGCATTTGCAGGAGTGCCGCCTGTCTGCTGGCTTGTGGGGCGCGGATATTTTCTTTCTGCGGATTGCTTCGGATGCTCCGAACGTTCCCGCTGGCATTGCCGGGCGCTGGGGGATGTTCATCCTGCAAGCGCCGCAGCGGGCGCTTTTGTGCGAAATCAGCTGTGCGCCGGAAACGCTGCTGCAGCGGAAGGATGTTATCTGCCGTTCGCTCTACAACGATGCGGCGCAGGGGGACTATGTGCAGTATCTGCAATACATCCGCGCGCTGGAGCATCAGCACCGCATCTTCCGCATCAAACCGGACATTGGCTTTGAATTGATTCCGATTGATATTCAGATTGCCGCGCTGGAAGGCACATCCTTCCGCTCGGATTACGAACAGCTGGTGGAGCCTGTGACGCAGATTGCCCGTCAGCGCTATCAGGAGAGCAAGCTGAAAACGTCCCGGCAGTACCATGTGGTATCAAAAGATGCCATGATTCGCTTTGCACAGACGGGTATCCTTAGCGACCACTTTTGGGGGTTCCGTCCCTACACATGCGAGGAGCGTCTGCGAATTTTTGAGGAACTGCTGCACCGCATGACGAGCTCGACCTTGTTCCGCCTTCGCTTCCTGCGGGATGACGCGGTGCTGAAGCCCAGAGAGATTATCTGGTATGAGGACTATGGCGTCTGCATTCTGATGGAAAACTCGGACTATCGGATGGGGGAACATCAGGAACTGATGCTGCGCGATCAGCTGTTTTCGGAGTGGTTCAGCAGTCTTTTCCGCGACCACTTCTGCGACAAATATACATACAGCGACAAGGAAAGCATCGTGATGATGGAGAACATTATTAAAAAATTGCAAAAAGAAAATGCGGGGGGGGCAGATGAATTGCTTGCATCCGAATAGGATGACCTTTTTCAATAAAAAAATAGGCTCGAACCTCCTTGCATGGGAGGCTCGAGCCCTGATTTTGCTATTTGCGGTTTTACAGCAGCTGAATATTTGCCTTCCTGCACGCCTCCTGCACGTCCAGCGGCCACAGGCTCGCCTGCACCTCGCCCACATGCGCTTTGCGCAGCAGGTAGACACACATGCGGCTCTGCCCGATGCCGCCGCCCATCGTCTGGGGCAGCTCGCCGTTCAGCAGTGCCTTCTGGAATGGCAGCTCCGCGCGCTCCTCGCAGCCGCGAATCGCCAGCTGACGGCGCAGCGCGTCCGGGTCAACGCGGATGCCCATGCTCGACACTTCCAGCGCAATGTCCAGCAGCGGGTCGTAGAGCAGAATGTCACCGTTGAGTGACCAGTCGTCGTAGTCTGGGGCGCGGCCGTCGTGCATCTGTCCGGAACGCAGCGCGCCGCCGATGCCCGTCAGGAACACCGCGCCGTATTCGCGTACCGCCCGGTATTCGCGTTCCTTCGGCGGCAGGTCGGGATACAAATCCTCCAATTCCTGCGACGAGACGAACGTGATGTCGTCGGGCAGTTCGGGCTTGATGTGCGGATAGTGCGCGCAGACGAAGCCCTCCGTCTTGCGCAGGGTGAGGTAAATCGCGCGGACGGTCGCTTGCAGCGTCTCCATCGTGCGCTGCTTAGGGGTGATGATTTTCTCCCAGTCCCACTGGTCGACGAAAATCGAGTGGATGTTGTCGGTCGTTTCGTCGCGGCGGATGGCGTTCATGTCCGTGTACAGCCCTTCACCGGGCTGGAAGCCGTACGTTTTGAGCGCCTGACGCTTCCATTTCGCCAGCGAATGGACGATTTCCGCCGTTTCACCGGTTTCAAGAACGTCAAAGGATACCGGTCGTTCGACGCCGTTCAGGTTGTCGTTCAGACCACTGCCGGGCGTGACCATAATCGGCGCGGACACACGGGTCAGGTTCAGCGCGCGGGCTAACTCCGTCTCGAAAAAATCCTTGACCAGTTTGATGGCGATTTCCGTATCCCGCAGGTTCAGCACGGGATTGTAATTCTTGGGGATAATCAGGTGCATAACGCCTTTCCTCCTTGCCGCAGCATAATTGCTAACAGTATAGCACAAAATTCGGCTGAAGCGAACCATTCTGCGCGTAAAAACACCGAAAAAGCAAAGACCGAAACCCTTGACAACACCCGCAAAAAGCATTATACTGACCTTGTCCCGCAATGAAGGGGAACGCTGGAAGTTCCGTCTGTTCCAGAGAGCCGCGTGCTGGTGGAAGCGCGGTCAGACGCCTGTCAGCCGCTCGCCCCGGAGCGCAAACCGGACGAAGGGTTCGGCGAATGGCGCACGTTACGCGCAAGAGAGGTTCGGCACGTCCGGACAAGCAGAGTGGTACCGCGAAACATCCGTTTCGTCTTTGCAGAATTTGCAGGGGCGGAACGTTTTTTTGTTCCGTCCGAGAAAAGCAGGGAGGAAGCATCATGGAATTCAAACCCTATGACCCTAAAGCCATCGAACCGAAGTGGCAGAAGCGCTGGGCGGACAGTCACGTTTTCGAGGCGAAGAACGACTACACCATGCCGAAATTCTACGGCCTGATTGAGTTCCCGTATCCGTCGGGACAGGGGCTGCACGTCGGCCATCCGCGCTCCAATACCGCGATGGATATCATCGCCCGCAAGCGCCGCATGGAGGGCTGCAATGTCCTTTTCCCCATCGGCTGGGACGCCTTCGGTCTGCCGACGGAGAACTACGCCATCAAGAACAAGGTTCACCCCGCCATCGTGACGAAGAAGAACATCGACCACTTCCGCGAGCAATTGCAGAAAATCGGCTTCTCCTTCGACTATTCCCGCGAGGTCAACACCACCGACCCGTCCTACTACCGCTGGACGCAATGGATTTTCCTTCAGCTGTTCAAGCACGGGCTGGCGTACAAGTCCGAAATGCCCATCAACTGGTGCCCCAGTTGCAAGTGCGGTCTGGCGAATGAGGAAGTTGTCGGCGGCGTGTGCGAGCGCTGCGGCACGCAGGTCATCCGCAAGGTCAAGAAGCAGTGGATGCTGAAGATTACCGCCTATGCCCAGAAGCTGCTCGACGGCTTGGACACGGTGGACTTCATCGACAAGGTGAAGGTGCAGCAGCGCAATTGGATTGGCCGCAGTGTCGGCGCGGAAGTGGATTTTTCCCTGACCGTGCCGGGCGAGAAGGTGCGCGTTTTCACCACGCGCCCGGATACGCTCTTCGGCGCGACGTACATGGTCTTGTCCCCTGAGCATCCGCTGATTGACAAGCTGAAAGACCAAATCACCAACTACGACGCGTGCATGGCGTACCGCGCGGAAGCCGCGAAGAAGAGCGACTTTGAGCGCGCCGAGCTGGCGAAGGACAAGACGGGCGTGCAGATTGAGGGCGTCCGCGCCGTCAACCCCGTCAACGGCAAGGAAATCCCGATTTGGCTGAGCGACTATGTGCTGATGACCTACGGCACGGGCGCAATCATGGCTGTTCCGGCGCACGACACCCGTGACTGGGAGTTCGCGCACAAGTTCGGCATCCCCATGGTGGAGGTCGTGGCGGGAGGCAACATCGAGGAAGCGGCGTACACCGACATTCAGGACGGCGTGATGGTCAATTCCGGCTTCCTTGATGGCATGAAGGTCGCGCAGGCGAAGGAAGCGATCATCGAGTATCTGGAGAAGAACGGGCTGGGCGAGAAGAAGGTCAACTACAAGCTCCGCGACTGGGTGTTCAGCCGCCAGCGCTACTGGGGCGAACCCATCCCGATTGTCCACTGCGACAAGTGCGGCATGGTGGCTGTGCCGGAAGATCAGCTCCCTGTGACGCTGCCGATGGTGGACAACTACGAGCCGACCGATTCCGGCGAATCCCCCCTGTCCGTCATGCATGACTGGGTGAACACCACCTGCCCGTGCTGCGGCGGCCCGGCGAAGCGCGAAACCGACACCATGCCCCAGTGGGCAGGGTCAAGCTGGTACTTCATGCGCTACTGCGACCCGCACTGCGAAACAGCCATTGCCTCGCCCGAAGCGCTTCGCTATTGGCTGCCTGTGGACTGGTACAACGGCGGCATGGAGCACACGACCCTGCATCTGCTGTACAGCCGTTTCTGGCATCTGTTCCTGCATGACATTGGCGTGATTCCCGCGCCTGAACCCTACCAGAAGCGCACCAGCCACGGCATGATTCTGGGCGAGAACGGCGAGAAGATGTCCAAGTCGCGCGGCAACGTTGTCAACCCGGATGATATCATCGACGAAATCGGCGCGGACGCTTTCCGTGTGTACGAGATGTTCATGGGCGCGTTCGATCAGGCGATTCCGTGGAGCACGCAGAGCGCGAAGGGCTGCCGCCGCTTCCTTGACCGTGTGTGGCGCTTGCAGGAGAATGTGACGCCCGACGAGGGGTACAGCGAGAAGCTGAACGCGCTCATGCATGAGACGATTAAGAAGGTTTCGCTGGATTACGAAGCCATGAAGTACAACACCGCCATCGCGCAGATGATGACGCTGGTGAATGAGATGGTTTCCGTCGGCAGTGTGACGCGTGGGGAACTCAAAACCCTGCTCCTGCTGCTCAACCCCGTTGCGCCGCACATCACAGAAGAAATGTGGGAGAATCAGGGCTTCGGCGGCACGATGACGTATCAGAAGTGGCCGACGTGGGACGAAGACGCGCTGGTGAAGTCGGAAATCGAAATCGCCGTGCAGGTCTGCGGCAAGGTTCGCGGCCGCGTGATGATTCCTGCCGACATGACGAAGGAACGCGCGGAGACGGAACTCCAGCAGCTGCCGGAAATCCAGAAGATCCTCGCGGGCAAGACTGTGACGAAGGTCATCTTCGTGCCGGGTCGTCTGGTGAACTTCATCGCGAAGTAATTTGGTTGTATACAAATATCGCCACGGGAGAAAAACAATCTCCTGCGGCGATAATTTTTTTGCGGACTGGTTGTATACAAGCAAAACGGACGTGCCGTGCGACGAAATCATCCGCATACAAGCACTGATTTATGGGGCTTCCGACGGCTGCTTCTGCTTTTTTTTCTCTTTCATATCAACAATAACCGCTGGCACAATCAGCATGAGGAAGAAAAGCAGAGTACAGATCCAATAGAAGGAAAAGTGCCCGAAAATGCAGTACAGCGGACTGCGGCGAATCAGCGTTGTCGCCTGACCATCCGGGGCAACCCGTACAATATTCGCCAAGCGGAACTGATAGCGATTTCCCGCGCTGTCCACCTGCCGATTGTACGAGGAAACGCCCGGAAAAAGCGTTTTGGGGAACACGTCCCTATATTCAACGGATTCCTGCGCAGTCAGCACATCGTCCTCGAAGATATACGCCGTGTGCGTCGAGCGCGGCAGATACACCATGTGATTCCCAAAGACATAGATATAGCTTGGCCCGCCGCTGTCGCGCCCGTCGCGGAAGTTGACGCTGTACAGGTACTGTCCATCCAAATCGTACACTTTCACAACGTCAATCCTTCCGTAGAACAGATAAAGGTGGTTGTCGCCAACCAGCAGGGAAGTAAGCTCGCTGGGGTGATTGATGTCATCCACAAAGACGTTGGGTTTGCCATCCTCTGCGGGATACTGGAAGGCTTCCCAATTGATTCCGCCGATAACGTGCTGGATGAAGGACAGCGCAATCATCAGCAGCAGCGCGAAGAACGAATAAATCCAGACTCTGCCCCAAGTGCGGCGCAGAAACGTTCGGATGCCCACCATGCAAATCCTCCTTGTACGATTTTCCATCTGTGCAATTCGCCGCGCTGCCCGCTGTTTCCTGCGTCTGTCCGAAATTTTCACTCTCGCCACCCTCTAACTGCGCCGCGCACGCACACAACCAGCGGCAGCGCCGCCATCATTCCGACCACGCCGCCCGCCATGCCGCCGAAGGCAATCGCCAGCAGCACCGCCAATGGATGCAGCCGCGTCGCGCCGGAGAGCAGACGCGGGGAGAGCAGGTTCGCTTCCACCTGCTGCACAAGGCAAATTGCCAGCAACGTCCACAGCGCTGCCGTCCAGCCGCTTTGCAGCGCCAGCAGCACCGCCGGAACGCCCGCAATGAACGGCCCGATGTACGGAATCAGCTCCATCACGCCCATGAACAGCCCCAGCAGCAGTGCGCCGGGTGTGCGCGTGAGCAGCAGCGCAAGGGCGGTCATGGCGGCGACGAACAGCGAGAGAATCAGCTGTCCGCGCAGGTACAGGGCGGATTCGCGGCGCATTTCGCGGGCGGCACGGATGCCGCGCGCACGGTACTTGACGGGCAGAACAAGCGACAGCAGGAGGCAAAGGCGCTTGCGGTCGCGCAAAAAGTAAAACGACAGCAGCGGCGCAAGCAGCCATTGGCTGACGCTCCCGGTCAGGCGGCGAATCCCGCTGACGAGCGTTGCGGCAAGCTGCCCCGCGGCAGCGCTGATGCGCGAGAACAGCTCCGCCTGCATGTCGCCGAGGGGGATACCGCGCGCTTCGAGCGCAGCACTCCATCGGGTGAGCAGCTCCCGCAGGCTGTCCAGCAGCGCGGGCAGGCGCGACATGAGCTGCGCACTCTGCCGCAAAAGGGGCGGAATCAGCCCCCAGAGCATTCCCAGCACTGCGCCGAGCAGTGTCAGCAAGGCGATCGCCGCCGCCGCGCCGCCGGGCAGCCGCTTTTCCAGTACTTTGCACAGCGGCAGGGACAGCAGCGTCAAAACGCCCGCGACTGCCAGCAGCGACAGCATCGACATGATCAGCGACCAGAATGCGACCACCAGTGCGACCGTGCCCGTGATCAGCAGCCCCGCTGTCCATTTGCGCCGCGTGACGGCTTTCTCCATGCGCTTTTCCTCCTTTCGCAGCGGATGGGAAAACGGGCAGGACGCATGATGGTGCAATCCTGCCCGCCTCCATTATTGCTGTCCTTCGCTCATGTCCTGCACGGCTTTCTTGACTTTGTTTGCGCCTTTCTGGACATCCTGACGAATGCCGGGCAGCATCATCAGCCCGATACCCATTGCCAGACCGACCGCCGAGCCAATCAGCATCTTGTTCACTGCGTTTCCCTCCCTTCCAAGAGAATTTCGCCTTCCGGAACGAGAACATCGCCGTCGGGTGAAGCGGAAAAGTGGCGGATGCGCCGCCGTCCGTCGCGGAAATCGTCAATCAAACCGAGGGAGACCTCCAGCTCACTGACGAGCAGATTGTCCGCGCTGATGAGCACATCCGTCACGCAGCCGAGGGTCAAGCCGCGCGTATCCTTGACAGTGCGCAGACGGAAATCCGTTTTGCGGGGCAGGTGCGTTGGGCAGGCGCGGAGGATGACGGAAACGTCGCCGAGCAGGGCGATGCTGTCCCTCGCGACCCACTTTGCGCCGCCGAACCCGCGCCGGACAATCAGCCCACGCAGCGCGTGACCGTCGTTTTCGAGCACGGCGCGTTCCACATGCCCCTGTGAGCGCCCGCGCAGCACGGCGGGAAGCCCCAGCACGCGCGTCAAATGCACGTCACAGGTCATCAGCGTCCTGCACGGGTTCTTCGTCCGCGTCCTCCCACGGCACGCCTGTCCACGAGCCAAGCACGTCGGTGTGGCTCATGCGGCGCTGAGCGTCCGCAAGCGTTTTCACCAGCGGACTGGGGTGCAAAGGTCGTTTTCTGTCCATGCGGCATTCCTCCTTCCGAGATGCAGTCTGCCCGGCTTTGGAGGAGCGCATGATGGGAATCCCTGCTTGTCCGGGAAAAATGGACGTAATACGATTTCCAGATTCACCTGCGCCATCTGCTTGCGCATTCTTATCTGGAAATCGTATAAAGCAGGATTTTTCGCGAAAAAAGGCGAATTAGGTGGATGGACGGCGGCGGTCAGGCTATTGGCACCACCGTACAACTCGGCGGCGCGTGCATGGACAAGCTGCGGAAAATGGTGTATGACAGCAGAAAGGAAGGATAAAAATGGATGACAGGTACTTCCAAATCGTTGACCGCTGCCTCCTCGATTGGGATGTGATGCAGCTTTTTCCCGGCGCACCGCAGGACGAGTACGAGGCGGAAGCCTACGCTATTGCCGCACGACTGCCGGACTGCCGATGCGAATCCGACGTGCAGCAATGCCTGTACGAAGTGTTTGCTGCTGCATTTGGAGAACTTGCGCCGAAGCGGGATGCGTGCAAGGAAACGGCGGAGCGGATTTGGGCAGAAATCAAGGCATGAGAGAAAAGCATCCCGGAGAGGCGAAAAGTGCGTGCTCCGGGGGGGAGTTAGATTCTCCTTCTCTGCTTTGCGCATCCGCAAAATCCCCTTGCAATTCTGTCACACCCTGCTATATAATAGGAACCGAAACAAACCACCGCAGGAGGTACACACCCATGAAAATCACCATTCTGGACGGCGCTGTGGAGAATCCCGGCGACCTGAGCTGGGAAGCCCTCGCCGCCTTGGGCGACTTGACTGTCTACGATTACACCGCGCCGGAGGAGATTCTCCCCCGCATCGGCGACGCGCCGATTATCCTCACCAACAAGACCCTCATTACCCGCCAGACGATGGATGCTTGCCCGAATCTGCGCTACATCGGTGTGCTGGCGACGGGATTTAACGTCATTGACATTGCGGCGGCGAAGGAAAAGGGCATCGTTGTCGCAAATGTTCCGTCCTATGGCACGCAGGCGGTCGCGCAGTTCGTGATGGCGCAGCTGCTGGAAATCTGCCACCGCATCGGCCATCATAACGACGCGGTGCAGCAGGGACGCTGGACGGCTTGCCGGGACTTCTCCTTCTGGGATTATCCGCTGATGGAGCTGTCGGGCAAGACGTTCGGCATCGTCGGCTATGGGCGCATCGGTCAGGCGACGGCGGAACTCGCCCGCGCGTTCGGCATGAATGTCATTTATTACAGCCGCCACGGATCGGGCGAAGGCTATGTGCCGCTGGATGAACTGTACGCCCGCAGCGACATTGTGTCCCTGCACTGCCCGCAGACCCCGGAGAACGTCGGCATGATTGACAAAACCGCGCTGGCGAAGATGAAAGACGGCGTGATTTTGCTCAATACCGCGCGCGGCGGGCTCATCAACGAAGCGGATTTGCGGGATGCTTTGCTGTCCGGCAAGGTGTACGCCGCCGCGTCGGACGTGGTGTCCACCGAGCCGATTCGGGCGGACAACCCGCTGCTGGGGCTGGACAACATGATTATCACGCCGCACATCGCGTGGGCAAGCCACGAGGCGCGCCAGCGGCTGATGGATACGGCGGTGGAGAATGTAAGAAACTTCTTGAATGGGACGCCGAGCAACAACGTGGCGAAGTAAAAAATAATCCCCCGGAACGCGCAAAACCCGCCGTTCCGGGGGCATCTTTTTCCCTTTCCATCCCGCAAGGAAACAAACGCCCGCCCGGATTGTAAACCTGCGCGGAATTTTCGGCGAATGTGTGTCTTTTTGCGCCGAAATGTGCTACAATGAGTCGTTACGAAGCATAAGGAGGCAGCAATGAAGGAGCTGAAGCTGGCGTGGCGATATGTCCGCCGTCACTGGTGGCAGTACATTCTGGGCATTCTGGCGCTGTTCATTGTGGACGAGGTGAATACCTATGTGCCGCGGTTCACAGGCGAAATTACCAACGGGCTGGATCAGCACACGCTGGATATGGGCGGCGTGATGGGGCTGGTCTGGAAAATTGTGCTGATTGGCGTAATTATCGCGGTGGGGCGTTTTGCGTGGCGCTTTTTCCTGTTCGGGTCGGCGCGGTCGATTGAGAAGGAATTGCGCAGCGATTTGTTCGCGCACCTGTCCACGCTCTCGCCGCACTATTACAACGAGCACAAGACCGGCGACCTGATGGCGCGCTTCATCAACGACCTGCAGGCGGTTCGCACGCTGGTGGGCATGAACGTCATCAGCACATTCGACGCGACGGTGATGCTGCTGCTGGTGCTGTGGCAGATGATGACGTATGTCAGCCCGAAATTGACGGGTGTGGCGGTGCTGCCGCTGATTCTCATCATCTTCGGCGATTACTTCTATGGCAAGGTGATGCACAAGCGCTTTCTGGCCAAGCAGCAGGCGTTCTCGACGCTGACGGACCAAGTGCAGGAAACGGTGTCGGGCATCCGCGTGATTAAATCCTTCGTGCAGGAACGCAAGGAGCTGTACGCTTTTGCGAAGACGACGCTGTTCACGAAGGAAAAGAACCTCGGCGTTGTGCGCCTGCAGGCGCTGGTGATGCCGCTGCTGGACTTGATTGTCGGTATAGCGAGTCTGCTGACGCTGGCTTACGGCGGCTATCTGGCGATTTACGGTGAAATCAACATCGGGCAGTTCATCAGCTTCAACTCGTATGTGACGATGCTGGTGTGGCCGATGATGGCGGTGGGCGAGTGCATCACGAGCGTCAGTCAGGGCATGGCGAGCCTGCGCCGCATTCAGGAGATTTTTGACGCGAAGCCGGAAATCGTGGACGGCGACATGGTGGACCCTTCGATTCAGACGCTCAAGGGCGATATCGACATTGAACACCTGTCCTTTGCCTATCCCGACCAGCCGACCGTGCCGGTGCTGGAAGATGTGTCGGTGCATGTGAAGGCGGGCGAGACGCTGGCGGTGCTGGGGCGCACCGGTTCGGGCAAAAGCACGCTGCCGAGCCTGCTCATGCGCCTGTACGACGTACCGGACGGCATGATTACCATCGACGGACACAATCTGCGCGAAATCCCGCTGGCGGCGCTGCGCAGGAATATCGCCTGTGTGCCGCAGGATAACTTCCTCTTTTCTGACACGCTGCAGAACAACATCGCGTTCGGCTCAGACAACAAGTCGCTGGACGCGGTGCAGGAGGCGGCGAAAAACGCCTGCATCCACGATAACATCATGGAGTTCCCCAAGCAGTACCAGACGCTGGTGGGCGAACGCGGCGTGACGATTTCCGGCGGCCAGAAGCAGCGTTCCTCCATTGCCCGCGCGCTGATGAAGGATGCGCCGATTCTGCTGCTGGACGATGCGCTCTCTGCTGTTGATACGGACACGGAACGGCAAATACTGGATAACCTGCGCCGCCTGCGCAAGGGTCGCACGACCATCATCGTAGCGCACCGCATTTCTACCATTCAGGACGCCGACCATATTCTTGTGCTGGACGAAGGCAAGGTGGAGGAGTACGGCACGCACGAGGAGCTGCTGAACAACGGCAAGCTGTACGCAAGCCTGTACCGCAAGCAGCAGCTGGAAAAGGAACTTCACGAGGAAGGAGGCGCTGCACATGCGGAGTAAGTTCGGGGATAACGAGCCGCAGGACGTTTCGTATCACGGCAACGCCTTCCTGCGCCTGATGGGCTACATCAAGCCCTACTGGAAAACGGTTGCGCTGTGCTGTGTGCTGGTGGGGCTGCTGACGGTGTTCGACATTGCCCGCCCGCGCATCATCGGCGACGCGATTGACAAGTACATCACCCAGCAGAGCGCGCAGGATCTGCCGCCGGAAACGCGCTTTCAGGGCATCCTGATTGCGGCGGGGCTGTATGTGGCGATTCTGCTGCTGCAATTTGTCTGCAACCGCCTGCAGTACCTGAAGATTCAGGAAACCGGGCAGAACATCGTTTATACCCTGCGCAATGAGCTGATGGCGCATGTCGAAAGCCTCTCCATGCGTTTTTTCGACTTGACGCCTGTGGGCAGAATCGTTACGCGCATCACCAACGACACCGAGGCGGTCAATGACCTGTATGCCAACACGATTGTCCGCCTGTTCCGAAACGTCGTTAAAATCATCGGACTTGCCATTATTATGATGGTGATGAACTTCCGCATGGCAATGCTGTCGTTCGTGCTGGTACCGGTGATGGCAGCGCTGACGGTGGTGTTCCGTAAATTGAGCCGCAAGACGTACCAAATCGTCAAGACGCGCATCACGACGCTGAATACCTTTTTGAGCGAGCATTTGTCGGGAATGCGGGTCATCCAGATTTTCGCGCGTGAGAAGGAGAAATGCGCCGAGTTTGAGGAAAAGAACGAATCCCTCTACCGCGCGGGCGTACGCGAAATGATGGTGTTCGCCATTTTCCGCCCGTCGATTTACTTCCTGTCCGTTATCGCAATGGCGATTATTCTGGGCGGCGGCAGCGCACTGGTGCTGGACGGCGTGATTTCCATCGGTATGCTGTATACATTCACGGAGTACATTTCCCAGCTGTTCACGCCCGTGCAGGAGCTGGCGGAGCAGTTCACGACGCTGCAAAGTGCCATTGCGTCCGCCGAGAAAATCTTCACCCTGCTGGACGAAAAGCCCATGCTGTCCGACAAAGCGGACGCGAAGAAGCTGCCCGCGGTGCGCGGCAAAATCGAGTTCGACCACGTCTGGTTCGCGTATGACAACGTGAACTGGGTGCTGAAGGACGTGTCCTTCACCATCGAGCCGGGGCAGAAGGTGGCGTTTGTCGGCGCGACGGGCGCGGGTAAATCCTCCATCCTGAACCTGATCGGGCGCTATTATGACGTGCAGAAGGGCAGCATCCGTGTCGATGGCGTGGATGTGCGCGACCTGACCCGCGACCAGCTTCGTGCCGCCATCGGGCAGGTGCAGCAGGATGTGTTCATCTTCACGGGCGACATCAAGAGCAACATCCGCCTGCGCGACGAGGAAATTACCGATGAGCAGGTGCACCGGGCGGCGGAATACACCAATGCGTCGCGGTTCATTGAGCGGCTGCCGAATGGCTACGATGAGCATGTGACGGAGCGCGGCGCGACGTTCTCCGCGGGTCAGCGGCAATTGCTGTCGTTTGCCCGGACGCTGGCGCATGACCCGAAAATTCTGATATTGGACGAAGCGACGGCGAATATCGACACGGAGACGGAACAGTGGATTCAGGAAGCGCTGGAGCGGCTGATGCAGGGCCGCACGTCGATTATGGTTGCGCACCGCCTTTCGACCATTCAGCACGCTGACCGCATTATCGTGATGCACCACGGGCAAATTCGCGAATCCGGCACGCATCAGGAACTGCTGAAGCAGGACGGCATCTACAAGAAGCTGTATGAGCTTCAGCTGGCATAAAAAGAACAGGAAGCGACAGAGCCTAATCTGGATGTTGATGATGCGGATAGATCCGCCGACGAAGGTGATAATGAACCTGTGGAAAAAGGAGCAGCTTGACGTGTGGGGCAGCCTTCGGGCTTCCGTTCCATAAAGAAAAAACCAATATGATAGAATCTGCATCATAAACAAAGCGACAAATCGGATTTGGTGAGGTGATTTTATGGCGAGTGACCAAGAGAGAATAGCAATTTTATTTATACATGGCATTCTTGGAACTACAAGTCATTTTAAACCTTTTTTATCGCTTGTTCCTCCAAATTGGTCAATATGCAATCTATCGTTAAAAGGTCATGGAGGAAGTGTAAAGGACTTTTCGCAAGCCTCTATGATTGAATGGAAGCAGCAAGTAAAGAATGCTCTTGAAGAACTATCAGAAACCAACAATAAAATCATTATTGTCGCTCATTCCATGGGGACACTGTTTGCTATACAAGAAGCGATAGAAAAACCGGTAGATGAATTATTCCTTCTAAATGTTCCGTTAAAAGTGAGAGTTACCCTCCGTTTATTTAGAACATCATGGCGAGTTTTTACAGGAAATATTAAACCTGATGATAAATGGTCTCTCGCAGCACAAAATGCGTATAGCATAGAAAGAGATAATCATATTTTAAGATACTTTGGTTGGATTCCAAGATACCTTGAGTTGTTTTCTGAAATACGAAAGACAAGAAAAATCATAGGGAAATTACAAACACCGTCGCATATATATCTGTCTATGTTGGATGAAATGGTTTCCCCTAAATGTAGTAAAATATTTAAGGATACCCCTTGTATATGTGTCAAGTCTTTGCAAACTTCTGGACATTTTTATTATTCACCGGAGGATCAGTGTTTAATGAAGGAAGATTTTAATAAAATGATTCAGAATGTTCAAAAAGAAATTTCAAATTAAGGAGGATATGGATGAAACTGTTTTTATGCTCGCACTTTTCAAGTGTAGGAAGTTTGATAAAAGAAGAAATTGATAACAAGAAAG